>Ga0233424_10001649_pt1 | contig 18444 bp, 3 predicted proteins | sample Watercolumn_Towu_FD_181011 | JGI IMG/M metagenome (GOLD analysis project Ga0233424, IMG submission 181011) | Freshwater microbial communities from Lake Towuti, South Sulawesi, Indonesia - Watercolumn_Towuti2014_125_MG | ecosystem: Environmental > Aquatic > Freshwater > Lake | place: Indonesia...
TTTCCGCTGGAAATCAACCAGCCGAAAACACCCATCAATTTCCAGTCTCCGAGAGGCGCGCCTCTTTCGGCCACGGTTAACAATCCGATCGGATCCGACGGCCGCGCGCCGACGGTGACCGATCAATCCACCGCCGGATTGCCAACGACGGCTCCGACGGCGAAACAGTTTCAGGGGTTCGTTTCGTATGGAGCCCTCGCCAGGCCGCGCACGCCGCTGAATCTGAATTCCAACATCAACTTCGCCAAAAATGCCGAGGCCGTGCAACTGCCCCGAGGCAAGTCCGACAACATTATTAAGGTGGTGATGACCTCGGCCCAGGTGGGCGCGCCTTTCATGATGCGACGAACGGCGTTTCTGTTCGGCAGTATCATTCCCGTACCCGACACGGATGAAAACGGGCAGATCCTCCCATCCAACCTATTTCGCGAAGACTACTGGCTGGCCGAGCCGTATTCGGTCAACCGCCACACCAACGCCCCGTACTATTGGAGCCCGCACGCGCGGACCGTTTTCGCCATTCAGCCCGGAACGATTAGCATCACTTGGAAGAGAAACAATCCGACCACCATCAAGCCTTCGGATTACGACGCGAATCCAAGCAAGTACTCGCTGGAGACGGGGAACTATTATCGCTTGTTTACCGCGTCGTACGTCGTTTCCGGCAGCGCGGTCAAAACTCCGCGCAGTATTTATTGGACCGAAGGCGTCTTTCGAAGAACCAGCAAACCCGTCGCGGTGCCGGCGGCGCGCGTGGGCGCGATTCAGTTCGTGTTCAACAGCAATTTTCCGGAACGCGTCACGGAGGAATATCGCGCGCCCGGCCAATCGTTTGCCGTGCAAACCAATCGATTGGAGGAGACGCGGACTCTTTGGTATGACGCGCAGCTTGGCCAAATCTACGCCTACAATCGCGAGGGACGGGTGTTCGTGGAACTGTTGGGTGACCTGCGCGAGGATGGTATCGCGCGGAAACACCTGGGGTATGAGATTGTGGACGTGCATCAACAAACGACTCCGGCTGACCTCACCATTGATCTGGGTGAGCGAATCACGCCGTACGACGATCCCTTGAGAGGCTCCGATCTTCAGCCGGAGCCCGTGGTCGCCGGGAGCGGCGCGATGTTTCATTTCCAGTGGAACACCCAGGCCGCCTCGCAGAGCAGTCAAACCGGTTCTCACGATCTTTATGCCATTCGTGAGACGCGCAATTTGAACGACCTGCTCATCCACTGGATGGAAGAAGGCCAGTTGGGATTGCGCTGGCCGTTGCGTTTAGCCCGCTACAAGCTCGCCTGGCCGGAAGACGTCTCCAAATACAGCCACTTTGTACGGCCACGGGTCGCCACGGAAGTCGAGGCGAAGGACACGGCGGTGCCGCTGCCCACGGAGAACACTCCCGTGATTGCCTACCAAGATCCGCTCGACCGTCCCCGCGCCAAGCTGACCGAGGATTTGAAGTTCTATACTTTTTTGGAGCCGGGTGCTCCGGCGCATCGCACTTTGTTGCGATTTACTTCCGGCGAAAACATCGCCTTCGAGCGCGTCTTCTCCTGGCTGAAGGACAATCTGACGGTGAACAGTTCCGGCCAGACGGTTGGAACCAGTTTTGCCAACACGGTCGCGACCACGCTGAAGGCCTGGAATCCAGCCACGGAAACGTTGTCTTGGCCTGATGAACTGCGCGCGCCGCGCGTGGTCGAACAAGTCGCTCCCGTTGGCGATCGAATTCGGGCGCCTTCCTCTGAGCTAGGCGCGGGTGTAAACGATTCGTATTGGTCCGGCTATCTCCGAGAGTCCGAAGGAAACTCCTTCCATCCTGCGGCCTACAGCAATCCCTTCGCGAGCGGGTTCACCAATGCCAATAGGGGAGCCATCATCCCGGTCAATGCCATCCCAGGAAGGAATCGTCTTGAGGTCTGGTGGTTCCGGAAAAATGCCATCGATGTGGCCCGAGGCTTCAAAGCGTTTTATTGGCCGTCGGTGATTGGCCGTTATACGATTCAGTGGCCGGTTGGAGGTTCCGAGATTGTGCTGGCCAGTAATAAGGGAAGCGGTCCGCTGGCCAGCCTTCAGGCGAAAGGAAATATCTATCGCCAGGACGACCGCAATCTGGCCGGCTTCAATCCCAATGAAGAACACGCGTTGATGCTGGGCGGGCAGGCCTACGCGCTACGTGACGATCTCAACATCACTTCGGGCGGGAGTTATTCGTCCGATCCATTCGTGCTTGTGGAGTACACGGAATCGGATGGCCGGCCAGCCGTGGCCACGTTCAAGGTGCTGCGTGAAAAACCGACGGAAGGGATTGTCTTCGATTACATCACGTCGGCGGGTCAAATCTTGCAAGCGCCCATGCCTTTGCCGTTCCTGCCGCCTCCGGTGGAAGGGACCGGCTCGCTCGCGCGCAATTTCAACACTGAACCGGGCGGCGCCGAAGCCGACTTGCCGGTGAATTGGAGTGAAGCCACCCATGGCAGCGGTTCGTTCGCGCTCTACAAGAGATTCACGTATCGCGACCGCAAGGAGGGCTATTGGGTTTATCGCGGACTTCACGCGGGCGAGCCCGGCCTGCAAGCCGGAAAGTACAACACCACCAGCCGCGCATTCGAGGCTTTGGCTGCGGCGACGGCGGTTGTTGGACAGGATTTCGAGTACAGCATTCACGCCTCACGACGGATTGAGACCTTGGTCTTGCAGCCGCAAACTGGAACGACCTTGCCGAATTGGTTAACCGTTGACGGGCTGACCCTCAAGGGCCGTCCGTTCACAGAGAATGCCGGTTCCAGCACGCTTTCACTGCGGCTCACGACCATCGATGACGGCACGAGCGTCACGCTCAGCTTGCCTCTGACCGTTGCCACCAGTGGCAGCGTGGTTGCGCAAGCTCGGTTGCAGATTATCTCGAACAACAGTTTCGCCGGAGGAAATGTGACCTACGTCGGGCGGCCGCCGTATCTAGCCACTTCACCGGTCGGGACCAACAGTTTCACAATGCGTTTCTACTACAAGAACCAAGCGGAGTTTTCTTGGCCAGGTCGCACTATGCCTCCCGCCGTGGGCGCCATCGTGCCGTATCTTCGCCCCAAGGATTCCAATGGCGCGTTTGTCGGCGAGGCTAGCTCGAAGACCACTCCGGCGCTCGACGTCGTTTATCGGCCCGTGTGGCCCGTGCAGGCACCGCAAATGCGGTACGGAGATACGTTAACGACGCCGAAGAATGGGTTGCCCAGCATCCGCGGACAAAACAGCCTCCAGATGCTCTATCAGCAATCCATCGCCAAGAATATCACCGCCGCCAATGTCAGCGCGGTGCTTCATGACCCAACGCGGGAAAAATCGTACGACATTACTCAACAAGGCCTGGAGAAGATTCCGGACACTGTCCGAACCGATACGTATCAAGGCCGGTCCTTCTTCCCCAATTTGCCACCGCACTTGGCGCAACGGCTGTTCTTCGATCCCAATCGCGGCAAGAAGGGCCACTTGGTCTTTCGGGGCGAATTCAAGGACGAGGCGCTCGGAGAAAAGTATGTCCACTTGAACGTTCTGGACGGGACAGACCTGAACACGGTCAAAGCGCTCTGTCCATCGAACGATACAATCAACAAGTCTAAGTGGGATGCCGCCGTAGCGGGCCTATCCACACAGGTTGAGACGTTTTACGAAAACCCGAAGAAGCCTGGGACATTCATCCCGAACCCGGCGCTCACCTATTCGAGAGGTATCGCCGCACTGACGGAGGTGACGGACGACGACACGGCGGTGGATTCTTATGCCTTAAGCGCTTCGGGTCCGGGTTCTGGGTACATCACCTTGATCTCCGGCAATGGTTTGCCGGCTTCGACTCCTCCCGGCTCGCCTGTCTCGCTCCATATCATCAAGGTCACGTCGCCGCTTTACACGGGCGAAGTAAAAGTCATTCCATCCACAAATCCGTTGGACGAACAAGTGACCTTCCAACACTCGGCCGACTTGGCCGGTCGGTTTGACGAGTACTACTATCAATGGAAGATCGCGCCGCCCGTGGATGGCGTCCCGCCGGATTTTTCTTCGGTCTCAGTCGCCGCGGAAGGCACGGGGCTGCCGCGCTATCTGGTCGGGGGCGCGGGAATTCAGGCGCTCGTGGACAATTACGTGGTGATGCGTTACCGGCCCAACAATCCGAATCATCCGCTCTACCAAAACGGGACCGGTTGGTCGGAGTGGTCCACGGCGCAATTGGCGGAAGGCTGGATCAAGCGGGTGTTGGCGGGGATCAATCCGTTCAATCAGCGCGTGTCAGGCTTGTTCAACAACCAAGTCAACACCGATGTAAGCCTTCTAACGCAGGCTGGACAGCGGTGGGAAGGAAACATTGCCCTGAATGGCGATACGATGAACAACTTTGGGTTGATCGAGATTTACGAAACGATTCTTCGGCGCGGCAAGATGCTCAGCATCGACGCGGGCATCAACTTCGCAGGAGCGAACGACGCCCTGTTGCTGGCGGCGGGATATCTGAACGACCTATACATGATGATTGGCAACGAGGCCTGGGCCGACGCCGCCAATCCGACCATTGGAATCGGAACCGCGGACCGGACTTATGGCGACATCGCCACGGCGCTCTTCGCGTTTAAAGGCCAGGTGAGTTCGCTCATGGAAGAGGAACTGGCTCTGCTGCGCGGCAAGGATGATTTCCTCCTGCCCGGCGTGGAAGTCGCCCCAGTCTATAACCGTCTTTTCTGGAATTACACCCGCGGCATTGACGCGGGAGAAGTGATCTACGCCTTGAACTACAACATCCTGGAGGACGCGAATCAGGGCGTGAACGGCATCGTGAACGCCGACGACGCGCGCAAGCTGTTCCCTCAAGGCCATGGCGATGCCTACGGCCACTATCTAACGGCGCTGAAGGGTTACTACTCGCTCTTCATCAGTCCCAATTTCACTTGGGTCCCGCGTGTGGAAGCGGTCTTGGTGCTCGGAAAGCCGGTGTCGGTCGATTATTTGGATGAACGGAAATTTGCAGCCGCCGCGGCCGCCGTGGCTCGCGCGGGCAAGGCCGTATTCGATTTGACCTGGCGAAGAGACCTGGACATCGGGGTGCCGACTTGGAACTTCATGTCTCCCACTCGAACCAACGACAAACGAAAGGTTCCTTCCACACGCTATTGGGGAATGGATCACTGGGCGAGCCGGACCGGCCAGGGTGCTTATCTGAATTGGGTCGTGGGCAATTCGATGCTGCCGGAGACCGATCCCGATCCGAATCATGAGGGCATTCAAAAGATCGATCGCAGTGTCGTTGTGGAACTGCAAGAGTTGCCCGCGACGATGGAGAGTCTGCAAACCGCTTTGGACAACGCTGAAGGGGACAATACGCCGCTCGGCCTGCCGCGAGACTCCATTGCCTTTGATATCAGTCCGTCCAAAGTCGTGGGACATGATGAAGGGACGCATTTCGAGCAGATCTTCGGGCGAGCCACAGTCGCGCTGAACAACGCGCTCGTCTCGTTTGACGAGGCCAAGGACCTCACCCGTTTAATGCGTTCAGAACAGGATTCCACCGCCGGCTTCCAGGCCGAAGTGGCTTCCCAGGAATTGTCCTACGATCACTCCCTCATCGAACTATTCGGCACGCCGTATCCCGACGACATCGGACCAGGCAAGACTTACAAGACGGGTTATGAAGGGCCGGACTTGCTGCACTTCATGTATGTGGATCTTCCCGAATTGACATTCAATGGCGCTCTCACTCCACAAGAAAAGAAGAGCTTCAAAATCGATATTCAGACGTTGCCTCCAACGCTCGCCACCAATCTGACCGGGACGACCGTGATCTCTGCCATCGACCAACTGAATCAGATTGCGAAGGGATCTTCACCCAGCTACGCCACGAATCATTACGTCGAATTCCAATTGGATCCGCACGGGTTCTTTAGCAAGCCCGAGGATTGGAGCAGCCGGCGCAAGTCGCCCGGGCGAATCCAGCAGGCCATTTCTGAGATCATTACGGCGCAGGCGGAGTTGAACCAGGCCCTCGGTGACGCCGAAGGCGCCAAGGGAGATTTGGACCAGGCCATCGAGCTCTTCCAACTCAAAGTCAGACTGCACAACGCGACTCGCGATGATGAGACGGTCATTCTCTCGTTGGAACAAGTTCTGGAAGGGGTCACGGCCGCGACTGAGATTCTGGAGAAGATCGGCGATTGGGGCAGCAAAACTCTCGACGATGTGTTTGAAGCCACGGCCGCGGGCATACCGACATCATTCATCGCGGGACTCGCCGCCGGTGGCGATGTGGCTTCGGCGGCGCGCGGTGCGGTCAAAGCGGTCAAGGCGGGAAGCAAGAGCGGCTTGGACATCGCCACCGTCGTTTCCTGGTCCGTCCAGAAAGCCCTCGAATTCGCCACCTCGACCACCACGCGATGGCTCCAGTTCGACAAGATCGCCCCACGGGAATGGGAACTCGAAGTCAAAGAAGCGATCTCCGGACTGGCATCGAGCTTGGGCGGATTGCAAAGTCATTTTGTAACCATCAACTCGAAACTGCGGAGACTGGACGATGCGAAACGCAACTTTGCCGCTGCCGTGGCCGAGGGCGATCGCATCCAGAAGGAGCGGGAAAACTTCCGCAAACGGGCGGCAGCGGTGGTTCAAGGTTTCCGGACGCGCGACGCCGCGTTCCGAATCTTCCGCAACGAGAAACTGGAGCGGTATCGCACCCTGTTCGACTTAGCGGCCCGCTACACATTCCTCGCGGCGAGCGCCTATGATTACGACACGGGCTTGCTCGGGACGGAGGAAGGCAACGACGTCTTCGAGCGCATCTTCAAATCCCGCGCGCTGGGAGTGGTGAAGAGTGGCGAACCTCAATTCGCCGGCAGTAAAACCGGTGATTCGGGTCTCTCCGGCGTTTTGGCGGAGCTGAAGAACGATTGGAACAGCTTGAAAGGGCGCCTCGGATTCAACAACCCCGATACCTACGGAACCACCGTGTCCTTGCGCACGGAAAACTTTCGCATCTTGCCGGGTTCTGATGGCGACGCCAATTGGCAGGATATTCTGCAGCGCGGCCGGATGGATGATCTGCTCGCGGACGATGACGTCAGGGGCCGTTGCATGCAGATCAAGCGCGATGGCGGGTTGCCCGTGCCTGGAATCGTGGTCGAGTTCTCCACCACGGTGGCGGATGGCTTAAACCTCTTCGGGAAAACGCTCGCGGCCGGCGATCACAATTTCAGTCCCAGTTTGTTCGCCACGAAAATCTACGCGCTCGGTGTCGCGCTGGATGGCTATCGTGGCATGTCTGAGCTGGCCGCGAACGGCGGCGCGGTCGGTTTTGCCGGCGGCACTTCACCGAGCGATCCGTCCGCCGCGTTCTTCGATACCAAAGCGTTGTCCGCGACGCCGTACGTTTACCTGATCCCGGTGGGTGAAGATTCCATGCGCAGCCCGCCCCTTGGCGACGTGAGTCACATCCGCACGTGGACTGTGGAGGACGTGGCCATTCCCATGCCGTTTAATCTGGGAGCGTCCGCGTTTTCGAGCAAACCGTTGTGGCAATCCAGCGACGCGCTGTCCGAGGAATTATTCGCCCAGCGCAAGCACCAGTCATTCCGTCCGGTTTCAAGCACGTCGGTCTTTACGGGCGATCTAGTGCCGACGCAATACACGAATCGGCGATTGATCGGACGTTCGGTCTGGAACAGCAAATGGAAGTTGGTGATCCCCGGTCACACGTTGCTGAATAATCCCGCCGAGGGATTGAACCGCTTCATTCAGACCGTGAAGGACATCAAGCTGCATTTCGTCACTTACTCCTACGCCGGCAATTGACGAGGCCGAGAGCGGCGCCTGAAACGTGACGCGTGATAGAAACAGTTCAACCGGAGTCCCACTATGACCAGTCATCTTCAACCGGATTCAACCCAAAAGCCGAAGTGGGCAGGGACGAGCCGCTGGCTCGTCCGCCGCGCCGTGCAGGCGCGGAACCGGCTTCAGCAGGCGCTTGATCCTGCGCCGTCTTGTTCGCTTGCGCAAGGCGAGCGCGGACACGCGGGCCGCGTGTCCCTATCCATGAACCGACTCTCACCCGTCCTGCGGCCACCCTCTCCCATCCGATGGGAGAGGGACGGGGTGAGGCCTCTTCGCACCGGTTCATGGGCCCCATGCGCGATTCTGCGATCGTGGAGGCTACCCATGCGCTGGAGCATTCGTTTGCTCCTCGCTCTGACGCTCCTGACGCTGCTTCCCGTTTTCGCATTTCCTCCCGCCCCGCACCATCTCATATTTGGACTGGTGCGGGATGAGTATGGGAATTCAATTGCAGTGCGCAACGCCGAGGTTTTGCTCCAGCCCCCCTCCGGTCCTCAAATCCGAGCGTTGATCTCTCCCAATTTGGAGCCAGGCGTGAACTACAAGCTCGAAGTGCCCATGGACGCCGGGCTCACGCAAGATCTCTACAAACCCACGGCCCTGCGGCCCACGCTGCCTTTCAAGCTTTCCGTGCGGATCGGCAACACGGTGTACCTTCCGATCGAAATGTCAGGCGCTTACTCGCGCATGGGGCATCCATCTCAATCCACGCGCATTGATTTGACGCTGGGTGAAGACAGTGACGGCGATGGGATCCCGGATGCCTGGGAGCGCGCGCTGATCACCCAGAGCGGAGGAACGAAAACCCTGAAGGATATCAACCCTGGCGACGATTTCGACGGCGACGGCCTGAGCAACCTGCAAGAGTACATCGCTGGCACCTACGCATTCGACGCCAAGGATGGATTCGCATTGAAAGCGATTCGGATGAATGGTGCGTTTCCTGTCCTCGAATTTCTATCCATTCGATCCCGAACCTATACGATCTTCGGATCGGTTGACCTTCAGAATTGGGTCCCGATGAATCTTCGAATCTCCAGCACGAAGCCGGGGCCATTCCGACCCAATGTGCAAGCAACCGATACGCGTATGGTTCAGGTGGAGGTCGAACCGCAAACGGGCAAAGAGCCGATGCGCGTGTTTAAACTGATGGTCCAGTGACCTATGGCGTCGCCGATGAACAGCGGCAGACAAACTGGCGCGAGGCCGGGTTCGAGCCACGTGCGCCTGCGTATTGCTGGCGTCGCTTTCCTGGGAATCATGCTGCTCCTCTGCTTTGCCATATTCCGCAAGCAAAATCTCCCGGCGCTCGAAGTTCCGAGTTCGAATCTCGTGCTGCTGGATGGACGGTTGTATCGAAAGTCCGAGACCAACGTTCCGTTCACGGGGTTGATGGTTGAGAAATATTCTCCGCAGTCCCTCAAATCGCGTTCGATGATCTCGAACGGTGTTCTTCAAGGGCTTTCGGAAGGGTGGCACACGAACGGTCAATTGCAGGTTCGCGAGAGTTTCCAGAAAGGTGTTTCTCATGGCCTCCGCACGAAATGGCACGAGAACGGCGCGAAGTTATCCGAAGGCATGGTCGTCGAAGGCAAACTGCAGGGTCCGTTTCGCCGCTGGCACGAAAACGGGCAGCTCGCCGAAGAGATGAATCTCAAGGAAGGCGCGCCGGACGGATTGACTCGCTCGTATTATCCCAGCGGCTTCGTCAAAGCTCAGGCGCGCCTGAAGGGAGGAGAGGTTTCGGAGCAGAAGTTTTGGAAGGATGGAGAACTCAACGAAGCACCGGTTTTGGGAGCGAAGAATTGACGAATGTCTCCGCAAGACTGCCAACACCGAATGGCGCCTCGGATATCCAAGCGGTCGATTCGGAGCGCTTGTCACCAGTGGAAGAATTCGCTTTTCGCACTACACCGACACTTTCCGTCGGAGCGCGGCCTCCAGGCCGCTTCATCACGCATTCACACGAGAACGCCTTGGTCAGGGCGCGGGCAGAAGCGGCATGAATGCCGCGCTCCGGATACCATGACCGCAAGTGTCGCCGCAGTGTTAGCGGCGATCCGGTATCAGTTTGGCGCGGCGTGCGGTCCTCTCTGCCACCGCGGGCTTGATCTTCTTCACGTCGCACTTCTTCATTGTTTTCTGCTTGCAAGCGCGCTTCCCTCAGCTTCCGCAGCTTCCGCATCGAGCACTTCTTACTCAATCGTCCACGACGGCCTGGACGCAGGAGGAAAAGCCTCGGTCAGCTCGATCTACACGATGGACAGTTCGCTGGGTGGTTTTGCTGGAATCAGCAAGGCGGCGGCGTCCGGCGCGACCATTGGCGTGGGATTCGGCGGCGTGATCATCCCAATTGGGTTGATCAACTTCGCGCCCGTTCTCAGCCCGATCAGCAGTCAGTCCATCGATGAGGGCGTGCCTTTATCCTTTGTCGCGACAGCCATCGATCCTGACGGCCCGAGGGACACGGTGACCTTCAGTTTGGCTTCCGGAGCGCCCTCGGGAGCGAGCATCGATTCGGCCAGTGGACGGTTCACGTGGACTCCAACCGAAGCGCAAGGCCCGGGCATCTTCTCAATGACCATCGTTGCTTCCGACTCCGGGACTTCTTCACGGAGCTCGGCACGGACCTTCTTGGTTCTGGTCAGGGAAGTAAACACACGCCCCATCGTCGCGCCGACCGCGTCGCAATCCGTCGTCGAAGGACACCTCTTAACCTATTCCGTGAGTGCCCAAGATACGGACATTCCCGCCAATGTCCTGACGTACCGCCTTGGAACGGACGCACCAAGCGGAGTCACGATTAATCCCAGCACCGGGGTGGTCAGTTGGACGCCGACCGAAGCGCAAGGCCCGAGTGTAAGCACCTTCACAATTCTCGTGTCGGACAACGGAGAACCGAGCCTGACCGCATCGCAGACTCTCACGGTGAATGTCAGCGAAGAGAATTCCCCGCCGATTTTGGCGTCGTTCGGCGATCAAACCGTTTTGGAAGGACAGACTCTCACGTTGCCGGTGGCCGTGGTGGATCTGGATTTGCCGCCGCAATCGTTTACCTTCCGCGTTCGGGAGGGATCGCCGCCCGGCGTAAGCGTTGCGCAATCCGACGCGACGACCGGCCTTCTGACTTGGACGCCAACCGAGGAGCAAGGTCCGGGAACTTATACGATAACGGTGGAAGTGGCGGACAATGGCAGCCCAAGTTTGACGGCAGTGCAGTCGTTCAAAGTCACGGTGCTCGAAGTAAATTCCCCGCCGGAGGTCGCTCCGATCCCACGACAAACCATTCCGGAAAACAGCGCGATCCGTTTTCAAGTGAGCGCGACCGACCGCGATTTGCCCGCGAACCGTCTTGACTTCAGCCTCGGACCAGATGCGCCGGCGGGAGCCAACATTGACCGCGCCACGGGAAATTTCAGTTGGACGCCAAACGAAGAACAAGGCCCCGGCGAGTATAGCTTCAAAATCTTGGTCACGGATGATGGCAGTCCTCGCGCCAGCGGCTCGCAGACGATCGTTGTGAGTGTCACCGAAGTGAACGCGGCCCCTGTCTTGGCGCCGATTGCGGATCGCACCGTTGAAGAAGGCGAAGTCTTCACCCTGATTCCAACTGCGAGTGACGAAGACAAACCGGCGAACACATTAACGTTTTCATTGAATGCCGTCGCGCCGGCAGGGGCAACACTCGATCGCTCGACCGGCGTTCTCACCTGGAGCCCAACGGAAGCGCAAGGACCGAGCACAAACAGATTCACAATTTCCGTCACGGATAACGGCAGCCCAAACCTCACGGCGTCGCAAAGCTTCACGGTCATCGTGACGGAGAAAAACGCCGCGCCGGTTCTCGCGGATATCCCGGATCAGAGAATTGTCGAGGAGACGGATCTGACGTTGCAGATGACCGCGAGCGACTCGGATCTTCCCGCGAACGTTTTGACTTTTAGCCTGGGTCCGGGAGCGCCCAGCGGAGCCGCGATCGATCCCAAGACGGGCAGCCTGACTTGGACGCCCAGCGAGCAGCAAGGGCCTAGTGTTTCCACGATCACCGTGACCGTAACCGACAACGGCGTTCCCGCTTTGAGCGCCTCGAAGACATTCACGGTTTCGGTGTTGGAGACGAATCGCGCTCCGGTGCTGGCGCCGATCGGCAATCAAGCGATCGATGAGGGCACGGCCTTGAATCTGACGGCGGCCGCCACGGATGCCGATTTGCCCGCGAATCAGTTGGTGTTCAGTTTGGATGCAGGCGCGCCTTTCGGCGCGAGAATCGATCCGGCCACGGGCGCCTTTTCTTGGACACCGACAGAAGCCCAAGGCCCCGCCACAAATCGTATCACGATCCGCGTCACGGACAACGCGAGTCCTCCAGCGAGCGCCGCGCAGAGTTTCACCGTCATTGTTCGCGAGGTGAATTTTGCGCCAGTGCTCGCGCCGGTCGCGGATCAAGTCATCGCGGAAGGCAGCGCGCTGAGAGTGGCTTTTCAAGCCACGGACACGGATTTTCCAGTCAACCAATTGACCTTTAGCCTGAGCGCAAACGCGCCAACAGGAGCGTTCATCAATCCCAAGACGGGCGTTTTGAGCTGGACGCCAGTCGAGTCCCAAGGCCCGAGCACGAATCAAATCACAGTCGTCGTGACCGACAACGGAACGCCCAGTTTGAGCGCAAGCCAGACTTTGAAAGTGATCGTGACCGAGGTGAACGGCGCGCCGGTGCTCGCGGACATTCCCAATCGAATTATCGCGGCCGGGAAGACACTTAGCTTTGTCGCGCAGGCGAGTGACGCCGATTTGCCCGCGAACACGCTGACCTACATCCTGGTTGGCAATGTCCCGGCTGGTGCGGCGATTAATGCGTCCACAGGTTTGTTCACCTGGACGCCTACGGCGGCACAAGGGCCAAGCACAAACCAATTCAATATCACGGTCGGTGATTCCGGGATTCCCAGTCTGAGCGATTCTCGCGTGTTCACCGTGGTCGTCACCACCGGGAATTCCGCGCCGGTCCTGGCGCCGATTGCGGATCAGGTCGTGGTGGAAGGAACCACTTTGCGCTTAACCGCGACGGCCGCGGACGTGGACGGGCCAGCGGATGTTCTCACATTCAGTCTTGGAGCCGGCGCGCCCGCGAACATGTCCATCCAGCCAAACACAGGCGCGCTCAGTTGGACGCCCGCGGCCGATCAGATTCCTTCGACGAATTTGGTCGTGGTCACCGTGACAGACAGCGGCAATCCACGATTGGCGGATTCGCGCTTGTTCCGAGTCGTGGCCCGACCGCTCCGGACATCCCCGACGATTTCGAGGATCAACGATCAAACCATCGACGAAAACACTTCGACGAGTCCGATCGTTTTTCAGATTTACGATCCGGACACGCCCCTGGAATTTCTGCGAATCACCGCGGCGTCTTCGAATCCAGAACTCACGCCAGCATCAAGCATCGTGTTCGACGGTGCCGGGGCGATTCGCACGGTCGTCGTCACGCCGGCGCTCAATCGCAACGGCGCCTCCCAAATCACGCTCACGGTGGAAGAGCCTTCGGGCGATAAAGCCAGCACGGAATTCCGGCTCACCGTGAACCCCACGCCGCCCAAGATCGTTCGCGAACCCACCGGCTTGGCGGTGACCGCTGGAGTGGAAGCAAGCTTCAGTGTGCTCGCCACAGGCAGTCAACCGCTCAGCTATCAGTGGCGATTGAACGGCGCTGCGCTTTCGTCCGGAACTAATGCGGTGCTGACCTTGACGAACGTGGGCGCCGCGAATGCCGGGAATTATTCGGTCGAAGTCAGCAACGCTCTCGGCAAGGTCGCCAGCCGTGAAGTCCGTCTGGAAGTCAGCGTTCCGCTCACCATCGTGAGTCAGTCGGCCAATCGCACGGTCCTGGCTGGACAAGACGTAACGTTGACCGTGGCGGCGCGCGGCCTGGACCCCATCACGTATCAATGGCAAATCAACGGCGCCGATATCGGCGGGGCGACTGATGCGTCTTTGGTGCTTCGGAGCGTCGAGGCGAAAGATGCGGGCGTTTACTCGGTCGTCGTTAAGAGTGGCCAGGAAACGGTCGCCAGTGCAGGCGCGCGGTTGGAAGTGGGTTCACCTGTTCGGATCGTCAAGCAACCGGCCAGTTTGAGCGTCGCCGCCGGCGGCAGAGCAAGTTTTGCGGTCGAAGCTGTGGGCACGGCGCCGCTGAGCTTCCAATGGCAGTTGAATGGATCTGACTTGCCCGGTCAAAACGGCGCTAAACTGGAATTGGCGAACGTTCAATCGGCCAACACCGGCGATTACGCGGTCTTAGTCAGCAATGGCGGTGGGACTGTGATCAGCGATTCGGCTCGGCTCACTTTAATCGTGCCGCCAACCTTACTGCAACCTGTGAAGGACGCGAGCGCTTTGGTGGGAGGCACGGCTCGCTTCACTGCGCTGGGAAGCGGCAACCCACCGTTGCAATTTCAGTGGAGCTTCAATGGTGTCGAGATTCCCGGGGCGACCTCCTTCGATCTCGTTTTGCCAAGTGTCTCGGAGGCGAATGGCGGTCGATATTCCGTGGCGGTGTCGAATTCGGCCGGGCGCATCGTGAGCGAACCGGCCACGTTGACCCTCATTCCTCCGCCGTCCATCGACCGGCCGCCGCAAAGCCAAACTGTTCTGGCCGGTGCGACCGTGACTTTCAACGTGGGGGCGACGGGCACGGGGCCGCTCGCGTTCCAATGGCGCCGGAACAAAGCGAATTTGCCCGGTGAAACGCAAACCAGTTTGGTGCTGCGCAATGTGCGTCCGGAAGACGCGGCGCAATACAGCGTCGTGATCAGCGGCCCGGGGGGCTTGGTCGAAAGCAAGGAAGCGGCGTTGACCGTCGCAGAGGCTGTGACGATCGTCAGTCAACCCAGAAGCCAGAATGCGGCGGTAGGCGGTTCGGTTCGGCTCAGCGTCGCCGCGAAGGGGACTCCGCCGCTGGCCTACCAATGGCGGCGAGGCGGCGTCAATATTCCGGGCGCAACCGGTGAGGGACTTAGTCTGGCCAATTTGGCGGTCGCGGACTCGGGCCTTTACGATGTGGTCGTGAGTAATCCAGTCGGGTCCGTCACAAGCCAGACGGCAGCCCTGGCCATCATTCGGCCGCCTGAGTTCATTACGCAGCCATCTGGAACGAATGTTCCACCGGGCGCGAATGTGAGTTTCACGCCGAACGTTCAAGGGACTGAGCCGTTGCGTTTCCAGTGGCTGCTGAATGGCGTGCGCATCCCGGGCGCCACGAACGCGAGCCTTTCAATTACCGGTGTCCGACCCCAAGACGCGGGTTCCTACAGCCTTGTGGTCGAGAATCCCGGCGGCACGGCAACGAGCAATCCCGCGGCTTTGATCTTGGTGTTGCCGCAGATTGCGTCCGCGGGCTCTCCGGAGCAAAGCCAAGTCATCTCGGCCGCGGATGGAACATTCGACAGCGGCAGCACGCGGCCTTCCGAGAGCCGTCCGCTTGGCTTGCTGTCATTGCCGAGTCCCACGGGACCGCGCTGGTTCGCTTGGCGGGCGCCGAGCACTGGGATCGCCACTTTCAGCACATCCGGAAGTGATTTTGACACGTTGCTGTCCGTCTTCTCTGGCGCGCCAAGCAATCTCGTGGAAATTGGAAACGACGACGACCGGGGTGGCTTTCTTACCAGTGAAGTGACGGTCAATGCGCTTGAGGGCGTGACCTATTACATTCGCGTGGCCGGATTCAATGGCGCGGGCGGCAGGATAACCGTCAGTCACCGGTTGCGCGTGACGGGTCTGAAAGCGCCGGTAATTGTTTCTCATCCGCAGAACCGGACCGTCGCGGCCGGAGCCGCGGCCAGTTTTGAAGTGAATGCGCAAGGGACGGATTTGTCGTACGAATGGTTCGTTAATGGCGCGGGCATTCCAAACGAGACCCGGGCCACGCTGGCCGTGCAGAACGTGCAGGACGCCGCCGTGGCTCGTTACACAGCCCGCGTCTATAGCGGCTCCGGAGCAAATCGCACGTCAGCGGACACGCTGCCTGCTGCTTTGCAGATCGGCTCGACGGCCCAATTCGCCCAGGACAAACTCGGGAGCCTGTTGCAAACAGGAGAGGGCGCGCGGCTCGCGGCATCCCCACCTTCGGGAACGGCGCCGGCGCCGACATTGACGGGCACGTCCGGTTCGCTCGTTTTCTCAACTTTTGGCGCGGCTCGGGAACAGAACGAACCGAACCACGGCGGTGTTGTCGGAGGCGCGTCCATGTGGCTGAGCTATCAAGCCACACAAAGCGGAACCCTCCGCATCGGCACGGAAGGCAGCAGCTTTGACACGGTGCTTGCCGTGTACTCTGCTTCCGGGACGAGTTATTCGAGCCTCAAGTTATTGGGCGCGGATGACAATGGAGGGAAGGACGGGAAATCGAGCCAGGTCGTCCTGCCGGTCATTCAAGGTTCCACTTATTACATTGCCGTGGATGGAGTGAACGGCGCCAACGGAGTTGCGAAATTGAATTACGCGCTGGGCGAACCGCCGGTCATCGCGTTGCAGCCCCGGAGCTTCACCACTTCCGAAGGAGCGAACGAAGCGTTGTTTGTCCTCGTGTCGGGCGGCGGCGCGAATTCCCCGTCGCCCGGTTATCAATGGTTCAAGAATGGACTGGCGGTCCCCGGAGCGACTGAAGCGGCGTTGTTCTTGTTGAGCATCAAGGAAACCGATGCCGGAGAATATGGGGTGGTCGCCTCGAACTTCGCGGGGGCGACCACGAGCGCGGTGGCGCGCGTGACGGTCAGTGTGCCGATCAGATTCTCCGTTGCGCCCAAGAGCCAATCGGCTAATCCGGGCGATCTTGTGGTCTTCACCAGCCTCGCCAGCGGCACAGGAACCATTAGCTACGAATGGACAAAGAACGGAACGCCGCTCTTCGGGCAAACCACTCCGACGCTGGTCCTGTCGAGTGTTCGGCAAGAGGATGTGGGCGAGTATCGGCTGGTGGCGCGCGATGGGGTTAATTCAGCGGCGAGCGACCCCGCCATGCTGTCCCTCCGCGAAGCGCCGGTCATTGCCGCGCCTGTCCAGAATCAAACCTCGCCGGTGGGCGCGAGCGTCACGTTCGCCGTCCAAGCAATTGGAAGCGGACCCTTGTCGTATCAATGGCGCTTCAATGGCGTGAACATTTCGCAAGCCGTCGCTTCGACGCTCACGATCGGCAGCGTTCAGATTTCAAATCAGGGTGAATACTCCGTCGTCGTCGCGAACAGCGCCGGCGCGGTGTTGAGCGAGCCGGCCCTGCTTGTGGTGACTTCGCCGGTTCGATTCATATCGCAGCCGCGAAGTTTGACCCTCAGCGAAGGGAGCACCGCGGCCTTCAGCGCGGCCGCGACGGGCGCGAGTCCCATCACTTACCAATGGCGCTTTAACGGAGCGGACGTTTCTGGGGCCGTCAATTCGACGTTGATTGTCAGCGACGTGAAAGCTTCCCAAGCGGGGAATTACACCGTCGTGGCCAGGAATTCGACGAGCAGCGTGGAAAGTCAACCGGCCGTCTTAATCGTGGGCCAGCCACCGATCATCTCGCGCCAGCCCAGCGCTCAAACGGCGGTCGTCGGAGGCACGGCGACCTTCACGGTTTCGGCCGAAGGAACAGGACCGATCGGTTACAAGTGGATGTTCAACCAGCAGACGCTCCCGGGCGCGACGAACTCCGTCCTGATTTTGGCCAGCGTCGATCAACAAGCGGCTGGCGTGTATTCGGTGATCGTGAGCAATCCAGCCGGGTCGGCAAGCAGTGTTCCGGCTCGGCTGACTCTCAAGCAGATTCTTTCATCGCCGGCGGTCACACCGGGATTATTTCAATTTCAGGTTGCGGTTCCGGAAGGGAAACGGGCTCGAGTTCAAGTATCCGCCGATCTCATTATTTGGACGGATTTCATGCCGGAGCCGATTCCCAGCGGGACGGTGATCGTTGAAGACCGGCAGATTTCGAGCAGCGCCTTGAAGTTCTATCGCGTCGTCCTTGAGTGATGAGACTTCCCAGTCTGCTGTGTCGCGGGTTTCTAAACCAGGTTTCTAAACCCGCGTGCCTCACGAAGTCCAGACGCTGCCGGCCTAGAAGTCGGCGATACGGCAGGTTTGGAAACCTGCGCAACGCGGTGCATCCAAAAGTTGTCGGTAGCAGCGTAACGCCGACGTTCTTGTCGGCAAGTTTCGAGGCATTCCTGCCTCGTGCACCGCGAGGTCAGGAGACCTCGCAACTGGCCGGCTCGAAAGCCAGAATTACCGACCATTACCGACAACTTGTGGATGCACCGGGCGCTGCGTCATCGCCGAAAACCTCCATTGCCTTTGGCGAGCAAAAGTGTACCGTCCTCGATGCATTCGGCGCATTCTCTCGACCGATTGTCCACGCAGATCGTGGTTGGGTTCTGAGGGTTTCGGTGGAGACAGACGGTTGGCTTCGCAGCAAATTCTGGAGTGTTTCGTTTGCAGAAACGAGATCAGTGCGGCGCTAGACTAGAGCAAGAAGTTCAGTGAGATGTTCAGCATGACAACGCAGGAATCGACGCCCTCGGTTGCAGATCAGGGGGATTCTTAGGAGAACGC
>Ga0233424_10001650_pt1 | contig 18411 bp, 15 predicted proteins | sample Watercolumn_Towu_FD_181011 | JGI IMG/M metagenome (GOLD analysis project Ga0233424, IMG submission 181011) | Freshwater microbial communities from Lake Towuti, South Sulawesi, Indonesia - Watercolumn_Towuti2014_125_MG | ecosystem: Environmental > Aquatic > Freshwater > Lake | place: Indonesia...
CAGGAGGGACACAATGGGAAATGGCCACACAACACGAGTTCGTGCAACAGCAGATCGGTTGGTCAGCATCGGCAGTATCGCACTCGCGACAATGCTTGCGTCGAACGCGGAGGCGCGCCAGAACGGACCGCCTCCCTGCCCCGAGACCGAGTGGATCTGTGGAGACCCCCCACCGTCGGGGTCCGGCGGTCTCGGGCAGAACTGCACACACGGCGAAGGCGAGTGGGTTAGGCGAGACCGACCATGCCGGACATTCCCCGTCGGCGATGGTTTCCGCCGGGTGACGAATCGCTCTCACGGCGCTGCAAGCGTGCGCATGGAAGAGGTCGCCAAGGCAGCCGCAACGAGCTGCCTGGCGCAAGCATCCGTGGCGACAGAGTCAGACTGGGGCGCTTCCGCCACCGGGACGGTCACGGTAGTGGCGACTTTCTCCGCCGGGTGGATTGAGAAGTGGCAGGGCAGCTATCCCGCGGAGCCACGGGATGTGATCCTGTCTGCGATTGGCGTTGCAGCGTCCAGCGCGGGGGCGAGCGTCACTCCGGACCCAGGTTGTGCAGCGGCGACTTCTGGTGGACTCGGAATGACGGCACGCGGTCCCGGAGAGGTCAGCGCACAGGAGTTCGAGTCTCACCTTGCCAACGCTGAGTACTCGTCACAGAAGTGTGAGGTTGTCGTAAAGGGAAGTGTCGGCGCGCAACTCATGTTTATGACGCCTTCGGCGACGATCTCCTACTCGGATGAAGACACGTGGTCGACGACCGGCACCGGTGCCTACACATCTGTGCTTTCCATCACGCTCTCTCCCGACCTCACCTACTGCGCGATGACATCGCTACCGACCTTTGCGTCGTGGAGTGGGTCGGCGACGGCGACGGCGGCAGCGAGCGCCGATAGCGATGGCGTCGCGTCTGCGAGCGTTACGAGTGTCGTACACCTCGCTGTCGAATGAGGGCGTGCGATGAAACTCACGAGTCGCATCACTTTGGCGGGAGTCGTTGCTCTGAGTGTGGCGTGCTCCCTTGCGCCGCGCTGCATGGCACAGGCCGCAACCCACTCACCAGTGCATGCCCAATCCGAAAGCATGCGAGCATCCGCAGCGGCGATGCGCGAGGAGTTTGCGACGCGCGATCACAGCGTCCTCGTCGGGAGGAAGCGTTCGGTGGACTGGGCACTGCTGCCAGCGCTTCTCATCGCGGAGATCGCGCAAGGCATGCCACCAGAGTCGTGGAGCGCTCAGTTGGATGACGCATACGGAGCTGCGCGACCGATTCGCACGGCGAGCGCGGCGATGCCAAATGGCGTCGCTCGCTGGTGCCGCGCTCTCGAGCGCGCGGATTCCGTGGCGGTCTCGTTCATCACGCAAGCATCGTTCGGCACGCTGTCCGAGTTCCCCGCAGCGATTCGTTGGGAAGCGGTCACGACCAAGAGCAAGGGCTGGCTCAGATCAAACTGGTTTGAGCCAGCCCTCGGCCTGCGAGGCGTTGACTTCCCGCTCTTGCCGGATCGGATCGCGGTGAACTGGAACGACTCTGGATTCACGGTCAGCGACATCGCCACAGGGCTCGCCCTCTCGGCGGAGTGGCCGTACGAGCCGCCATCATTCACGCACCTAGCGGATGAATACGACATCGGAGCGGCATTACGCGCATGGCACTGGGCGCAGCATGCTCCCGAGAGAGCCTCGTTTGCGCCGCCCATCGTTCGCGAGCATCCGCGCACCGAGCGTGCGATCAAGTGGCGAGCAATCAGCGCGCATCAGTGGCTCTGCGAGATCACACTGCGTGAAGCCGCAGCGCGTCGGAGCGCCGGGTTTCAAGTGAAGGGGGCCGACGGGCTCGTCTCCGAGTCGGTGGATGCTCCCGTTGAGATCGTCCCCCATGGTTCGACAGTCGAGCTGTACTTCGTTGAACCAGATGAGTCGACACCGGACGACCAACTCCTCGATGGTCGGTTCGGTCTCCACGCCATCGTGGGTCGCGTGAAGGAGCGGGTCATTTCGCGTGCTGATTACGATTGGATTCTCGACGCGCGCGATTCGGAAGAGTTGTGGCGCGCGGATGCGGCCGTGCGGCCAGTGTGGGCGGATGCGATGCTCCGCATCGCAGAGTGCCAGTCAGGTCCTGCACGCGCCGCCGCGTCTTCACTGTCACAACCCGGCATGGTTCGCGGCCACTCGATTGAGGATGGCATTGTTCACTGTGCGGACGCATGGGTGTGTGCGGCACAGGGCGATCTTGCTGGACTCGAGCATGCGCTACGGGCGACAGATGCATCGCGCCGCAGCGTTGCACTCTCGCACTTTGACATTCTTGCACTCGTGCTCTTCGCAGAATCAATCGCGCTTCGCGACTTCCCCGCGGAGTCGATCCACCTCGTCCTGCGTCGCGTTCGCGCACTATGCGGCGAGCGAGGCCATACCGAACTCTGGTGGGCATGCGACGCATCGACCGCCTCCGGACGCTTCTGGGCGGCGTGCGAGATTGCACGGGGCGGACTCGAGCATGCGAAGTGTGCAAGCGAAGTCGCCGCCTGGATCGAGGCACTTGCGATTCTCTCTCCCTACCTCGAGAGTCCTGACGCCGGCGTCTCGAGCTACTGCGACGACGCGGTGCTCTGGTTCGGGCGATACTTCGCCACCGGAGAGAAGGCAGAGTGGTCGCCAGATTCACTCATGCAGCCAACCGACATCGAGGGGGGCCTCCACGGTGCGGCCGCGCCGGTACCACTCGCGCGCCTGCGCGCAATCCCAAGGACTACTTACTAGTGACTACGCGAAGTCGCGTGTTGACTCGAGTCGCCGCGTCGATGCCATCCTGTGTCACCGCGGAGGACCAGACATAGACGCGTCGAAGCGATGGTGACTGCGCGAGTAATGCAAGTCCCGCATCACTCAGCGGCGTCCCAACGAAGTTCGCAGTGTGCAGGTGAGGTAGCGCGGCAAGCGTCGCCGCAGTGCTGTCGCCGGCGCGCGTGAAGTCGAGGCGCACCTCGCGAAGCGCGTTCAGTCTTGCGAGACTCCCCGCGCTCGCATCGTCGAGATCGCTACGCGACGCGTTCAAGGAAATCGTCAGGTCTGCGACGCTCATCAACAACTCGATCGTCGCGGCATCGGCCTTCGGTTCCGCGCGACTCATGTCCACCTCGAGGAACCCGCACGCCTCCGCGAGTGGCCTAACGCTGACACCGCGCGGAACGAGCGCGCTCGCAACCGCCGCCACCCGACTCTGTTCGTCGACATTCAATACACGCTCGGGGGCGCTCCACCCCGAATCAGCAAGTGGTACGACGGCGTGTGATTGCGCGCTCGCTGGTGAAGACGGCAGCATGCTCTCAGTTCGCGCACCCTCTCGGATCCAGTCGCGGAGTAGTGAAACTTCGTCGTCGGTCAGCGAGTCACCTTCGGGCGGCATGCGATCCTCGTCATCTTCAGGCAACGAAACAAACTTGATAAGAAGGCTCGACTGCGGATCGCCCGGCTTCACCACCCACTCGCCGCCTCGTTCGGCTGTCAGTCGCTCAAGATCGTCGAGTCGAACGCCCCCCTTCTTCTTTCCATTGCCGTGGCACTCGTAGCAGTGCGCTTCGAGGAGTGGCCGCACCTGTGTCGCGTAGTCGATGCTCGCCACATGCCTTGCGAGTTCAGCGGCAGGTGCAACGGATGGCTGGGCAGCGATTGCGGGCGCAGCCGGTGACGGCACCGATTCTCTCGGCGGGGCGCCTAGGATTACCCGTGCCTCAGCTTCCGCGCTCGCGCGTTGACTCCGCTCGGTGACATCGATGGCGCGCCAGAGTGCATCTGTGATGTGCCCCTCGCCGTGCACAAGGTCTCCGCCGAGGCTTCCCGCACCCGCGACGAGGATCACGGTGACGATGAGAGCAGCCCGCCACTTCCCACCCACTCGGCATGATGGCGAAGTGTCCGTGCGCAGCACCCACAACGCGAGTACCGCCAGCAGAAGCGCCGCGAGCGTTCCAACCCAACGGTGTAGAAAAAGGTCCCACGACTCGGATCCATCGCGAGCATCGGGGGCGGACCACCCGCTAGCCGCCGCTACGAGCGCGGTCGCTGCAGCGATTGAAAGCGCAGTGCGCGAGAACGACGCGACTGGGCCGCGTCTGGTGAGCCCCCGCCACGCCTCCACGCTAGCGGCGACAACGCCGAGCGCTATAGGAAAGTGAACGAGCGCCGGATGCAGCGCCCCTGCGAAGTCGAGCCATGCGTCGGTTGCAGAGAGCGCCGCGTCCATTGCCCCATCCTATTGATCTCGCCCGTCCCTCCCCGCGCCGCAACGAACCATCAGTGGCTCGTGGCAGCCGACCAACCGCGGAACTCCCGACCCCGGATCAGGAACTCCGCCACCTGCTCCGCGCTGTCGGGAGGTGCCATCGTGGCGAGCGCCCCGCGCATCGTGTGGCGCCGCCCAGCATCGCGCATCAAGTCGAGCAGCGTGGATCCGATTCCAGTCATGTTCGCGCGGGCGTCAACTCGATCGACCTCCATCGCGGCACCGCCAGCGTCGACGAGCGGCTGAGCGTTCGCCTTCTGATGCTGATCTCGGTGATAGGGATATGGCGCGAAGACCGTCGGTACGCGGTTGGCGAGCGCTTCCGCGACAGAACTAGCGCCCGCTCGGCTCAGGGCGAGCTCGGCGGCCCCCCACGCCACGCCCATCCGATGGAGGAACGGAAGCACCGCGGCGCGAACCCCGGCTTCGCGCCAGGCTCGCTCGTACCTCGCAACACCTCCCGCGGCGCCCTCGCCGCAGAGATGCAGCACCTGCCACTCCCGGAAGTCTTCCCTCGCGTCCTTCGCCAGCGCAATCGCGAGATCATTGAGACTCTGCGCCCCTTGCGACGCGCCAGTAATCAGCAAGACCGGCGCGCGGGGATCGAGACCGAGTTCGGCGCGGCAGAGTTCCTGCGACGCTGGCGCGATCGCAACCCGTCGGATGGGCATTCCGATGATGTCCGTCGCGAAGCCTTGGATTCCAGGCACACCGACAGCCGACACCGTCTTCGTGGCGCGCGCGCGAACCCAACGATTAGCGCGTCCTGGCGTCGCGTCGAGATTCAGTAGCAGAACCGGAATCCCACGGCGCCGCGCTGCCGCGACAACCGGTGGCGTGACGAACCCGCCGAGCGACACTACCCAGTCGGGCTGCACTTCATCGAGCATCGCCCCAGCGTCGCGGCGTGCTCGCAAGAGTCCTAAGACGAACCGAAGGACTCCCTTCGGGCTCGGCGCGAATCCCTCGGCGCGCACGGCGGTGAACTCGCCGCCCGCCTCGCGCAGCATGGTCGCATCGATCGTCCTTGCGGAACACGCGAAGTGGACTCGCGCCGTTGGATCAAGTGCGCGCACGCGCTCGGCGATCGCGAGTCCAGGCGAGATGTGACCGCCAGTACCACCTCCGGCGAGCACAATTGTCTTGTGCGCGCGTGCAGCAGCGCATCTCGAAATGGGCCCGCTCTGACCTGCGCCGGGTCGTGGCAATCCGATGCTCACCGTTGTCATCCTGCCACCGCAGGGGTCACCCCCGCGTCCTTCGCGTCACACACGCTCTCTTCGCGCGCAAGCGCGCGATCAAGTGACATGACGAGTCCGAGCGAGAAGCAGGTCAACATCCAACCAGTACCGCCGCGCGAAATGAGTGGCAGCGCGATCCCCTTCGTCGGCGCGACACCCGTCACGACCAACACATTGATGAGCGCCTGCAGACCGAGCGTCGCAAGGACGCCAAGTCCGACAAGGCGCGCGTACCTCGATAGCCGCGGCGCTCCATGCTGCTGGCCGGGCGCTCGAGTTCGCTCAGCGGCGATCACCAGCCAGCCACACCAGAGCAGAAGCGCGTACAGGGCAACGATCATCATTGCACCGATCACCCCCATCTCTTCGCAGATGATCGAAAAGATGAAGTCTGTCGTTCCCTCAGGCAGGTAACCAAACTTCTGAATGCTGTTACCTAGCCCGCGTCCGACGAGCCCGCCCCCCGAGATCGCGCCCATCGACTGAATGATGTGGTAGCCAATCCCCTGCGAGTCAGCGTAGGGATCTAGATACGCGATGATGCGGTTGACTCGATAGGGACTAACGATGATCAGCGCGACGAATCCCGCGAGCGCGATAGGCAGCAACAAGGCCGCATGCCACCATCGGCATCCGGCGGCGACGACGAGGAGCAGCGCGACCACCATCACGAGCGTCGCCGTGCCGAGGTCTTCGACGGCGATCCCAAGGGCGACAACTCCGGCGAGCGCAATCGGCGGGACGAAGCCGCGCCACCACTCATGGAGAGTTCCTACGCGCGCGCAGCACCACCAGGCAAGCACGAGCGGCATTCCCCACTTCGCCACCTCACTTGGCTGAAAGGTGATCGGACCAACCGCAATCCAACGACTTGCGCCATTCACTTCGCGGCCTACCCCTGGGACATGCACGAGCACGATTCCAGCAAAGGTCGCCGCGAGGATCCACCAGACCGGGTTCCACACCCCGCGAGCCGACCCAAGACGGTCGACCGGCACCATGCTTCCGAGCGCGAGGCATCCGGCCGAGAGCAGAGCGAAGACCGTCGCCCTGCCGAAGATGATGCCGTCGAGCGTCGTGCGATCCGACCCAGCCACATCGAGGCTGGCGGAGTTGACGAAAACAACGCCACACATGAGGAGGCACAATGCACACAGACCTACACCTTGCCCTGCTCTAAGCACGCTCTCCTATCGGCTAGGCGATTCGCTGAGCGCGAGGAATCCCTCGATCGCAGTACCCTCCTCGATCCCCAATGCAGAGCGTCTACCTCGAGACCTTCGGCTGCCAAATGAACGAACTCGATAGTGAGCTCGTTCGCGGCCAGCTCTCCGCGCTCGGTTACCGCTTCGTGGACACACCGGATTCGGCACAAGTGCTCCTCTACAACACTTGCTCGGTGCGCGAGCAGGCCGAGCAAAAGGCGCTCAGCCGCATCGGAATCGTGGGGGTGCGGAAGCAAGCGGGTGAGCGGCTCATTCTCGGCGTGGTCGGCTGCATGGCAGAGCGCGACGGCGTGGACATCTTCAGGCGCCACCCACAGGTCGACTTCCTCTGCGGTCCAGGTGAGCTCGATCGACTCCCGCACCTAATCGACACGGCGCGGCGTGCGCTGCTCGCCGAGACTAGTGACCCACTGACGCGCCCATCCCGCGCCGAGCGCACCGCGCTGGCCGGGAACAAGAGCCGGCGTTCCTCGACGCTCGCCGCTGCCGAAGACGGCCTCGAATCCCTGGACCTATCGCGCGCTTTCGACCCCGCCTCGAGCGGCCGACCAGCGCACAGCGCCTATGTACGGATCACCCGCGGATGCAACAAATTCTGCACCTACTGCGTGGTTCCGACTACCCGTGGCGCGGAAGTGCACCGCCCCCCTCAGCACATCGTGGATGAGTGCCGTCGCCTCGCCGACCACGGAGTGAAGGAGATCACGCTCCTTGGGCAAACGGTCAACCACTACCGATACGAACACGGGCTTGCGCTCTCGGTCGACGGTCAGGAGACAGCGCAAGTCGGTCCGGGACTCGCTGGATTTCGCGCGCCGCGCACGGCAAGGACGACGACATTTGCCGACCTGCTCAGGCGCATCCACGACGAGGTTCCCGAGCTATCTCGACTGCGGTTCGTCACGAGTTACCCGCGCGACTTCGGCGATGACATTCTCGAATGCATGCGAGATTCGCCGCGGATATGCCGGTACCTGCACGCCCCCGCTCAGAGCGGCTCGGACCGCATTCTCAAGTTGATGAACCGCGGCTACTGCGTCTCTGAGTACCGCGACTTCGTCGCCCGCGCCCTTTCGATCCTGCCGGATGCATCGCTGGCCGGAGACATCATCGTCGGATTCCCGACCGAGACAGATGAGGACTTCGAGGCGACATGCACCCTCGTCCGCGATCTGCCGTTCAAGAACAACTTCATCTTTAAGTACTCGACACGACCGGGCACTGTGGCGCATGCGCGGATCCCCGATGATGTGCGCGACGAAGTGAAACGCGCAAGGAACAATGCGCTCCTCGCAATCCAGGGAGAGGTTTCTGCCCGCGTTCACAAGCAGCTCGTGGGTACCACGCAGTCCGTGCTCTTCGACACGGCTCGTGCGCGCGAGGCGAACCCTACTCGACAGGCGTTCGGGTCAATAACTATTCGCGGAGCCCCATCGAAAAGTGGTGGTATCGGAGCGCACGCCGGCTCGCGACTCTGGCAAGCCGTCGGACGATCCAAAGGCGACATCATTGTTGCCGTTTCAAGGCCTGATAAGGAATCTGCAGAGGCTTTGATGGGAAATGTGGCAGATGTCTTGATCGATGGCTCAGAGGCCTTGATCCTTCACGGATCGACCTTGCACGTGCCAGGTCAACCAGACTTGAACCATCCAGGCCCGAATCTCGCCGCAGAAGTTTCGAAGGTCTCTTGACTCCCCAAGAATGCGGATTAGGTTCGGAGTCAGCGGGGGTCGGAAAAGGGATGCGTTGAATGGGTTTCGCTCCCTAGTTCCCTACTAGTTTCGAAAGGATTGTGAATCATGAAGTCCCTCTCCCTACTCGTGGGCGCTTCTGCGCTCATCGCGACTTCGAGTGCACAGGCCGCGTTCGTCCGCTGGGATGTCGTGAACGTCGGCACCGTCTCTGGTCGCGACATTTATCAGGTCTTTGCGGTGTTTGACAACGCGAGCAACGTTGTCCTGAACTGCCTCCAGCACGAACTTCTTTCTGGAAGCATCAATGCACTGCACACCGACTCGTTCGTCGACGACTCGAGCAGCCCGGTCGGCCACTGGAACGCCTCTTACACCAGTGCATCGACCGGAGCAGCCTCGAACCAGTACCGTGATTCGTATGTGACGATTTCCGGCAAGACTGGCGCCAACGCGCAGACCGCACTCGACCCGAGCTTCGGCAGCGGCGCTGGCCCCAATGGAATCCCCTTCCACGCAGGCTGGTACACATCCAATCCGGCTGCCCCGATCGTTGTCGGTTCGACGCTGCGCATCAAGATGATGCAAATCGCGCTCGCCGCTGGCGATGCGGGCTACACCGCGAAGCTCGGAATGGGCTACAAGGCTAGCACGGCAACCACGACCCCGCAGTGGGGTTGGGGCAACTACACGGTCGGCGTCCCGGCTCCTGGCGCGATTGCGCTCATCGGAGTTGCGGGTCTCGTCGGCCGCCGCCGTCGCGCCTGAACCTGCCTCGGTCTGGTAACTTCATCCTGCCGCTGGCAGGGTGAGCTGAACTAGGTAAGTGAACCTTACCACCGCCATTGAAAAATGGCGGTGGTATTTTTCATGTTCTGGTTGCCGAAGTCGCATACCGTGCCAAGATTCCGACGATACGAAGTGGCTGGAGGGCCACCTCGGATTGTGGACGGAAAAGGAATCGTCGGTGGTGCTGCGCACCTCCGATGGTTGGGAGTTTAGGGAAAGGAACAGGGAAAGATGGAACTCCGCTTTGTTAGCTGTGCCGCGATCGCGTTGGCTGCTGCCGCGACCGCCACCAAGGACGCAAGTGCGTCATTCATCTCAGCCGTTGTGGTTGCACCAACCACGCAAACCGCCGGTCGCTGGGTATGGAGCGTCTACCTCAAGTTCGGCGATGTAGGAGATCGTCTCGTGAGTGTCAGCGGCTTCCAACTGCTCTCGGGGACGATGGCGGGTGTCCAACACCGCGATTACGGCTCGGGAACTTGGAATCCTGCTTGGAACCTCCAAGACTCGCCATCGTGGTCCGGAAGCGACTCCTGGGTTTCGATCGATGGTCAGTACCTCTCGTCAACAGAAAACACCGTCCTCGGCTGGCCTGGTGGCGGATCGACGATTCCAAACGGTGCCTCGTGGTCGCAGCAGATTGCGTCGTCTGGTGGCGCAACCCCGTACAACGATCCTCTGGTCACGGGGAACGCCGAAATCAAGATCATGCAAATCGCCGGGACGACACTCGCTCCCGGGCAACATGTGTTCTCGATCGGGCTGAATGTGGACTGGCGCGAGTCAACGAACTCCCCGATTCAATCATCAGCGGTGCAGGTCGCCATTCCGGGCCCCGGAGGGGTCGCGATGGGCATGGTGTTCGCCCTCGCGTCTGGGAGGCGTCGTCGGAGGGCCTAGCCCAACGACACTGAGTATTTCTGCACTCGCGCCGCGCCGTCGACACAATCGGCGGCGCGGGGTTTTTTTTGGATAATGCGGGGATCCCCACCTCGTTTGCGGCGAATTTGGATTACTGTTCGACGTTGCCTAGGCGGACCCCGTGAGGTCGCTAGGTGGTTACTCAGCCCAAAGTTGTCCACGCACATAACGCACGGAGAGACCAAAGTGAAGATTGGAACGTTAATCGGAACCCTCGGATTGACCGGACTCGCTGTCTTCGTTGGACAGATGGACGCGACCGCGCTCCCTGGCGACTCTGGAGACGGCGGCGTCGCGGCAGGACCGGATGTGATCGTCGGAACGATGCAGAACATGTCGGCTTACGGGCAGGGCATCTGGAACGGGGTCACTTATGTTGCCTATTCGGTTGGCACCACGAGCTGCAACATCTGCAACCAGCAACTCCAGTGGCAGCCGAACCCGAGCAACCAGCACCCGGTCATCCCTCAGAACATGTACCGCGTCAAGGGCGGTGTCATTCAGCAGATTGGCCAGAGTTGGGTCAAGCATGGATTCTGCGCGCTCCAGGGAACGCTCTGCGGCGCGTGCACTCCTGCTGGAGGTGGATGCCCAACCGTTCTTGGCGTCGGCTGTTCGGATCCCTACGAGTCGAGCCTCAATGGTGGCCAGAGCGACTTGAAGAGCCGCTACGGCATCAATGCTGCGACTGGCTACTTCTCGGGCACCTACACGGATCCTGCGATTCCGACGGGATACCCGAGCGCGATTCGCGAGCGCGTCACGGTGCCGAAGAATGACCTCGACTCCACTATGAATGCAGGCGCCGCCTACTTCGTCGAATGCCAGTACATCCATCCGGCCGACGCGGCGAACAACAACGACAACAACAATGCGTCGTACCGCCGCATCAATGTCGGTACTACCTACTCGACAACGAGCGGGTACGCGCTGACCTTAAACGGCGCCACCGTGCAGCAGGTTCCCGCCATGTACGCCTGGCAAGCGATCCACTCCGATACGGCGATTCGCGAGTATGACGTGGCAGGCGACGGTCGATTCTTGGTCGGCTCACGAGTCTTCCAGAACGCGAACGGGACCTATCACTACGCGTACGCCATTCAGAACCTAAACAGTGATCGCAATGCCGGTTCGTTCACCGTGCCGCTCGCTTCCGGCGTCGTCGTGACGAACGCGAAGCATTCGCATCCCTTCAATCACTCTGGCGATCCCTACACGAACACGCAGTGGACCGCCTCGGTGACGAGCAACGCCATCACATTCTCTTGCGAGCCCAACTCCAACGCGCAGGCCAACTGCGTCCGGTGGGCGACCATGCACACCTTCGAGTTCGACGCGAACTCTGCGCCGACCGATGCTTCGCAGATCCTGACCCTCGGACTTTGGAAGGCCCCAACTGCTGGAAGCCCCGATGCCTCGATCAGCGTCCTAGGCAAGAAGCCGACCCCGGTTGCTCCGCCATGCTTGCCAGCAGATCTCAATTGCGATGGCGTCGTAAACGCCACAGACCTGTCCGCCATTCTGGGTTGCTGGGGCACCGCGTGCGGCGACACCAACAGCGATGGCACAACCGACGGCCAGGATCTCTCGATCCTGTTTGGATCGTGGACCCCCTGACGCATTTGGGTAACTGAAGAGTTCAACGGCCCGGCTTCACGCCGGGCCGTTTTTCATTGGGTTTGCGTGGCGAATCTCAACCATCGGCGTATATTCCGCCATGCTCAAACCCCGCGCGCCGCGCCTCGCCGGTGTGGTGTCTATGTCATTCGTCGCTCTCGCATCGATTGCTGCGCTGCACGCTGGCGCGTCCGCTCCGCCCAAGCCGCAGTCGAAACTCATCGATGCGCCAGTACACATCGCTGAGCTCTCACGCTACGACCGGTTCACCCCGGTGCTCCCCGCCGCTCTCCCTGCGGGGTTCTCGTTCACTGCCCCAATCGCTGGGTCGACCGTCACGGTCGAGTTGGCCAAGCACACGATCCGAGGCGATTCGTTCCAGTTACTCGTGGACCGAGGAGCTGGGGTGCTAGAGCCAGTCACCGCCCCTCCCGTACGCACCTATAAAGGCGAGATCGCTGGGCGACCAGGCACCATCGTCACCGGCTCGCTTCTGGACCACGGGTTCAGTGGCACGGTGCTCTTGGAGGATGGCACGACATGGGTGATTCAACCAGCGCGTGACTTTGTGACAGCCATGCCACAAGGCACCCATGTGGCGTTCTCCGCGGCGGATGTCATTCCCGATGGCCGGGGATGCGCGCTCGGGCGGCCGGGATTCCCGATCGAAAAGTATCGCTCACCAACCTCCCTCTCCGGGCAGACTAGCTCTGGTCAGAACGAGGGTGGGATCGCGGGAGCGACGCCATCGCAGGTCGAACTAGCGTGCGAGACCGACTATGAGTTCTTTCAGGCGAACTCTAGCAGTGTGGCCAACACTCTCAACGATGTCGAACTGATCATCTCCAATGTCAACACCGTGTACGACCGCGATGTGAACATCGTGTTTGAACTCAGCACGGTCGTCATCCGCTCCACTGCGAGTGACCCCTACACAGCCACGACCATCGACGGCCGACTCACCGAGCTGAGGACCAAGTGGTCCTCAGCGCCCGAGTCGGGGATCTACCGCGACGATGTGCACATGTTCTCCGGCTACAACTTTTCCGGCGGGACGATCGGGCTTGCGTATCTGGGCGGCGTCTGCACTGGGATCACCGCCGCTCAGTATGGCGTCGTTGAAACCCGTTACACGACGTCACTGAACTATCGCGTTTCGCTCTCGGCACATGAGCTCGGCCACAACTGGGACGCGACGCACTGCGACGCACAGGGATCGGCTGCCTGCCACATCATGTGCTCGGCCAATGGCGGATGCGGAGGCATCACAGGCACAAACCTGAAGCTAGATCCATTCTCGATCTCAGAGATCACCGCCTACCTAAACGCGGTTGCCTGTGATTTCCCCCGTCCGACTCCGGTGACCGTGCCCTTCACTGAGCCTTTCGCGACCGGCACTCTGGCGACGGCGCGGTGGACCTACAACGATGGTGCCGTCGTCACGTCCTCCGCGAGCAACGAACCGAGCGCGCCGTACTCGCTTCTGATGAATTCGACGGGCGCGAACACATACGACGACGATGAGCTTCGCACCAATGAAATCCTGCTGGGTGGGTCAACCTCGGCCACTGCGTCATACAAGGTGCAGCGCAGCGGAGTCGAGGATGGAGAGACGTTTATTGTCGAGTATCTGAACAGTTCGCTCGATTGGGTCGTCTTGAACACACTCACTAGCGACGGAACCGCGCAGACGGTCTTCACGACCTACACGCACGCGCTTCCCTCGGCGGCGCGTCATAACAAGTTCCGCTTGCGCTTCCGTACGAACGGCGATGACGCGGGCGACTCATGGTTCATTGACGATGTGTCGGTGTACACGACGACTCCACCCCCGCCTCCCGCCAACGATGATTGCACGGGGGCGACCAACGCGGTCGTGGGCGCCAACGCGTTCGATTCAACAAACGCTACCGACAGCGCGAACAACATTCCCAGCATCTGCACCGCGAACAGTTCGGGAACCATCTACAAGGATGTCTGGTTCCGCTATACCGCGGCGTGCGCGGGAACGACAACCGTTTCGACTTGCTCAACGGCGGCATTCGACACCAGGCTCGTGGTGTACGTGAACAACTCAGCGTGCCCGATTTCGACGACGGGCGTGTTGGCGTGCAATGACGACGGCACCGGGTGCTCCGCGGCGACCTCCACTGTTTCATTTGCGTCCGTCGCTGGCGGCACTTACTACATTCGACTCGGTGCCGCCACGCTCACCGCGGGCGGCGCAGGCACGCTGAATGTGTCATGTGTTGTGGCCTGCCCCGCAGACCTCAATGGCGACACCACAATTGATGCCACTGACCTCTCCATCGTGCTCGCCAACTGGGGCGGCTCAGGCGGTGGCGATGTCAACGGCAGTGGCACGGTCGACGCGATCGACCTCTCCGCGATTCTCGCTGCATGGGGCGCCTGCCCCTGAACGAGCCAGCACCGGCTCGCGCCACACTTCCTCTTGAGCCGCTCGCCGTTCTGGCGGCGATCGGGGTCTTGCTTGCGTTCTGTCCACTGGCCGCGGCATGCAACTGTGTGATCGCAGCGGTCGCGTGGGTTCGTGTCCGCGCCGCCGATGGCAAGAAGCGAGGCTCGCGACTGGCCCTTGCTGCCCTCGCCGCCAACTTCATCATTGGAGTGGCGGCGATGCTCGTCGCCGACCGAGTGGCTAAGGCGAGCGAAGTCTCGATGATTGCGCAAGTCCGCGAGGGCGTCTCGCAACTCGTGCAGGGGGACCTCGATCACTCTGCGTGGTGGCACACCCGAACCCCGCGAGAGATTGCCGCACTTCGCGCAGAGATTCGCACTCGACTCGGGCGACCAGAAGTGACGAGCGTGACGCTTACTTCAACCGAGGTCGGAATGCCGACCCGTGCCACCTTCCGCTTCCTTCTGGAGGGAGAAGGTGGCACGAGCGTTGGATGCATCGAATGCGTCCTCTCCACTGACCCCGCCTCCTGGCTCCCGCATGTGCAGTTCGTTTCGATTCGAATCGAACCGGGCGGTGCGGATTCGAGGTCGGATCCGATCGTCCTTCCTACACAGTCAGGCGATGGATTCTCCAGTGCCGACGAGTCGCCGCGCGAGTGATAAGGTATGAACCATGATGGGCGACGCAGTTTCGAATCAGGGTCTTGCCGATGCTGGGGATACTCGAAGGACAAGTGCGCTCGCTGTCACCGCGCTTGTGCTCTCTTGCATCTTGTGTTGTCCGATTACGACTATCGCCGGGGTTGTTGTCGGAGTGCTTGCGTACTTCGCCACCGTCTCGGGTCGGGTGAGTGGGCGATGGATGGCCGTCGTGGCGATCGTGCTTGGAGTCTCTGCAACAACGCTGCAGGGACTTGGGCTTTCGTGGGCATTGAGTGTCGTGATCGAGTCGGTGCTGACCGGGCCCGATGCGGCCCTGCGCGCAGGCACCGGTGGAGACATCTCCGGATTTCAGCAGGCGTTCCGCCCGTCGAAGCATGGTGCGATTCCTGCGGATGACGCGGCTCGATTCTGCGAAGAACTCACTCGCCGATACGGAAGGTTTGATCGCGCGCAGTTGGACCAATCATCCGCGAACAGCCGACCGGGGAGCGTGGATGAGAACTTCACCGCCGACTATCTCCTCTACTTCGAACGGGGACTCATCAGGGCGACGACATCACTCGAGTTGGCGGACGCTACGGGGGCGCTTTCGCTTCGGCTGATTTCCATCACCGTGCACGACGATCTTCAGGGAGAGCTGAAGTATCCGCCCGATGACAGAGAACCAACGGGCGGCGCCGAGGGAGAGCGCGGAAGGAATGCAGATGATCGGAGGTGAGGTGCGCGTCAGCGTCCGGGGGCTGATGAAGCAGTTTGGAACGCAGACCGTGCTCTCGGGGGTGGACCTTGATGTCCACGCCGGCGAAACGGTCGTCGTCATGGGAGGATCAGGATGCGGCAAGACGACGCTGCTGCGACTGCTCATTGGGTCGCATCAGCCCACTGCCGGATCCATCGCTCTCTTGGGTCAGGACATCGGCGCCCTCGCGCCGGAGCAGTTCGACGACATTCGCCGACAGTTCGGGATCCTCTTCCAATCTGGCGCGCTGCTCCAATCGCTGACCGTCGGCGAGAATGTCGCTCTCCCGCTCAAGGAGCACACCGACCTTGCCCCTGAAGTCATCGAGATGGTCGTGAAAATGAAGCTCGAACTTGTCGGACTCCGGCAGCATGCTGGAAAGCTGCCTTCGCAGATCTCCGGCGGCATGACGAAGCGAGCCGGGCTCGCCCGCGCGATGGCGATGGATCCAAAGATTCTTTTCTACGACGAACCGAGCGCAGGACTCGACCCTGTCACGAGCGCTGAGATCGACCAACTCATCCTCGAACTCTCCCGAAACTTCTCGGTGGCGAGCGTGGTTGTGACGCACGAGATGGACTCCGCGTTCACAATCGCAGATCGCATGGTCATGCTCGACGCGGGGCGAGTGCTGAAGAACGACACGAAGGCGGAGTTTGAGCGCATTCGCGACCTGACGCAGGCCGAAGTGGCGACCCTCGGTGAAGATGACCAGATTGTCCATCAATTCCTGCGCGGCTCTGCGGACGGACCAATCACGCGGCGCCGAAGCGCGGATGACTATCGGGATGACCTGCTTGGACTCGACGCGGCCGCGCGCGGTGGCGCGGTGAGGCTGATTGCGCGGGAGTAAGACATGAATGCCCCATGGCGCGGGCTTGCGGCGTCGCACGCGAGCGACCCCGGGTGGTACTCCGGAAGGCGCGTCACCGTCATGGGTCTCGGACAGTGGGGAGGCGGTCTCGGAGTCGTGCAGTGGATGCTGCGGCAGGGCGCCGTAGTGTGCCTGACGGACATGGCGAAGGAGGAGCAACTAGCAGCGAGCTTGCGGCCACTCTCCGATGCCATCGCTAGCAACGCTCTCCGCCTTCGGCTCGGAAGTCACGCGGTCGAAGACTTCACGGGGGCGCAACTCGTTGTGGCCAATGCGGCGGTAGCTAAGCCTTGGGAGAACCAGTTTCTCCGCGCGGCGGGGGCGGCGTCAGTTCCGGTGACCACTGAGATTCGGCTAGCAATCGAGAACCTGGCGACCGATCGCACCGTCGGCATCACTGGAAGCGCAGGCAAGTCGACAACTACGGCGATGACCGCGCGCGCGCTCGAGGCATCCGGGCGCAAGGTGCGAGTGGGCGGCAACTTTGGCGGATCGCTCCTTGGAGCGGAGAGGGTGTCTGGTGACGAGTGGGTCGTGCTCGAACTCTCCAGCGCGCAACTTTGGTGGCTATCCGCAGAGGGAGGTGGTGACGGATGGTCCCCCGCCGTCGCCGCACTCACAAACATCGCCCCCAATCATTTGGACTGGCACGGCAGCCTCGCACACTACGCGTGGTCCAAGGGGCAGATTCGCCGATGCCAAGGCAACAACAGCGCGTTCCTCTCGACATTCGCCGTGGACGCCCCCGCCGCGTCCGCGGCCGCAGCACACGCGCTCGGCGGCGACGCTTGGTGGAGTGATGCCATCATGCCATCGCACGCAGCTCCCGTGCCCCCAACGCTGGTGGTGCCGGGGGAGCACCAGCGACGAAATGCGCGGTTGGCGCTAGCCATTCTCGCGGCCTGCGCCGATCACGACCGCGCGCCGATGCGCGGGGCGGAGGCGTGTGCGGCGCTCGCCTCCTTCACCGGTCTCGATCATCGATTGCAGTACATCGGGGACATTCAAGGAGTGCGTTGCTTCAACGACTCTAAGGCAACCACGCCCGAAGCGACCCTGTTGGCTGTGTCGTCCTTCCCCGAGACAGCGCGCGTGCATCTCATCGCTGGCGGGTACGACAAGCGCATCGACCTCGCTCCCATCAGCTCACTCGCGTCGGAGCTCGCCGGGCTCTACGCGATCGGCGCAACTGCTGATGAAGTAGGCAAGCATCCCAACGCAATCAAGTGCGGAACACTCGAGACCGCCGTTGAGCGCGCACTCTTTCGCGCGACTCCCGGCGATGTGCTACTGCTCTCGCCTGGTTGTGCGAGTTGGGATCAGTTCACAAACTTTGAGGAGCGAGGCAGGCGATTCGCCGAGCTTCTGCGAGCACGCGCGTAAGCGCCCCACTGCTAGACTCCGAGCGCGAAATGACCATGAACACGCGACGCTTTCCCCAGCGGAAAATCCTTCCTGCCTCCGCTGTCGCGATGGTGGTGGCGGCAATCGCCCTGCAGGGTTGCTATCAGCCCGGCGGCGGCTGGCTCTCCACGACTGATCGTGGATTCGTCTACATCTCGACGCCAACTCGACCAGTGAGCATCACGCTGATCGACACGCGCAACAACGAACCGTTCTTCCACATGGACATTCCGCCAGGCAAGCAACTGACCTTCAAGTTCATCGATGTTGAGGAGAGCGGCGAACGCAACGAGCCTTCCAAGATGCTCTGGGAAGTGTGGGATGCCCCGACAGAGTTCGGCTCGATGAACAATCAGATGATCTGCCCGCCCAGATCGTGTCGGCGCATTGATGTGAACTATCGGCCCGCACCAGAAGATCCACTGCCTAACCCATCGCTGATCGTGCCGCCGGCCGTGCAACCTCCTAGCCCCGGTCCGAACTCGCCCGAGGGTGGCACTCGAGCGAGTGACCGACCGCAGGACTGATCGCGCATGCGG
>Ga0233424_10001651_pt1 | contig 18404 bp, 16 predicted proteins | sample Watercolumn_Towu_FD_181011 | JGI IMG/M metagenome (GOLD analysis project Ga0233424, IMG submission 181011) | Freshwater microbial communities from Lake Towuti, South Sulawesi, Indonesia - Watercolumn_Towuti2014_125_MG | ecosystem: Environmental > Aquatic > Freshwater > Lake | place: Indonesia...
ACAAGTCGCCTTCGTCAGTCCCATCACGATTCTTGCGGATCAGCATTACCGAACACTCAAAAAACGTGCCGAGGGATTTTCCATTCGCATGGAAATGCTGAGCCGCTTTCGGAGTCAGGCAGAGCAGAGTGCAATCCTCGAGAAACTGCGGAAAGGAGATCTGGATATTGTCGTGGGGACGCACCGCCTTTTGCAGGATGACGTAGAATTTTTCAATCTTGGCCTCGTCCTCCTCGATGAAGAGCAACGCTTTGGTGTAAAGCAGAAAGAGAAATTAAAATCCCTCCGTGCCTCTGTCGATATTCTCACCCTCACAGCAACTCCGATCCCGCGCACACTCAATTTGAGTCTCCATAAATTGCGGGATATCACAACGATCACGACCCCTCCCCCCGGACGACTCCCAATCATTACCGAAGTGCGCAGGTATTCCGATGCCCTCGTACGGCAGGCAATCCTCGCAGAGATTGAGCGGAAAGGGCAGATTTATATGCTTCACAATCGTGTGGAAACCATTGATGCATTCGCGGAGAAACTGCGGAAACTCGTTCCGGAAGCAACGTTCATCGTTTCTCACGGACAATTGAAAGCAGACGATCTTGAGCAGCGGATCGTGGAATTTAAGGAAGGGAAGTATGACGTTCTTGTGAGCTCCACCATCATCGAAAATGGAATCGATCTCCCACGTGCAAATACCCTCATCGTGAATGAAGCAGAACACTTCGGTCTCTCGCAGCTCTATCAGCTGCGTGGAAGAGTAGGCAGAGGGAAGACGCAGGCATACGCGTATTTCCTCTATCACACGCAGAGACTCAAAGATGATGCGAAAAAGAGGCTGAAGGCGATCGTTGAGGCCTCAGAGCTGGGGTCAGGATTCCAGATTGCGATGCGTGATCTTGAAATTCGTGGAGCGGGGGAGATTCTTGGAGTGAGTCAGTCGGGCACAATGAAGACAGTCGGCGTCAGTCACTTCCTTCGCCTCCTCAAAGTTGCAGTTGAGGAAATGAAGGGGGGTGGGGAGGCAGCGGAACTTCCAGAGGAACATATTGAAATTAACCTTCCGGTTGAGGCATTCATCCCATCCTTCTATATTCCCCAGGAAGAAGAGAAAATCTCCATGTATCAAAAACTCGCAGGGAGCACAGAAGAGGCACTTCTCGCCGAATTCGAGGGAGATCTCATGGAAGAATATGGTCCGCTCCCGCGCGAAGTGCAAAGTCTCTTCCGTATTCTCCGTCTCAAGATGGTCTGTAGGAAAGCGGGAGTGCTTCGCGTGAAAGCCGAAGTGCAAGGGAAGGAGAAACATGACATTGTTCTCACGCTTGCTCCTCGCGTCACTGCCGAGCACATCATCCCCCTGCTTGCAGCGAAGCCGCAATGGAAAGTGAGCGGTTCAACGCTCCGTGTTTCGGAGAGGGAACTTGGAGAAGACTGGCTGCAGACACTCCAAGACAGCATTGCACTCCTCTCTCACACAAAAAAGAAAAAGAAAGACTAACCAATCTCCACAAGGGTCTTTTTCCCGGATTTCCCTTTCCAGATCAAATAGAATACGCCAACCGTAATGCACCCAATGCCGAGAATCCCCTGAATGACAGGCCACCGGTTCATATCGAGGTAGGATAAGACTTCATAAAGCTGTGGAATCGCGAGGATGAGGCCGCTCAAGATGAGGAGGAGACCAATGAGAGGTTTCATGGAGATAGTGTGGCGTGGGTTTCTGACCCGCGCAAGTAGGGGCATAGCATGCTATGCCCCTACAAAAAGGGTATGCTTTCACTCGATGAAGCTCTCCCTCGATTGGCTTTCCGACTACGTTGAATTTTCGGAAGATGATCCGAAGGTCATTGCGGAACGCCTCACGCTTTGCACGGCAGAAGTGGAGGAAGTGGAAGAGCAGGGGGCGCTCCTCGATCACTGTGTCGTCGGAAAAGTTCTCACGCTGGAGAAACACCCCAATGCCGACAAACTCTCTCTCTGTACTGTGGAGACAGATAAAGGAAAAAAGAGCGTTGTCTGTGGAGGAACAAATCTTCGAAACGGGATGCTCGTGGCATTTGCTCACACAGGGGCTCGAGTGCGATGGCATGGAGAAGATCTGCAGGAGATTACCAAAGCAAAAATTCGTGGAGCAGAGAGCGAAGGAATGATTTGCGCCCCCGAAGAACTCGATCTCTCACGGCAGTTTCCGGGAGTACATGGCCCCACCATTGTTGATCTGGGAGATAGTGGATACACCGTAGGTACTCCACTTCGTGAAGCACTTGGACTTTCCGACGCGGTTTTTCATATCAATAACACGGCCATCACCACCCGCCCCGATCTCTTCTCACACATCGGTTTTGCACGGGAGTGTGTTGCCTTGGGGCTTGGCACATGGAAGAAAAAGCCGGAGTGGGCGCTTCCGTCTTTTCCAAAAGAAGAAAGTCGTATACGCATCCATGCAGATTCACCTGAACTTGCCCCCCGCTATCTGGGGTGCATGTTGGAAGTGAAGGGCTTGGGGGAAACCCCTCTTTGGATGAAGAGAAGACTTGAGGCGACCGGATGGCGATGTGTGAATCTCCCCGTGGATATCACGAACTATATTGCGATGGAGATAGGAGTCCCTCTCCACAGCTTCGATGCAGATGACCTCAAAGGAAAGGTCCACATGCGACTATCGAAGAAGGGAGAAGCCATTGTCACTCTCGATAAAGTGAAAAGATCTCTCCCCGATGGAGCGCTCGTCTTAAGTGACGACGAAGGAATTTTTGATCTCCTTGGCATTATGGGTGGCCTTCGCAGCTCAACGAAGGAAGGAACAAAACATATATACCTTCACTCTACTTCCCTGAACCCCACGATCATTCGTCATGGAGTATTCGCGACGGCACATCGTACAGAAGCCGCAACGGTCTATGAAAAAGGTGTCCCCCCCATAACGACGAGACAAGGCTTCGTACGCGCACTGGAACTCTTCCTCGAACTCATCCCGGGCGCACGAGTGATTTCTTCCCTGGAATCCTATGGGGACGATGGCAAAGCTCCCTCTCTTTCTCTTTCCTCAAAAAGAGCCACGCATTTCCTGGGTGAAGAGACATCGGAGAAAGATATTGCAAGGATCCTTCAGTCGCTAGATTTCTCCGTCGCAAAAGGAAGCGGTGATTCGCTCACGATCACTCCGCCACTGCATCGCCTCGGTGATATTCATGAGACTGCAGATATTCTGGAAGAAATTGCGCGCATAACTGGGCTCCAGGACTCCTATTCTCCTGCAATTCCTGCAGCCTCGATTATTCCACCGGAGCGTGATGGCCGCATTTCGAAGATGAGGCAGACACTCAAAGAACTTGGGTGTAGTGAGCTTGTGCAATTTCCCTTTGTGGGAGAGAAACTCCTCAAGAAAACTGGATGCGAGATGAAACATCTTCGCACCATCCAAAACCCCCTGGGAGAGGATATGAAGTACATGCGACCAAGTCTCTTGCCAAGACTCTTGGAATACGCGTCAGAACATCTTGAGCAAACAGACGAAACACTGCGCATGTTCGAAGTCGGAACAATTTTCCTTCCTCAGAGTGAAGAAACACATCTCACACTTCTCATTGCCGAGAAGCGAAAAAGCCCACTTCGTGCGGAGCCATTTCTTCTTACAAAATCTTTTCTCCGCGAAGTCCTCCGAGAACTTTCTTCTTCCTCTACATTTCTTCGAAAGATTCATCCAACGAAGCAGGAGCACCCCGTGCGAAGCATGGATATTTCTCTCGGAAAGAAATCGGTTGGAGAACTGTTTGAACTCCACCCGGTTATCGCAAAGCAATTCGGTTTCCCGGCGAGAGTTGCAATCGGCAACCTCCATCTTCAGGCACTTCTCCAAGAAGAGAAGCGGGAGAAAATCCATGAAGAAGAATCAATCTTCCCCCAAGTTACCTACGATGTAACGATGTCCCCCAAGGAAGACGCAGAAGTGGGAGCACTCCTTCAGAAGGCACAAAAAGCCTCCCCCCTTCTTCGCAGCATTGCCCTCATCGATCTCTATGAGAAGGGCAAGGAAGGGCGACGGCTCACTTTCCGTTGCACATACGGAGCCCCAGATAGAACCCTTCGTGAGGAGGAGGTGAAACCCATTCATGCAAAAGTGGAGGCACTGCTCCAGGCGTAAGTATGAGTGCCCCCCGCTTTCCCTTCGTCGTCCTCGATACAGAAGCAACCGGCCTTCTTCCGAAGGTGGATAGAGTCCTGGAGCTCGCGATTGTCCGCTACGAAGAAGGGGAGAAAGTTGCAGAATATAGTTCGCTCTATACGGTGGACCGGGAAATCCCGCCGCACATACAAATGCTCACGCGCATTCGTCCTGCGGATCTCGCAGGGAAGCCCCTCCTCCTTGAGGAGAAGGAAAAAATCGACAGCCTTCTCAAAGGCGCACTCCTTCTCGGTCATAACATTCCCTATGACCTCGGGATGCTTGCAGGGGAAGGATTCTCCCTTGAAGAATCCCCGTGGGTGGATACCGCAATGCTTGCCTCACTTCTCTTCCCCGAACTTCCCAGTTGGTCACTGGGGTACGTCAGCACCGTCCTCGATCTTCCACACACCCCAAGACATAGAGCTCTTGGCGATGTTCAGGCGACACTCGCGCTCTTCCTCAAAGAATGGGAGAGACTTTCCTCTCTTCCGGGAGACCTTCTCCGAGAAGTACAGGCTCTCACTGAGAAGGGGCCAGAAGGATATGCGCTTCTCTTCTCTGCGCTTCAAAGCGCGAATGGAAAAAAGGCACCATCCTGGCTTTCTCTGAAGAAACAGGAGGGGAACATCAGAAAGAGGAATGAAGTGGGGCTTCCTTTCAATACTCTTCTACAGGGAGATCCCCCCTTTCTCCTTCCTGTATCGCTCTCTCCCGCCACCCTCACAGAGGCAGTGGAGCATTTCTCGAAAGATAGTGAGGCAGTTTCTCGTGTGTGGATTGCCGTGAAAAATCTGGAGACAGCTGTCCGCACACTCGATCCACACATTCTCTCTTCCTACGAAATTCTTCGTCCCCCAACGGCACTGCCTGACCCGGAAGCGAGAAAGCAGTTTCTCCTCCAAGAGAAATTTACCCCCTACGAGCTTACTCTTGCTCTCAAACTTCTCCTCTATGAACCCTCCGCACAACGCGATGCGCCACTCCATGCAGAAGAGCTGGATGTCTGGAAGGCAAAAATTGCCTGCACAAAAGAATCCTCTCTCTACCAAAAACAATTTTCCAAGGACGGGAAGAGATTCCTCATCGATCAACAGCATCTTCTCGATCTCTTCAGTCGGGGAGAGGGCCCCTCAAAGGGGGATCATGTGGTCATTGATGATGCCTCGATGCTTGAGGACACGGCAACAAAAGCATTCCGCTTTTCGGTGTCCCTCGATGTTCTGCGTGCAGGTGCAGAGGGAAATGAAGCACTCACGCGTTTCCTCGATCTCTATCAACTCTGGATTGAGAAGGTGCGGAATTTCCAGAGCATTCGATACCTTGTGATGGCAGATCTCAAGACTCCAGACGTACGAGGGGTCCGGGAAAGGCTTGATGAAGCCCTTGTATCACTCCTCACGGACCAGGTACGCGACCGGCTCGAAGATCTCGAAAAAATTCTCGACCCCAAAAATCTCGAAGGACGCATTGTGTGGATTGAGCAATTCCGTGACGGAGGACAAATTCTCCAATCAGTTCCTTTCGATATCGCGACCCTCCTCAAAGACACCCTCTACGATCGATGCACGACACTCCTTCTCCTCCCACCCGGGGAAAAACAATCCTTCCGATCTATCCTCCCAAGAGGGTCGGGGACAGTTGTTCCTTTTCAGAAAGAAGCATCACAACCCGCCCCTCACATTCTCTATCCTGATCTCCATCTTTCTTTCGAGCGCCTCCTTAAATGCATTGATAGCAAAGTCATTGCTCTTGTCCCGAGCAAACGTACCATTGAGCAAATCTTCGTCGCACACGCAGAAGAACTCGAAAAGGCGGGTGTGACGCTTATTGCGCAGGGCCTCAATGGCGGCCAGGGGAGGATGCAAGCAGAATTCATTGCGGCGAAGGAGAAAGCCATCTGGCTTCTCACGCCATGGATGTATGAAGGCATCGAACTTCTGGAAGGCAGCGTCGATCACCTCTGGATTCACACGCTCCCCTTCGATCATCCCTCTCATGCTGTTCTCTCGCGGAGAGCTGATCAGTATGAAAACCCCTTCGAAGAGTATTTTCTCGAACGCCTTTTGCACCGCCTCTTCCGCATACTGCGTACATATGAACACCACCGTGCGAGAGACGGGGATATTGTCCTCCTGGATGCGCGCATGCGTACCAAAGACTATGGAGCAAAAGTGAGGAAGTATCTCGACACTCTCACAGGAGCACACTCATGAGCCTCAGGACAGGACTGACGATAAAGGAGATCCACCAGACAATGAGGGGGATATTGAGGAGGCGCTCCGCAAGAAGGAGGAAAAGAAGAAGAATGGGGCCGTTTCGCAAAAATTCTTCATATGCTGCTTCATAGCGAAATGGCACAAACATCGCGACGATCTTGCTGCCATCGAGTGGAGCAATGGGAAGAAGATTGAATGCCATGAGTCCAAGATTCAGAAAAAGCATGCTCTGGAAAAATTCCTCGAGGAAGCGATTTCCTCCCGGCACACCAAGCGCATGGGTCCCCGTAGCAATGCCGACCGTGAGAAAAGCAAGAACAAGATTGCTCGCAGGCCCTGCAAGCGCAGTCAGCGTGATATCGCGCTTCGGGTGGCGGAAGGCACGGGGATCAATCGGAACAGGTTTTGCCCATCCAAAACCTACGGTAAGAAAGAGAATCGTTCCGAGAATATCGAGATGCGTGAAAGGGTTTAACGTGAGTCTCCCCTCGTATTTTGCTGTGGAATCCCCCAGGAGATACGCAGCCATCCCATGCGACCACTCATGCACGGTAAGCGCGATAAGCATCGCAATGATGAAGGGAGGGGTGAGGTGGGACATCGACAATTGATGGGTAACAATTGACAATTAACTTCAAGCATAAAAGAGTCTTTCTGCTGGCAGATTAGCAGAAACTTCGTTATGATGAAGCATATCGTCAATTGTGAACTGTTACCTGTCGAAAGTTGGATATGGCCTTCCGCTGCGTCAAAACCGGCAAGAAGCCCTCGACCGGTCACAACCGGAGCCACTCCAATCGTGCAACAAAAAGGCGCTTTCTCCCAAATATCCAGGTGAAGCGGGTCTTCGATCCAGCAACAGGTACCTATCGAAAGATGAAAGTGTCAACGGCATACCTCCGTACTCTTGCGAAGAGGATGCGAGAGGGGAGAACGGCGTAGTGTATACTCCGCGCAATGTCTGATGTTTTTCATCGTACGCGGATTCTGGCCCTAGTTTCTCTCCCCCTCCTGGGAGTTCTGATCGCATTCATTCTTCTCTGGAATCGGTATGTTTTTCCATTGGACATGCTTCTTCTTGTAAGCTTGTACGTTCTTACGGCTCTTGGGATTACGATCGGATACCATCGCATGCTCACACATGAAGGATTCAAAGCCCCCTCTTTTGTGCGAGCACTCTTCCTCATTCTTGGATGCATGGCCTTTGAGGGAAAACCCACCGATTGGGCCGCAACGCACATCAAACATCACGCGCATTCCGATGACGAAGGTGACCCGCATAGCCCCCTTGAAGGGTTCTGGCACGCCCATTTCGGATGGCTTTTTTCGAAGAAGAATTTTCCGGATGTGCAGATGTATGCACCACACCTTCTTGCAGACCCCGTCGTGCAATTTGTTGACCGTCTCACCCCCCTCTGGATGCTCGGAGGCCTCCTCCTACCCGCAGCGATAGGCGGATGGACGGGGTTTATTTGGGGAGGACTTGTACGCGTTTTCCTTGTGAATCATGTCACGTGGAGTGTGAATTCCGTTTGCCATTGCTTCGGGAAACGCCCGTTTGAGACGACCGACGAGAGTCGTAACGAATGGATTGTGGGGCTCCTCGCCCTTGGTGAAGGCTGGCACAACAATCACCATGCATTTCCCAGAAATGCCTTCCATGGGATGCGCTGGTGGCAGTTTGATCTTTCGGGGATCATCATCCGTGCGCTCGAAAAAGTCGGCCTTGTGTGGAATGTGCAGAGAGTGAGTGAAGAAACCCTGATAGCGCACGTGACGAAAGCTCAAACGGCACGGGAAACCCTCGAAAAACTTCGTGAGGACCTCCGACAGACGATCGCCTCCGCGAAACAGGAGATTGCTCTTTTTTTAAGCAAACCTTTTGAGAATGCCCTGAAAGAGCATCAACTTTCTGAAGCTATGGTTTCCTGCAAGCAGGCAATTGACCGACTGGAGGAAATTCAGGAGCGCATAGCCCACGCACATCACCTGCGAAAGCAGAGGCTCATTGCCTATAAGAACGAAGTGCTCAGTCTTCTCACACATGCAAAAGCAAAAGTTCAACAAACAAAACTCATCCGCGTTCCCGTGTAAGGAGTGCTCGTTTCTTTCTCATGCCACGATTGTAGCCTCCAAGACTTCCATCGGAGCGGACAACTCTGTGGCAGGGAATCTGTAGGTCGAAATTCGTTTTGAGAATACTCCCAACTGCTCGTGCTGCTCGCGAATTACCTGCACGGCTGGCGACCTCGCGGTAGGTCAGGGTTTGCCCTCTAGGAATGCTCTTTACGACCTTGAGGACGTTCTGGCGGAAGAGGGAGGGCATGTCGGGAGCCATATTCTTCCAATTTATGGACGGCGGCAATTGCAATCACTATCACCATGCCAAGTGTGCAGAGGGCAACGAGAAGACCAATAATGGTGAATGCAAAGAGGTGCATACTGTGCCGTTCGCGCCATCTTCCAGATCTGAAGAAAAATTTCAAGGCTCTTAGGGGCTACTCTTACTCAAGAGACTGAGGTTGTCCCCTTGCTCAGGGCATTCAATTCGCGAAGAGAATGGCAGAAAGCTCGAGTCGCCTGCCTGCCGGCAGAAATGGCGGAGAGGGGGGGATTCGAACCCCCGAGACCCTTGCAGGTCTACGCGCTTTCCAAGCGCGCGCACTAGGCCACTATGCGACCTCTCCAATCTTCGCGCAGCGGAGGTTGCCGGCCGTAGCTCCGAGAGAAACGAAGGCTGGCTTCTCTGAGATGGGCTGCGCTACGGTTGGCAGGCCACTGTGCACCCATAGTTAACCATCAACGCCCTATGGCGTACACCGACTCCAGAGAAAATTTTGCAATATCTTCAATAAAAATCTGCACCTCCCCCCGTCCATTCCAGGTATTGATGCCCAGTCGGCAGACGATATCTGCTTCTTCCGGAAGGGAAGGGAGGAGAGTACCCAAACCAAAGCCCACTGCCTTCACCCCACCAAGGAAACATTGCAAATGTCGTGCTTCTTTTCCGACAGATCGTGCGCCCGAGAGCTTCTGTCCCCGAAGGAGGAAGAGCGGTTCTTTGTTTCCAGCTCCATATGGCTCAAGAAGCGACAAGCTCTGCCCAAAAGGAAGCGTGAGATCGGATCTATCGATAACTGCATCGATCGTGAGTGTTGGAAGAAGATTCTGAAGATTGAGAACCGACTGAGCATCCTCCTGCAGAAGTTTTGTCACATCATTCCACTTTTCTTTTTCGAGAGTGCATCCGGCAGCAAGTGCGTGTCCCCCGAAAGAAGAAAGATGAGATGCATGCCGACGTAAAGCCTCCGTGACATCGTATCCTTTGACACTCCGCAGGGAGCAGGTGATGATGTTCTCTCGCTCACATCCAACAATGGAGGGCTTCCCAAAGCGCTCTGTGAGCTTCCCTGCGATGAGGCCGACAATACCAGGATGGAAAGAAGCTGAAGCAAGGCCAAGAAAAGGAGAAGAGCAATCAAGCTCACCTTCTGCGATCTTAAGCATCTCTTCCAGAAGATCCTGACGCTCTTCATTGAGAGTATGGAGAGTAGAGAGTTTGGATCCACCCTCTAGAAGTGCATGAAGTGAGAGGAGGGGATCACTCAAGCGACCTGCAGCATTAATGCGAGGGGCGATCCGGAAACCGATATGACTACTTCTGATTTCTTCTCCTTCCTTCCTCACGGCATGTGCAAGAGCAAAAACGGGGGCATCGCCCCCGGTATTCATCGCTTCTAATCCAAGAGTGACGATCGTGCGGTTCTCTCCAAGAAGAGGCACAACATCTGCGACTGTCCCGATAGCAGCAAGGGCAACATCGATATTTTTTTCCTCCCAATCATTCTCAAATGCACGAAGAAAGGTGAAGACGACACCAGAGCCACTCAAATGAGTGAGTAGTGAGTAGTTGGTAGTGAGTAGTGCGGGATGTACGAGGATTGCATCAGGAAGCTCGGGAGCAGGAGAGTGATGGTCGAGGATAATGACATCCATACCAAGACTTCGTGCCAAAGAAGTCTGCTGCATTGCACTGATACCGGTGTCCACAGTGAAAAGAAGTGAGACTCCGTTTGCATGAAGTGATCGTATAAATTCCTCCTTTACTCCATATCCGTCTCTCTCGCGATGCGGGAGAATGACGAGAGGTTCCACCCCATTCCTCCTAAAAAAACGTACAAGCTGTGCGACCCCCGTAATACCATCCGCATCGTAATCACCAATAATTCCCACTTTTTCTTTTTTCTGAAGTGCAGATCGTGTACGAAATACTGCTTCTTCCATATCCCCCAAAAGAAAAGGATCGCTTAAGTGCCCCCAGGAAAGAGCAGAGAGGTCGATACCCCTGGATTCCCCAAGAGAAAACACAATATTCCCCCCATCCATTTTCTTCTTCGAATCGAAAATCCACCGTTTTCCGGTGAGGGAGAGAGGGGGCATGGGGAACACAGTGTACCTCTTTGCAAAATCTGGCGGGACCGACGGGACTTGAACCCGCGACCTCTCCCGTGACAGGGGAGCGCTCTAGCCAGCTGAGCTACGATCCCACGACAAAGCATATACACTCTAACAGAGGGCTTGGAGAAGAGCGAGCGAGACCCAGGGTTCTTTTTCGTCCCTTGCTTCCTGTGGGAGTCTTCGAGCATACTGCGTCCATGCCTAAAACTACCCGACAAAAATTCACGGTATGTGCACTTCTCGCAAGCATTCTCTTCCCAACGATTTCTCTGGCCGTAGAGAACTTTTTCGACGTTCCCGTGGACCATCCCTACAATGAAGCTATTCACTATGTGAGACATGAGGGCATTGTCCAGGGATACCCTGATGGGACATACCATGCTGATGCGGAGATCAACCGTGCAGAATTCACGAAGATCATTATGGAGGCGACCTTCCCGGGGGCCTCTGCAGGAGCCAATTGCTTCAGTGATGTTCATGACGAATGGTTTAGCTCCTTTGTGTGCACAGCAAAGGCAAAGGGCATTATCGGAGGCTATCCCGATGGCACATTTAAGCCAGGAGCAAATATTTCGTACGTTGAAGCGGCCAAGATCATTGTTGAGGCATATGACTATCCGACGACTCCGGGAGACGTGTGGTATGAGCCGTATGTTCTTGCTCTCACGGAGAGGGATGCTGTCCCGCTCACTATTCAGAGGAACGATCAGAAAATTACGCGTGGAGAAATGGCGGAAATCATCTTCCGTCTCCGAAGTGAAGGAGGGGCACCCAATCCAGCTGCCCTTTCTTTTATCGTCGATGCGAGCGACGAAACCGCAAGCCCGCTTCAACTTTCTGTTCCAAGAGGAGCGGAGGTGACGATCACGTTCCGCGTGGACACGGAGAATGTGTACTATGGGGGCTTGGAATTTCGCAGCCCCTATGGGGACACAGGCTCGATTCCCCCGGGGGGAGAGATGGAATTCACCTTCACTGCAGAGGAATCCTTCTTCTTTGTGCCGTTCTGGCCTTCAAGCGATATCCAGAAGCCCTATATGGTTGAAGTGCAGGTGGAGGAATAGCTTTCAGGGCCTGCTACGCTAAGCACATGCCCATTTTCCCTAGGGGTACATCTGCCCGACGCTTCCTTAAGGGTGTCGCTCTCCTCGCGATTTTCCTCTGTTATGTTTTTCTCAAAAAGGCGAACCTCTCCTTCTCGACGGGAGACCAGGGAGTCTATTTCTATGCGGGCTATCTCTGGTCGCAGGGAGTTATCCCATATCGAGATTTCTTCATTTCGCATCCGCCGATTCAACTTCTCGTTCCCACGCTCACGATTCTCCTCACGGGAGTCCATCTTTCCATCCTGCAACTTCTTCCAGCATTTTTCGGAGCGCTGTCTGGAGTGATCATTCTTCTTCTGGCATGGAAACCGCTTGGAAGCCTGCGGGCAATTCTCGCCTCAGGACTTTTTCTCCTCTCCTACGGAACACTGCTTTCAACGCTCTACTACACAGGACAAAATCTTACACTCCTCCTGCTCCTCCTTGCGATTCTTCTCTTCCTGAAGCGCTTCAAATTCTCCTCAGGACTTGTTCTTGGGATTGCACAAAGCGTTGGGATTCACATTCTCTTTCCCTTCATAGCTCTCTCCATTCTCCAATGGCGGTGGGGGACACAGGGGCTCAAAAAATTCCTGGGCGGATTTTTTCTTTCTGCAGGAATTCTCCACATCGTTTCATCGATCGTTGCGGGGAAAAACTTTTGGACGATGGTGTATCTCTATCACCTCAAAAAACCAGATGCGCCAGCTGCACTCTCCTCGAAATTTATTGTCATGAGTCAGATGCTCCAGGGGCATTTTCTCCTCGTTCCTTTGGCGCTCCTTGGGTGTCTTTTTCTCTGGCAGGAACGCCTCCTCCTCGTTTCCGGGGTCATGTGCATCACCTATCTTCTCTATCTCTCTCTCATCTCCCCCATTTTCCCGCACTATTTTGCCCCGCTGATGCCCTTTCTTGCGATTTTGGCGGCAGAGGGAACGTATCGGCTCTTCCTCTTCCTGAAGAAGCTATGGATACAGGGGCAAAGGACGTGGGTGTGTGGAGGAACTACCCTTCTCATTCTTCTCGCGATCAGTGCATCCTCACGCACGATCACGTTCTACTCTTACGAGCAGCGCGCACTTGCGTTCGAGAGCGCACCGCAGGTTGCAGAGAGAATTCAGAGAGAACTTACGCCCGATGCAACACTCTTCGGTGACTTTGGCGTCGTTCCCACCGTCGCCATTCTTTCGGGAAGGCGCATTGCAGGCAATCAGGTCGATTCCAGTGTTATGCGTTTTGCTTCAGGGCTCTACGATCTTCCAGAGATCATTCAGGCAATCGAGGAGGATCATGTGAAAGCGATTCTCACGCGCAAAGAGAAAGACATTGCCTATTACCCTCCATTTCAGGAATACCTGAAAACTCACTATAGACTCGTAGAGACATATGCGACTCCCGGAAGGGGAGTGCCTATTGAACTTTGGTTACACTACTAATAATGCTAATCTTGCCTTCCTTATGCTGAAAATTGCTCCTCCTCTTCATCAAGAAGAGAGGAAGGCATGTCTCTCTCACGATCTGACACGGATAGATGCCTCAGTTCTTTTGCAAGAGACCCTTCGCTATATAGAGTTACAGGAAGCAGGAAGCGAGCACGACGAGGAGTGCTGGAGAGTTGCCATCTTACAATCCCTGGGGAGACATGTGCAGCGATGCGGCCATGCACTTGATCTTGATGATGCGAACATAGGAATCAACATCCTGTGGCGCTACTTGAGAGGCATAGAAGAACAAACAATGAGTATTGGTTTACAGACTGCAACTCTGCGAGAAAAAATCATTACTGCGGTTTCCACTTTAAGTGAAGAAGGTGCAAGTCTGTGTCAGGATGAGTTCACACACGTTGCAGGACGATATCCACAAATTCGCGGGTTCCCCTCCCCATTCATCGTGGAAGGAGATGCGCAGGGGGAAATAACAGTCGTTCCTCAGCTGGAGGTCATAGCCGCCTGCAAGGAAGAGCGCTCACAGAGGACAAAAAAAGTGCCACATTGTCCAGCCTCTGGTGCTCTTGAGTGTGTCACCAGGAGCATCTTCGATGTTCGATCTCTCCTGCAAAACCGATTCGCGCAAAGGGTACCTGTTGAAGGAGCGGGGAGGCATCTCTAGTATAGATATCACATCCTCATGCCCAAGATCACCTTTGTCCTCCAGGACGGCCAAACCAAAGTCATCGAAGCTCCCGATGGAAAAACCATTCTCCAGATTGCGCTCGATAATGGGATCCCCATGGAGCACGCCTGCGGGGGCAATGGCTTCTGCACAACCTGTTCCTGTGAAGTGCAGGATGGAGAGAAAATGATCGCAGAAGGGAAAGTAAGCCCCGTGAATGACAAAGAAGTGAATATGGGGGTTCAAGGACCTATCCAGCGTCTTGGGTGTCAGACGCAGGTGAAGGGGGAGATCACGGTGAAGCCTGTGGAGCTTTAACGTAGGGGCGTAGCATGCTACGCCCCTACAAATCACAAATCCCCTTGCAATTGCTCCAAGACATTCTTCAAAGCTCCAGTCACAGGAGCCTGCGCCTCATCGCCAACAGAAGAGGGGAGAGTCGTATCTAAAGCAACTTTCCCAACAAAGTATTTCCGGGCATTCGCTTCCGCAGCAAGCTGATGTCCATGTTCAGCTCCAGTTGCCTCTCCGGTCATATGAAACTCCTGAATAGTTGTATCTTGCATCGTGAAAACGACCGTGATCGATTGCGATTGTCCCTTTGAGTCAGTATAGGAGGCCGTGTATGTTCGGTCTCCGCCGCCAAGGAGTGATGCCCTGAGGTTGCCGCAGGCGCTAAGGGCAATGAGGGCAAAGAAGGCAATGAGGGCAAAGGATGTGTGCTTCATGAACACCAGTAAATGCGGAAACGCGAAAATACGCAAATGCAGAAATTACGTCCCTTCTCTCCAACTTTTTAGGTATTTCTCCTGCTCAGTCGTCAATGTATCGAGCGTGATGCCCATTGCTTGCAATTGGAGAGAGGCAATCATGCGATCAAGCTCTGCAGGAAGATCAATGAGAGCAGGTTTGAGCTTCCCACGATTTTTTACGAGGTACTCACAAGCCAAAGCCTGACCACAGAAACTCATACTCATGACTTCAGATGGATGACCTTCTGCAGAGGCTAAATTTACGAGTCGTCCCTCTCCCGCAACGTAAATCACTTTTCCTGAGGGGAGAAGGTACTCATCAAGGAAGTGACGGACACGTCGCTTGCGGCGTGACATTTTCTCTAAGCTGACAAGATCGATTTCATTATCGAAGTGCCCGGAGTTTGCGAGGACAACTCCATCTTTCATGACCTCAAAGTGCTCCTGTCGCATGACGTGTGTGTTTCCTGTGACTGCAACGAAGAGATCACCGATTTTTGCTGCTTCATGCATGGGAAGCACTCGAAAGCCATCCATTGCTGCCTGAATTCCTGCAAGAGGATCAACTTCGACAACGACTACCTGTGCACCCAATCCTTTTCCACGAATCGAAACACCCTTGCCACAGCTTCCGTAGCCAATGACGACGAGTGTCTTTCCTGCAATGAGGAGATTTGTGGAGCGCAGAATCCCATCGAATGTCGATTGGCCGGTGCCATAGTAGTTATCGAAGAGGTGCTTGGTCTTCAAATTATTTACCGCAATCATCGGAAACTGCAGCACACCTTCTTTCTCCATGGATTTGAGTCGTAGGACTCCCGTTGTTGTCTCCTCACATCCGCCTATCACTTTCGGGAGCGCATCTTTTCTCTTCGTATGGAGTTCGGTCACAAGGTCACATCCATCATCAATCGTGAGATCCGGCCCCATGTCGATGACGGTATGCAGGAATTTGTAGTAGTCCTCCTTGGTCTCCCCTTTGTATGCCCAAACGAAGACATCTTTCTCGAGCGCGAGTGCTGCAGCAATGTCGTCCTGTGTACTTAACGGGTTACATCCGGTAATTGCCACCCGCGCTCCTCCGTCAACCAATGTGCGTACGAGCACTCCCGTCTCTTTCGTGACATGGAGTGCCATGCCGATCGTGAGACCGGAGAAAATCTTCTCTTTCTTAAAGCGCTCACGCACCTTCTGCAGTGCCCCCATCCTCTTTTCCGCAATCTCGAGGTTGAGTTGCCCCTGGGGGGCGAGCGCTGGATTTGCGACATGAGACATAGGGAAGAGCGAAGAGTGTTTGACAATATAGCGCTTTCTCAGCTACACTACCAGTGTCTTTAGAAGTGCTCAGTGCCAGGAAAATCCTGGTGGCTGGGCTTCCTCATTTCCCTTATGCGTCCATCCTTTGTAGCGGCCATCAACCAGATCTGCGCCGAGAAAAATATTTCTCCGGAGCAGGTGCTTGAAGCTGTGAAGCAGGCGATTGCGACAGCCTATCGGAAAGATTTCGGGAATAAAGAACAGGAGATTCGCGTGATCCTTCGCGAAGACCAGGATATGCCGACAATTCTCCTCGTGAAGGAAATTGTGGAGTCTGTGGAGAATGAGAATATTGAAGTGAGCGTGAGCGATGCGCGAAAACTCAAACCCGATGCAGAAGTAGGCTCAGAACTTGAAATTGATGTGACACCGGTGGAGTACGGACGTATTGCGGCGCAAGCCGCAAAGCAGGTGATCCTCCAGAAGATTCAAGAGGCCGAGAAAAAGGCAGTCTATGAAATGTTTAAGGACAGGGAGGATGAACTTCTCACGGCAACGGTGACAAAAGTCGAGCCCAATTGGGTGACGCTCGAAATCGAGCGCAATACCGTTTCTCTCCCCTGGCGCGAACAGATCCCTGGCGAGCACTACTACACCGGAAAGCGTATTCGCGTATACCTCGATCGCGTGGAGCTCACGCCCAAGGGCCCGAGTCTTCGCATCTCCCGCACACATAAGAATCTCGTAAAGCGTCTCTTGGAACTTGAAATTCCTGAAGTGCGCAATAACGATGTCCAGATCATGGCGATTGCTCGTGATCCGGGATTCCGAAGTAAAGTTGCGGTGAAGAGCGCAGATCCCCGCATTGATCCGATTGGTGCATGTGTCGGTCAGAAGGGGGTGCGTATCCGTGCGGTGATGGAAGAACTGAATGGCGAGAGAGTCGACATGATCGAGTGGTCCGATGATCCGATTCGTCTTATTTCAACAGCGCTGCAGCCAGCTTCGATCTCTGCAGTTGTCATTGTGAATAATGAGCAATATACCGATGATCAAGGCCGACTCGTGAAGAAACGTGCGGCAGTCTTCGTCGAAGAAGCGCAGCGCCCGCTCGCGATTGGAAAGAAAGGACAGAATATTCACCTCGCAACCGAGCTCACGGGCTACGAGCTTGATATGTATAACTACGAAGAGCTCCCGCAGTTCCAGGCGAAGATCGCAGAGCTCCGCGGAGAGCCTGTGCTTGCGACGATTCCGGTGCAGGCAGCTTCAGAGGGGGCAGTAACCCCGGAAGAAGCTTCCGAAACTGCAGAGAAGCAATAGGGCAATTTTCAAGTATCAAGTACCAGTTACCAATGGAGGAAGAATTTTTTTGATACAGATGTTTGAGCATTGGTCATTGAGTATTGAATATTGATTGAAAATTGAAAATTGATCATTGGAAATTGTCATGGTTCTCTCCCATACCACGGCACGAGCGGTGTTTTTCCGTAGGAAAGGCTTTTGAGGAAAGAGGGGAGAACTTCGGTGAGAGGGGAGATCTCTTTTTCAGAGAGAGGCGTAAGTCCAGGAAGTGCAACTATGTGTTCTTCAATAAGTTCTCCCACATACTCGCCTTCCAAATTTTTTGCATCGTCGAGGGAAATGAGCGCGGCTTCAGAAAACTTTTTTTCATATTCACCAAATCCTCGTACGAAAAGCAGATTTTTCTTCGTCGAATGAATCCAATAATTAGCTGGTAGCTTTCCAAAGATTCTCCACTTCCACAGTTCGCTCAGATGAACCCCTGCAAGCGGAATCCCCAGGGCATACGCCAGCGTATTCGCCGCGGTGATCCCCGTGCGAATGCTCGCAAAGCCGCCGGGACCGATGACACAGGCGATGTGGGTAAGGTCTCTGTATTCCCACCCCGCTTCTTTCAAAGCCTCTTCGAGGGTGGAGATGAGGCCGGTATCGCCAAGGAGAGGAAGGCTTTTGAAGACAGAAGTTTTCTCCTCATTGAGGAGTGCGAGGAGGTGCTTCGAGCTTGCGGTATCGAGGAGGAGAATAGCCATTACCGTCCCATTTTATGCGTGTTTATGGATCTCATCGATGGGGAATAGACATATTAAAATAATATGTTATTATTAATTATATGGAATGGACGGAAGAACTCAACAATCGACTTATTGGATCGCCTATTGCACTTTCCAAGTTTATTGATGAATGCGAGCGAGCATTAATTCTTGTGGAGAGCATTCCTGCTGCAGAAGTTTGGGGAGAGACTGAACAGGATCGAATGAACCGCATCGAATCGATCCGCTTTCGCATCCAGTTCCTGCGTGCAAAACAGGCTCAGAGTGATGTGTTACAACTG
>Ga0233424_10001652_pt1 | contig 18385 bp, 18 predicted proteins | sample Watercolumn_Towu_FD_181011 | JGI IMG/M metagenome (GOLD analysis project Ga0233424, IMG submission 181011) | Freshwater microbial communities from Lake Towuti, South Sulawesi, Indonesia - Watercolumn_Towuti2014_125_MG | ecosystem: Environmental > Aquatic > Freshwater > Lake | place: Indonesia...
CTGAGCCTGACCATGTTCGAACGGACCCCGTTGAATCAACTGCTTACGCTCACCATGACGGAGGTGATACCCCCAGAATCTGTCAACCAATTGATATTGTTCGAGTAACGTTGGGACACTACTGATGCCAATTACGTGCGTTATTCTGTTATGATGAAACGCGTCGTCTCTACCAAGGTGGTAGCCCTATGCCCCTTGTCAGCGCCATCATCCCAGCTTATAACGGCGCCTCACGCTACTTGGATCAGGCTATCGCGAGCATTCTCGCACAGACACATCGCGATTTCGAGCTCATCGTCGTCGATGACGCCTCGACTGATGACACCGCACGGCTGGTCCTGCGCTTTCCACAAGTCCGGTACTTGAGGCAGGCTGACAACAGGGGCCAGTCAGCCACGAGAAACGAAGGCGCGCGGCTCGCGCAGGGTACCTTTTTGGCCTTCCTCGATCAGGATGACCTCTGGGAGTCTTCATTTCTCGAAGAAACCGTCCCGGCGCTGCGGGCGGCTCCTGACGCAGCCGTGGTCCATTGCGACGGGTATCAGGTCAATGAGCAAAACGAGATCTTGGAATATGACGGCGCCATGAAACAGACCACGAGCATTACCCAGATCCTGCGCGGCGGGCACGACGTTGCCACGTCCGGCTCGTTGTTCCGCAAGACCTGTTTTGACGCCGTCGGAGGATATGATGAGCAACTTCCGGTCTGGGAAGACATCGATCTGGCCATCCGCCTGTATCAGCGGTTTCGCCTGTTGCATCTGCCGAAACCTCTCTACCGACACCGTCTGTACGCACGGAACGCCTCCCGGGACATCCCGTCTGAACGAGCGCTCCTTGGGCGGCATCGTTTTCTCGAGAAGCATGCCTCCGCTTGCCAACCCGGCACGGCAACCGCGGACGCGATCGCACTGGATTGGGCCCATTATTACGGAGACCTGGGGAAGCACTATCTTGAAGCAGGCCGGATTGAGGATGCCCGCCGGGCATTCCGACTTTCGCTACAACAGGCCCCCTTCAACCATAAAGCCCTGCTGCGGCTTTTGCGCTCCTATCTGCCATCCACAGCCCTCAACCGAACCAAACCCTCAGGGCACATGGAGCAACTTTGATCTCACCGCAACCCCGGAACGGCTACGCACACGGCCTTCATCGAGCCAACGCCAAACACACCGCAGACCGGCTGCATCAGAAATAGGATCGCGCGAGCCGGCTTATGGCTCGCCATGCCGCCTTCCAGCTCCAGGTCTCTCGGACGCAAAGGCTCAGGGCATCCTTCAAATAGGCACGACCTCTGGTGTAGTCCCCTTGCCTGATGCTCCATTTCCCCTTATCGGCCAGACACAGGGCTTTTTCCCGCATCAGGTAACTCCGCTTGTCCGGCTCGTGACCAAACCGCTGGAGCAGAGACTCGTTCAATAGGACCCGATGCTCTAATTCCACCTCAACCGGCTTGACATTCCCATGACGATGGTATGTGAGCGGCTCGTCGACCAAGACAATCTCGCACACCTGCGCGACTCTGGGCCAGAATTCATGATCGTCCATTCCAGCAGAGCCAAAGCGCTCGTCGAACCCGCCAACCTGATCAATGACCGATCGCCTGATCATCGCAGCGGAGGGCGTCGGGCCGAAGCCTTTGACGAATAATTGGTGGAAGGAACCTGAGGGCCCTCGGGGAGCCTCCCGCATTGGACGTCCGTTTTGTTCCAGATGGGCAACGCCCGTGATCACCAATCCGACCGACGGCCTTGACTCCAGCACCTCGACCTGGCGAGCAAGCTTCGTTGGAGCCCAGAGATCGTCATGATCGAGCAAGGCAATATAGCGCCCATGTGACAGGGCGATTCCACGATTTCTTGCCGCAGCGACTCCCGCATTCTCGAACCGGTAATAACGCACCCGGTCACCGAGCATCTTGACGACCTCGGCCGAGCCGTCGGTGGACCCGTCATCGATCACGATGATTTCGCGATCGGTAAAGGTTTGAGCCAATGCGCTTTCGACCGTCTCTTTGATGACTGCAGCAGCGTTGTAGAGCGGGATCACCACGCTGACCGTGACAGGACAATCCATACCAGCTTTAACGTCATCCAAGCATCGTTCTACAGGCATGACCGTAGAAGACGTGAGTAGGTCCGGAATTTCCGCGGATTGTGACGCAGCGATCGCAAGAGCATCCGCAGACCTTCTTTCCGATTGCCAGCTCTCGCTTCATGCATCCCCCAGTCCGAGTAACACTCCGCCAGCATGGCACTGATCAGTGTTTGTTTGGACCGGTCACCCGCGTATAGTCCTTTCATTCGCAGCAGGAAACGCTCGCGACTGCGCACAACCACCTGCCCGCCAGACCGGCTGAATCCGTCACTATGTACGCGGCGACACATCCCCGACTCCTCTAGGAATACAAACCTCCCCTTCATCCTTAATTTGACAGAAAGGTCGAAATCTTCAAAGCCACTAAGGTTGGGATCAAATCCGCCAACGTTCTCCAATACGTCCCGACGGACCAACATCGCGGACGGCAGGATCAATCCGTCTCCGATTAAGCGACCGAGCGGCGATTCGAGCGCCTTCGGATACTCTGCCAGGGTCGCCCCAACCTGGAGCAGGTTGCCCGCCTCATCCATTCGATCTGAATTACAGTGGACGAGGACCGCATCGTGGTTCGCCCGCATCGCAGCCACCTGCCGTTCCAGCTTGTGAGGATACCAGCGATCGTCCTGATCAAGGAATGCCACGTAGACGCCGACCGCCAGCCTTGCGCCAGCGTTGCGAGCTGCGCCCTGTCCTGCATTTGTTTGGCGGATGATAGTCACCCGTTCGCCGTATTCTCCAAGGATCGCGGGCGACCCGTCCGTCGAGCCGTCATCCACGCAGATGATTTCATAGTCATGATAGGTTTGAAAAAATACGCTATCAAGCGCTTCTCGCAGGTAACATGCGCCATTGAAAACGGGGATGATCACACTGACTGTGGGCATGGAAGCAGCGTTACTCCAACGACCGGAAGATTTCTCGTTCTAAAATTTCTCTTTGGATGAACTCTGCAACCACGTCGTGGCCGCGCTCGTTCAGATGCGTATCGTCCCGCCACCAGAGCAATTCCCCGCTGGAAGAGAAAAGTCGCCGAGCTTCTTCCACAAGGTACGGCTTCCCATCCAGGCAACGCAGCCCAGTCCGCTCGCAAACTTTCAGTACTGCCTGCGCAAAACCGGACCATTGCGCATCTGTAGGCTCCGGCTTCCGCTGGTCAAGAACCCAACGGTACACCTCTCCTTTCGTCGGGAGAAGAATGACCAGCAGGTTGATTTTCCGCTCCTCTGCCAGCGCGCTCATCGCCGCTATCGTTCGCTCCAACTTCTTGAAATTCGGGTGTTGCTCGACTTCGGCCTTGGACACAGTTCCCCATGACTCATGGGAGGCCTCAAACAACATGGACCTTCCGTCGGCAGCTTCCTGGCCACAATATTGCTGGCTCCGCCCCGAAGACGAAAGCGCACCACTTCCATCCAGCGGTTGAGCGGGGATCGGTTTCTAAAAGTTCTCCACCTCACCAGCCCCGCTCCGACCGTTCCCCTCCACGGCAAGGCTTCTAATTTCCATATCTTCCCACCGGCATCATCCAGATCATTGCCGGTATAAAAGATCCATGCCACGGTGGCATTTCGGGCAACGGCCAGACGCGGCCATTCAATAGCGAAGTTCACGAACTGATCGTAGGGGCCTCCTGGGAAAGACAGATTATAGACAGAATGACCATAGTGTGTGGCGAGCAAGGTTGCAAAGAGGCGGTCCTGCGTGGTTCCCCCACCAGCCCCAAAGGAATCTCCCAATATGATGAGGTCTATGGGTTCCGTGATGAGACCATTGCGAAACCCTGCCGCATCGGTCTCGAACCGAATGCTGCGAGGCTCTCGAAATGCGGGATTACCGGCCATGGCGGCCAGGTCCCCATAGCTCTCCATGTCAACGGCCAAGTTGGAGTCCCACCGCCCTACGATCGGCAAGCGAGGCAATTTGCGAGAAGCAATATTCAGAGGTGTGAAACTGAGACGCGGCTCCATGACGGGCCGAAAGAGGAGATCAAGGCCGGACACCGTGAGACACAGAGTCATCAGAGAAAGGAGCAGGCTTTGCAGAAGCGCCGGTGGGCGCGGCGCCACCAGAAACCATGCGATTGGTGCCAGCAGTCCAACTTCTATCCAGCCATCCTTTAGCACCCCTTCCGCATACAGGGTGCTGGTCGCAATGGCCACAAGCGCGGCAAAGGCGCTTCTGCCTCTGACTCTTGGCCACAGTGCCGTGTCTATCCCATCGACCATCCGCCGGGTTTCCTAATCCAACTGGAACTCTGACCGCCAGTCCGTATCTCCCTGGAGAGACGGCTGGGCGACCTTGCGCAAGAGACAGTTGCCGATCACCAACGCGTCCATTTCCGTTCGCATAAAGCACCGGTATGCATCCGCCGGCGTGCACACGATCGGCTCTCCCCGCACATTGAACGATGTATTGACGAGAACCCCGTACCCGGTCTTTGCCTCGAATGCCTTCAACAAGGCATGGAACCGGGGGTTCGTCGTACGCGAGACGGTCTGAATGCGGGCGGAGTAATCCAGGTGTGTCACCGCGGGAATGTCCGACCTGGGCCGATTCAGACGGGCGATGCCGAACAGGCTCCGCTCCTCCTCCGTAAGCGATCGTCGTCGGTTTTCCCGAACCGGCGCCACCACCAGCATGTAAGGGGATGACTCCTCCAACTCAAAATAGTCGCCCACGCGCTCTTCCAGGACAGCCGGCGCGAACGGACGGAACGATTCTCGATATTTGATCTTCAGGTTCATCACCGATTGCATTCTGGGAGAGCGGGCATCCCCCAGGATGGACCGGTTCCCTAGCGCCCGCGGCCCAAACTCCATGCGTCCCTGCACCCACCCCACGACCATTTCTTGAGCGAGCAGGTCCGCCACCGTGCCATACAGCTCCGTATCGGCCAGCCGTTCAAAGGGCGCCCCGTGCGAGGTCAGCCATGATTCAACGTCTTCTTGGGTATAGGACGGACCGAGATAGGACCCGGCCATGCCGTCCGGTTCGTGACCCGGCAACACCCGGGCGAGCCCGCCTGCGACGTAGGTCGCCGCCAGGGCTGCACCGACAGCCCCGCCCGCGTCGCCGGCCGCCGGCTGGACCCAAAGCCGGTCGAAAATCTGCTCCCGCAAGAGTTTCCCGTTCGCCACACAGTTCAATGCCACCCCGCCGGCCAGACAGAGATTTCTCATACCGGTTTGTCGCCTTACATGTCGTGCCATCCGAATGACCACCAGCTCCGTCACATCCTGGATTGAACGCGCAAGGTCCATCTCCCGCTGCGTCAACTCCGCTTCCGGCCGCCTCGGCTCACCGCCGAACAGTCGGTGAAAGCGGTCATTGGTCATTCGCAAACCGGTGCAGTAATCAAAATAATCCATGTTCAGACGGAAGGAGCCGTCATCCTTAAGATCGATCAAATGGGCCAGAATCAGACCGACATACTTCGGCTCCCCATAGGGCGCCAGCCCCATCACTTTATATTCTCCCGAGTTGACCTTGAAACCGGTGTAGTAGGTAAAGGCGGAGTACAGTAATCCGAGGGAGTGAGGGAACGTGATCTCAGCCTGGAGTGTGAGGAACGAGTCCTGCCCCAGACCGAAACTCGTCGTGGCCCATTCGCCTACCCCGTCCATGGTCAATACCGCCGCTTCCTTGAACGGCGACGGATAGAAGGCCGAGGCCGCGTGGGAAAAGTGGTGCTCCGGGAACAAGAATGGCCCTCCCCAAGACTCACAGCGAACATTAGCCGCGACTGTTTCCAACTCGGTCCTCAACAGCCGCTCCAAAAACAGCTTCTCCTTGAGCCAAACCGGCATAGCGGTGACAAACGACTGCCACCCGCGTGGCGCAAACGACAGGTAGGTTTCCAGCAACCGCTCGAACTTGAGCAGCGGCTTGTCGTAGAACGCCACACGATCCAACTCTTGCAGGCTTAGGCCGGTTTCTCGTAGGCAATACGCCACCGCGTGCCGTGGGAAGCGCGCGTCGTGTTTTTTGCGCGTAAACCGTTCTTCCTGTGCTGCCGCAACGACCCGGCCGTCCACCGTCAACGCGGCGGCCGAATCATGATAGAAGGCGGAGATTCCCAGCACTCGCATCGCACTCAGCTCCGCCGACTAAAACAGCGTGTAGATGAACGGTGCCACAGCCGATCCTTCCGTCAACACCAGCAATGCTCCAAACAACAGCAACACCAGGATAATTGGTAATAGCCAGAATTTTTTTCGCTCGCGCATGAAGGCCCACAGTTCTCTTAGAAATGCCCCCATATTCCTCCCCTCAGTTACGAATCACCTACCACGTTTCACGCGTCACGCACTTCAGAATTGTCGTTCCATCCGCTGAGCCGTAAACTCCTCCGGACGTCGCTTGTGCCAATAGGTTGAGGCGGCCTTGCACATCGTGGTCTGAATCGGCTGCTTGCTCAGCAGCCGCAACAACAGAGCCAGCGGGGTGAGCAGGCACGCAAAGACGACCGTCAGCAGGACCTGTGAATTCACGACACCCAAAACCGCAGCCAGTCTCATCCAGGCTCGGCGTATTGGACCCAACCAGACAGGGACAAGGAGCCCAAGCGCGAGGAAGCCTCCTGCCGCTACAAGGAGCCACCAGGTTATCGCCCCGGTGAAGGCATAGCGGAGAAGAGCCAGCCCGACCATCCCTGCGGCCATGATCAGCCCAAACGGGCGATTGAGCGTATCGTTATCCGGCTTGTTCAGGAGCGACCTCCATTTTTCTCCATCAGCGCAGCCGGCTCAGTTCCGATTGGAGGCCCGGCAGGATGGCTGAGGCGGCAAGGTGATGTCCGGCTTCATTCCAGTGAATGTCATTCTGAAAGTATCGTGATGCGGAGTCCCCTGCTGCTTCAAACACCGGAAAGAGATCAACGCAGCGTACCTCGTTTTCTTCACACCAAGCCCGCAGGAGCCGTTGGGGCTTCAGAAAATCGTACTGCTCGGCCGAAGCACCAACAGTGGCAAGATACTCGGTTTGCAGCGCGCGATCAAGCTGGACTGGATGGGGAATCAAAACGATCTCCAGTGGGATGCCATAGGTGCGCAGGAAGTCACGAAATTCCAGCAGCGTGCGCTGAGTGCGGGCCCAGTGGCGGTCAAGAAACGGGCTGTTTTCTTTGAGGTAGATATCGCTGGTTTCATAGATTCCCCGAAGATATTGCTGCCTGGAGACCAATGGCACCCATTCCCCAGCCATCGCTCCTTGCCGTGCCTGAACAGAGCGGAGCAGACGACTGCGCCCCACCCGTACCAGATAGTTCAGGTTGTGATAGAGATACCACCGCTCTGGACCGAAGATATCGTGCACCCAGTTTCCATTGCTGTGTACGTAATAGCTCTGCCCCCCCACCACTAAAATGCCCGGCAGATTGGTGTCATCCCCGCGCTTATTTTGAATGTCGTTGCCAACAAAGAAGCTCAGGAGTACCAAGTCCGGGCGAAAGCGTATCCCATAGGCGCGGAGTAGATGCAGCTCCTCATGAGGCCCCCACGAGGGAACGCCGAGGTTGATAACTTCAGCCATCTGGTTGCCACTTTGCAGGCTGCGCTCCAGAAGCGTGACGAATGCGTCATCGTAACTCACCCCCGCGCCCCAGGTGAACGAATCGCCCAGTGCGAGCAGACGAGGCGCCTGGTGAGTCCTCTCGATTTGACGGTTTCGGTCTCGAAACCCCTGCGAATTGGTCACTCGGACGGACCCACGGACAGCCAGATGCGGCCTGAGGTTGGCCGGGGTCTGTTTGTCGCCGAAGAGGCCGCTACGGGCCAAAAGCGGATCCACCAACCTCATGGTCGCTTCACCCACCACAATAAAAACAAGTATATTCATCAGACCGATCTTGAGCCAGCCGTACAGTCGCCCATTGAGGAAACCATCCAAACTCATGGGACGGAGCAGGAACCAGACTGCCCAGAGCAGGCCGGCCGAGCCGACGAGCAGGAACTTATCCCTGTGGTGAGCTTGAAGCGGGACGGGGTAGTTCACCAGGAGCGTAAACCAGAACACAAAGGCCCAGACCAGCACAAACCACGGAGACCAACGAGAGGCAATCGCCCACTGGAGTGAGGTCGGGTTCCACGTTCGGCGTAACGCTATCGCAAAAGACAGCCCGAGCAACCCTACCAAAACCAACTGAACCACCAGACTTCCGGCAGAAGGGGGATTGGCAAGCTTGGAAGAAGATAACGCCAGGAGATACCGGGTGAGATCACCGACGGTCAGGAACGCCCACACACTCCAGCCCGCACAGCACCACGCTAGGATACCCACGACCAACGGCTTGCCTTGCTGGGGACTTGGCACGGGCGAGACCTGTTCGGCTCGATCTTTTCCTGCTTCCCCCCATCCATTCATGATCGAGCCCTTCCTCCCGCCGTTCGACGCATCCAGACCGACAAGGGGAACCCTCTGCCCAGCAGCCTGCTGCCCAGACGCCGGCCGCTGTCTGCCTTGCTCGTTTTATAACTTTTTGCCATCGATCAGAGGAACATCACTCCCGCCTTTACAGGCGAGGCTCTCCCGCCGGACTATATTTGTAAAGAATAAAGTTCTCATCATCCCTAAGAGCTCCTCTAAATTCAGCGACTTTGTGAAATTGAGGCTCTCGCAAAGACGAATCATCAGGATAAGAGCTAACAACTAACACATCCCTTCCAAGAGACCGTGCGGAACGCAGGCACTGGTCAAGTCCCACATTCTCGTACCTCTTTTCATCCCACACAACATACGAGCCCCACCTCTCACCCTGCGGATAGTAGATCTTTTTGACGCCGAGATAGCCGACGACAGTTTGAGCCGCGAAATCCATGCATCCGACGATGGATATATCCTGCCATCCCTGCGATCGGATATACTGAGCCGCGTATTTCCCGTTGGAGTATGGGGTAGTGAGATCTTGGTAGAGCGCCTTCATCCCGAACACGCTCTGACTAAGAAGGAGCAGGGTGAAGATGACATCCGCGGTTCTGTTTTGCCGACTTTGCAGGCGATCGGGAGGTTTCGATCGAGTGAGCCGCTCAAGCCAATACACGACAAACAGAGCAATGAATAACAACCCGTGCTGATGGGGACCGCCTGAGTGGACTCCGGAGAAAAACACCAGTAAACCGGCCGTCCCCAAACCATACATGAGCAGGATCGAGAGGCGATCACGCAGCTGATAAAGAAAAAACAAATAGGAAAGAAGCCCTGTCAACGCGAACAATTTGATGCCTGGCGCACCGGCAATCGCCCCTAACACGCTCGAATCGAAATAGAGCACTGCTCCGACGGCTCCCAGACCATACATAACCAGGGGCGCTGCACGATCGCGTAGCTGATAAAGGAAGAACAGGAACAAGACAACTCCTAACAATGATGCTGATCCTATTGTCGACACATGGCCTCGAAGAATCCGAACAACCCAATCGATTGGTCCCCTATAATGAGCATCCGGTACTAGCTGAATAAATGAAGTGATGACTCCGAGAACGACTAAGCAGAAGCCGACTACAATTCCCCGTGTCCGCTTGGCGCTAAGCTCGTTTTGGCCTTGCGCAAGCACACTCCGCATATCAACCGCCAACCCGATACCAATGGCGATCACAAGAATGAGAACCAGAGCGTGAGTATGCGCGGCGAGCATCAAGACTACTCCCACAAGCGGAAATAGCTCGTCACGCCTCGTATATAGCACACAGAAAGTAGTAAGCAGAAGCACACCGAGTGCATAATTTCGGCTTACTACTGAGTACTGCCATGCCGTATAGAACCCCAAGGGGAAGAGCAGCAGTTGCAGGCGTGATAGCGGCGAATATCTTGAAACAAGATATACTGTTGTCGTAGCAATACCGAGGTGCAGAACCTGCATGAGCTCGGGCGAATGCGAAAGTCTGGTGAGCGGCATCAGCAAAACGTACCATAGCCCCGGATGCCCCTCATTTCTTAAGTTGTTGAACAACTGTGGGATTGAATCGCTATCGCGGGCAAGAAGCCATGCCTCCATTTCATCCCGCCACATCTCGTGCTGAGTGAGGGCCATTCCCACAACTGCGCAATATCCACACGCAATGAGTAGGGAGGCCGTCTTCTGAGACTTCCAGCCACAATTAACGATCTCATCGAACAGCCTGGATAATCCGCGCATAGAAGACTTTGGTCAGCCGTATCCGGTTAACTTTTGGACAGATTCAGTTACTCGCGATATCGGAAAGTCCGAGAAAAGGTCCCGTACAGATTAGAACTTGTTGAGACGAGAGTTTCTCGAGCAGTGTGCGCAAGCGGAGGCACTTGCAATACGGCAACAGTCAGCGCCTGGATGACACAGTAATCCACAATTGAAAAATCAACGCCTTGCAGAAATTGGCGGTTGTGCGGGTTTTCCGGACTAGGCCCTGTCGTGAGAACGGGCATCAGAGTGGCCGTTGTGGTGCTTCCGGACGATGCCGCTGCATCAGGCTCATACGGTGCGCAGCCACCGGGTATAAGACCGAAGCCTGAATGGGTCCTTCTTGATGGCTTGCCAGTAGAACCGCCTCGCGTCGACGCGACGGCCCACCCTCTCCGCGACTCCACCTTGTCCCAAATAATAGTTTGCCCACTCGCGGTCCAGCGCCGCTCGTTGTTTCTCCGTCAAGGGCTGCATCCGCTCCAACCCGGCCAAAAAACGCTCCCTGCTGGACAGGACCTTTTCTTTATGCAGAGCCTCGTCGAACGCCATATCGCGGTACCCATGACCTCGCTGGAGTTTGCGAACCAACACCCGGTCGACGCAGTCGAAGCGGGTGGCGGCATAGAGCCGGATTGTCAGGTCTGAATCCTCCGAACCGTAGAGGTCCGGGTTGAGCATCCCCACCTTTTCGAGAACCGATCGCCGCAGCAACAGCGTGGACGGTAGTGCGACGTGTCCGCCCTGAAACGCCTGCACGATCGGCTCTCCACTGTAACGCGCGCGCACGCGCTCCAGCGTCGTTCCTTGCCCATCAACCACTTCGAAATCCGTGTGCACGACCCCTACATCCAGACGGTCCTGCATGAGTCCGAGCTGAGCCTCCAACTTATCGGGCAGCCAGACATCGTCGCAGTCCAACAAGGCAACATATTCTCCGTTGGCCGCGGCAATCCCTCGATTCCGCGAACGGGCCGGTCCCCCATGTTCCTGCTGGAACCAGGTCACCCCCATCGTCCGTTGGAGATCGACCAGAACAGTCTGAGTTCCATCCGTAGACCCGTCGTCAACGACGAGAATCTCCACATTCTTCACCGTCTGAGCCCGGATGCTCGCCACGGCCTTCGTCACAAACAGCGCCCCGTTGAACACAGGGATCACGACGCTAACCAGCGGATCACCCCCCACTCACAGCCTCCTTGGTGGGCAGCAGCTTCGTGGCTGCGGCGAAAACTTCCTCGACCGAGATCTGCTTCATGCAGCTTTCATCGCCACGCTCACAAGTCGGATGAAAGCAGCGGCGGCAGTCCAGCCCCTTATAGAGGACCTGCACCTTCTCTCCACGAGGTCCCCATTCCCTGGGGTTCGAGGGTCCGAACAACGCCACCACCGGGACCTCCAGCGCTGCCGCCATGTGCATGGGACCATTGTCGTTGCCCACGAAGAGATCACATCGTTTCATGATTGCCACATATTGCAAGAGGGTCGTGCGCCCGGCCAGAACCACAGGAGCTGAACGGGCTGTGTTGCGGATCGTCTCCGCAACGCCTCGGTCCTTCTCGTCGCCTCCCACCAAGACCCGGCGGCCGAACGCGTCGGCGAGTCGATCGGCCAGTTCCGCGAAGCGCTCGGCCGGCCAGGCCTTGAACCAGTAGCGGGCTCCCGGCTGAATCATCACGAACCGTGAACCGGAGACCCCGAGCTCACTCAGGAGCCGGGATGCGCCTTCCTCATCTTCGGGAGCGGTGTGCAACACCAGCGGCCCGGACTTGGGAATGATACCCAAAGGCCGCACCGCCTCCAGGTCATGTTCCACACGATGGAAGCCCTCCGGCACCGGCATGACCGAGGTATAGAGCAGCCCGCGCCACCGGTGCTCGTCGTTGAACCCGATGCGGATCGAAGCCCCGCTGAGCCAAGCCAAAATGGCGGACCGGTCGCCGTCGGTGAGATCCAGGGCACAATCGAAGCGACGCCGACGGAGACCACGCACAAACCGTAGCTGCGCACCAAGTCCCCCGCGTTCCACCACCAAGACCTCGTTCACATCAGGGTTCCGTTTCAGGATCTCTTCTGTGCCCCGGTTGACCGCCATCGTGAGGCACGCCTCCGGGAATCGCTCACGCAAGGCGCGCAGCACCGGTGTTGCCAGAAGCACGTCTCCGATGTAACGGAGCTTAATGACCAGAATATTCTGCATGCCACGTCACTCGTCACTCGTCACTCGTCACTCGATAGGACAGACCCACTATGCAGGAATAGCCCATCCCTCCTCTCGAATGACAGATGACGAATGACGGATTACGGCCTTTCTGCGCAGAGCTCCCGGTACAGGGCGTGCGTGCGTCTCGCGGCCTTCTCCCAGGTGAACTGCCTCGCCCGTTCGAAGCCCTTTTCTCTGAGCGCTGACTGTAGCGCGCGATCCTCCAGCACCCTGACGAGCGTGTCTCCCAATTCCGCGATATCTTCGGGATTCACCAGAAGGGCTGCGTCTCCCGCGACTTCCGGCAATGCGGTGCGATTCGAGGTGACGACCGGCGCTCCGCAGGCCATCGCCTCCAGGACCGGCATCCCGAACCCTTCGTAGAGCGACGGGAACACAAACAGGTCTGCGTTGGCATAGAGCAGCCGGATGTCCGCGAGGGGCAGCCTTCCTGTGCAATGCACCCGCCGCTCAAGGCCGAGCGTCATGGCGGTCTGCTGCATGTCGCCGAAGCGGTGCCGGATATCCCCCACCAGCACCAGGTGCCAATCTCCAAGACGGCCTGACTGGAGGGCATAGGCCTTGAGCAGAGCCTGGTGGTTTTTCCTGGGATCGGCTCCGCCCACGAACAGGATGAAGCGCTCGGTCGAAAGCCCGAATCGCCGGCGGATGGCATCCCGGTCCTGTCGGTCGACGATCGGCCGAAAATCTTCCGAAACCCCGTTCGGGATCACGACGATCCGCTCGCGGGGAAGGCCGTACAGCGATTCGATGTCCTGCGCCGAGTATTCGGAGACCGTGATCACGCGGCGGGCGCGATGGGCCGCCCTCCTGGTGCGATAGAAGGAGGCGCGCTGGCCTAACAATTTGGCGGAGTATTGAGGGTATCGATCCAGCCAGAGGTCATGGATCGTGATGACACCGCCGAAGCGGCCGTTCGTATGAAGCTTGAAGTTGGTCCCGTGGTAAAGATCCAACCGGTCAAGCGGTCCCCGCCAATACCTCGCCAAACGCCCCGCCTCGACCCAGCGCAGGCGAGCCCGGTCTTCCCACCCTTCCAGTTGCCCATTCCGCAGCGAGCCGGGGTTGACGTAGCCCACGAATTCAACCTCTTCTTTCAGGTCCAGAAGCGTTTTCAGCAGGTGGTACGTATGCCACCCGACCCCTCCTCGGTCTCCCACAATGGGATTGGCATCGATCCCGATTCTCATCCTTCAACCGTTCTGACGCCTAACCCGTCACGCTTCACGTTTCACGTTCAACGTTTCCCAGGCCTTGGCATACTTGACGAACGTATGCATGCCGGCGAACAAAGCCACGATCACCCCATGCAAACCATCCCGCCACCCACCCCGCACAAAATAGGTTTTCAAGATGGTCCCAAGATGATTTCCAGCCAAGTCCAGGCTGGACACGCGCGACTGGACTTTGAGCTTCTCCTGAGCGCCCAATGTTGTATATCTCGCCATCTTCTTCACATGCGTCTTAATAGTCGGCATACTGTCATGGTCAAACGGATTCGTGAGTCTCTCCACCTTCCCATTGAGTTGCAAGCGTTCGTGCAGCAAGACGTCGTCGTAACGTCCCGCTGATCGTCTGAAGAGTCTCAACTGGTGATCGGGATAGATCCCCCCGCCCCTGACCCATTTGCCGTAAAAGTAATTGCGTCTGGGAATTTCAAAGCCCGCCACAGCAGTTGGGGGGCCGGTTCGGAGGAGGCCGCGGATTTCCTCTCGGAGCGGCTCGGTCACCCGTTCGTCCGCATCCACCACAAGAATCCAATCGGCCTCGGTCTGGTTCATCCCAAAATTCTTCTGTGGCCCAAACCCTGGCCAGGCTCTAACAAAAACCCGATCCGTATATTGCCTGGCAATTTCGACGGTCCGGTCCATACTACAGGCGTCTACCACGATGATCTCATCGACCCACCGGAGCGATTCTAGGCAGGCGGCGATGTTTCGTTCCTCATCTTTTGTAATCACGACCGCCGCAATGGACATCATCGTTCGTTCCTCGTGAAGCGCATCTCGTTTTCCGGATTCCGACGCTTCACGCTTCACGCCTTCTAACCACGGAATCCCCGCTCCAGGACCGCCCGGTAAAAGGCCGGGCGCAACCAGCGATTGCGCCCAGGCTTGAGCACCGGACACCGGCTGATGCGATCCACCATAACGGCCGGATGCGAGCCGGAAAAGTTTTTCATGATGTCGTATTCCTCGAACTCGTAGGCGTCCTTGGCCAGCATCTTCGCCTGTTCGGCTCCCGGGCTGTCCCCATGATGGCGCGCCACCTGATAACGGAACTTTTCCAGGAGGACCCGCGGTTGCTTGACCCAACCGTAATGATAGATCGTCGCGCCGGAAGGTCTGACCCGGTCCTTGTGAACGGTCTGGAGGTACCCCTGGTCCGACTTGAGCCAGAACCCCACCGCATCGCCGCAGGATTCGATCTGGCCGTCGTTCCGGATGATCCGGACCGCTCGGTGGTAGAACCAGGGGTTGCAGGACCGATAATCCCCGTAGAAATGCAGGTAGCGGAACGTGAAGCCCAGGACGGTTGGATCGGTCAAGTGCTGGTGCAACGCATTCCGGATTGTCCCAAGCTCCGCCTCATGCAGGACCTCATCGGCCTGCAGGTAGAGGGCCCAGTCGCCCTGACAGTGAGACAAGGCAACGTTGGTTTCGTGGGAAAACAGCAGCCCGTCTTTTTTCATCGAATCATCCCAGACCGATTCGATGATCCGGACCTTGTCCGAGCCGATCGAACGGATCAGGTCCAGTGTGCCGTCGTCCGACTGGCCCACGTTCACGATGAACTCATCCACAAGAGGCAGCGCGGAGCGGATCACTTCCACGATCGGGAAATCGAACTTCACCGCGTTTCGGCAGATGGAAAAGCCGCTGATCTTCACGCCTCACCAATCTGGCGAGGATACAGGTCGCAAGTAACAAGTGGCAAGCGAAGGTTCGCTCCCGCTTCGCTTAGACTGGCCCATCTTGCTTGCGTCTTGTTCACTTGTCACTGACTGCTGGTCGCTGTTGAGCCAGCTCCCAGAATTTCGCATACTTGATGAACGTGTAATAGGCATAGAGACCGGACAGGATCAGACCCGGCATGCCATCCAGAAAACCGGCTCGACCGACGTACATCTTGGCGAACGTAAACCAGGGGTGCGTGACCAGTTGGGGCAAGCGGAACCGCCTCCCCTGTTGGACCATGCGCTGGGCCATGAGGTCCGAGTAGCGGTCCATTTTGGCCAGATAGTGGTCGATGTCCCTGAAGGGATACTGAAGGACGTGCTCCCTGAGATACCCGGCACGTCCTTGCAGCTCGTACCCCTCGTGCACGAGGTCTTCGCGGTACCGCATCCGTTGCTTGTGAAACAATTGCGGCTGGCGATAGTCCGGGTACCAGCCACAATGGCGGATCCAGCGGCCGAGGAAATAGTTCTTCCTCGGCACAAAATAGGCGTCCGCTTCCGGTCCCCGATCGAGCAGCCGCCGGATCTCCTCCCGGACCTCCGGGGTCGCACGCTCGTCCGTATCCAGGCTGAAAATCCAGTCGTGGGAAGCATGCGCCACCGCCTCGTTCCGCAACTTCCCGAATCCCCTGAAGTCGTGCTGGTACACTCTGTCGGTAAACTCCCGGCTGATCTTCTCCGTCGCGTCGGTGCTGTGGGAATCCACCACGATCAGCTCATCGGCCCAATGCACCGACTCGAGACAGGCGCGGATCTCGGGCTCGTTGTTATAAGCGATCACGTAGACCGAGAGCTTAGACATGCCTCACCGTCATCGGCTCCGACGACTCCATCACTTGGCGGACCTGTGTGGTCACTTCCTCGACCGTGATCCGGTCCAGGCAATCCCAATAGGGACAGGCCTCATAGATGCATCTGGGACAGGTCGGCACGGCCGGCCTGAGGACCAGTCCCCTGCCCAGCGGCTGCCACCTGACCGGAAGCTGATTCCGCCTGGGATCGAAGAGGCTCACGCTCGGGACTCCCAACGCCGCCGCGATGTGCGCCGGCCCCGTGGAACCCGAGATCACCGCACGGCTGGACCCGATGACGGCCATGAGTTGCCGCACCGTGAGCTCGCCCATGAGATTGAGGACCGGCAAAGCCGACGTCGGACCGTCGGATGTCGCACCGCCAAAATATTCCGCCTCCGTGGCACTCCCGGTCAGAATGACTCCTACCCCCTCGCGGGCCAGCCGATGCGCCAGCGCTCGATAATGCTCGACGCGCCATCGACGGGACGAGAGGCCGCCCGGATGGATGACGACGTGCGGCGTCGGCAGTCCGGTCACTCGCGCCTTCGCCCATTGTCGCTCGGCCGCCGTCAGGACCAGCGATGGCGGTCGCACCGGACCGGGGTCTAGGCCAAGGCCGCGCAAGACCCCCAGGTTATACTCGCTCTCATGCTTGGAGAAGTCGCTCCGGTGCTCGTACACACGCCTGTTGGCTAACAGACTATACCATCGATAGCCGGTCGCCACACGCTTCGGTACGCGCGCCGCGAAGGCCGCCAACATGAGGCGGCGGAACGGCTTGAGAAAGAGTGCCGCATCAACGTCACGCCGAAAGAGTGCAACCAGATCACCGAACCGTTCGCGACCCGTGACCCTCCGCACCTCGTCCAGGTCCGGATGGTGCTCCAGAACCGGCGCTGCGTAGTCGCTGGAGAGGAATGAAATTTTCACCCCCGGCACAAGCAGGCGAAGCGCCGACGCGACGGGCAGGCAGAGAATTTCATCCCCGATCCCGTCCGGCCTGACCAGCAGGACGTTCATGGAGACGGCTCACCGGGCCAGCCGCGGCGCCAGTTGTGCACGGACTGCTTCCAGCACCCGCTCCGGCGCAATGGCCGTCAGGCACTCGAGCCGGACCCGGTTGCGGCACCGTCGGCTGAAACAGGGGCTGCAAGGCACGCCGCTCGTGAGCACAACGTGCTGCTTGCCGTAGGGACCGGTCCTGGCCGGACTTGTCGGCCCGAAGAGCGCCACCACCGGCGTCCCCACCGCCGCCGCAACATGCATGGGACCCGAATCATTCGTGAGCAGCAGCGCTGCGGACTCGAGCAGCGCCGGCAGGAGGCCCGGGGAAGTCTCCCCGGTGAGATTCACCGGCTTCGTCTTCATCAGAGCTTTTACGGCTTCTGCAGCAGGCCGTTCATCCGGTCCGCCGATCAGCACGACCGGTCCTATCCCTTCCCGCTGCAGTTGATCGGCCGTCACCGCAAATGACGCCGGCGGCCAACGTTTCGTCGGCCAGCGGGCCGCGACGTTTACCGCGATCCATCCAGCCTTCGCCTGTGAGGGGGGCAACCCGTGCCGGCCTAGGAGCTGAGTCACTTCCTCCCGGTCCCTGTCTAAGGAATGAAGACGAAAGACCGGTTCCCCTTGGACGGGTGCGTCCAAGGCCGCAGCGATCAGCAGATACCGATCCACGGCATGCAGGTCCGGCGAAGGAACCGATACCTGCCGCGTATAGAAAAAGGAACTGCCCTCCCGCCCGTTGGCGAACCCGATCCTGGCCTGACAGCCGGTCAGCCAGGCCATTACCCCGCTGCGAAAAAGGCCCTGCAAATCCACGACTAGGTCGAAGGAAGCCGCCCTCAGGCGCGGAACCTGAACCAGCCAGCCGTGGATGGTCGGCTCAACGGAATACACCTCATCAAGCCCTTCTGCTCGTTCCAAGAACCCGGCCCACTGGCGCTTCACCAGCCAGGCGATATGCGCAAGGGGAAACCGCCGGCGGAGCGCCGCCAACGTAGGAAGCGCATGGACGATGTCGCCCAGCGAACTGGGCTTGATGATCAGGATGCGTCGGTACTCAGCCATGACAGGATGTTGAAAAAGGCCTCCAGCTTTGTTCTCGCATCGCTCTGAGGCTCAACGTACCGAACAGAGTACGCCTCGCTTCCTCG
>Ga0233424_10001653_pt1 | contig 18381 bp, 26 predicted proteins | sample Watercolumn_Towu_FD_181011 | JGI IMG/M metagenome (GOLD analysis project Ga0233424, IMG submission 181011) | Freshwater microbial communities from Lake Towuti, South Sulawesi, Indonesia - Watercolumn_Towuti2014_125_MG | ecosystem: Environmental > Aquatic > Freshwater > Lake | place: Indonesia...
CTTTTCCACGAATCGAAATTTTATCTCCCCAATGAACTACTCGTTCATCAAGTGAATTTGCAATGCGGACTAAATCGCGTGAATGTTGTTGCAACAAGAGATTCGTCTTTTTCTGTTCTTCTTCCAAATGAGAAATTTTGTTTTCAAGTTTCTCAAGTTTTGAATTTGTTTTTCTGTTTTCTTGCAAAATATCTGCAAGAAGTTCAATTACTCTTTTATCTTCTGGCATAGGTTTTTCCTTTCACTTTAATTCCCAACTTGCTTCCTGATAATATTCAACGCTCCGCCTGCTTTGAACCACTCGATTTGCGCGGCGTTGTAGGAATTTTTCATTTTGTGTTTTACGTTTTATAAACTTTGCTTCGGTGTTCAATTGTATAAATGGTAATCGTTTCTTTCTCGTATTCGATAGAATAAACTATCCTCCAATCGCCAACTCGTAATTTGTATTTTCCTCGATACTCTCCCGATAACATTTCTGGAGTAACAGAATCAAAATTTTTGATAAGCCAATCTAACTTTTCTACAACGCGATGGGAAATTGATTTATCAAGAGAAGAAATATCTTTAAGCGCGTCGGGAGTAAAATCAATCTTGAGCATTATGCAAGTCCAAGTGTTTTCTTTACGTCGTCAAAAGAAATCCTCTCTTTCGATGAAACAGATTTATTTAATCGCTGGATAAAATCTTCTCGTAGTTCAAGCCCATAATCCGGATCAAATAATTGACGAATTTTTTCTTCAACAACTTCACTGATGATTGTTTTAAATTCTTCTTTTGATATTTCTGCTACTGTCATATTTTTCTTTCTCTAACGTAATACTTGTGTTTATTGTTTGCAATAAGCACGCCGTTCTCAGTTACTTTGGCTTTCATAAGTTTCCTTTACATTATTGGAATGTTTTTAATTTGGACTTTAAAGATCTTGTTCTCAATCACACTCCATCCACCTAATACACCTTGCTTTACTGCACCTTCATAGCAAGATATTTCTAATAAATTAATACTTGTTGCATTGGCTGAAACGTTATCAAAATTCAATTTAATTCGAGTCGGAATTCCAGACACCAAAGATGAAGATACCCAAGCACCTTTTCCACTTTTACTACCTATTAAACCTGATGTTACTGAATATTCATTTCCATTTTCATCAATTACACGAGATAAACTACCAAAAGCAAAACTGACAATTCTATCATCACTATTGTTGGTAATAACTAGGTCAACCGTAATACTTCCAACTGATTTTTTACAATTCTTTACTTCAAAAGTTATACTGTTTATGGATACAATTTGAACAGAACTTTTTACTGTTTTAGTATCTATTGTTTTCTCTTTTCCTTTATCTTCAAACATTTGTTTTTGTTCAGTATTTTCTTTCGCTATCAACTTCTGCACAGATTCATCTTTCATAATTTCAGTGGAAGCAACAGAAAACACTTCGCCACTTTCTGTGCTTATCAAACGCGCATTTACTTTCAACGTATTTGCAAGGTCGGTAATAGTGCCGGAAACAATCGCTCCAACGCCGAGCACTTTTCCCAACTGTTTTGCAGAGGTCGGGTCAATCAAACCGCTCAAACTCAACTTTTGCTCTTTAATCACTTTATTGAGAATTTGCCGCTCAATCACTTTAAATTTCTTCGTTTGAAAGAGTCGAGTTATCAATTCTTCTGCAAGAAACTTTCCAAAGTCGGTTATGTTGCCATCCAAATCGGAAAACTCCACAACGGCAATCGTAGTTTTCTTTACGTCGGACATTTCTTTTGAAATTTGCTCGCTCAAATCGCCAACGCGTTTATCCATTTCGCTTTGTGAAACGAGAATTGAAGGTATAACAAAAAATAAAACAATGAGAGATAAGAATATTTTTTTCATAAGTAGCGTATGTTAATTGTTAAAATATATAATATTAGAAAAAAGATAAAACATCGATAATAATCTTATTTGCGGCTTGTTCTGCGGCGGCGTGAATCGTGTTTTCGGCAGCTTGCTCAACAGTATTACCAAAACCACGCACGTTCTTAAACGACTCTGCGCCGAGCGTTTCTCCGGTTTTCATCAACACCGCTTTCACAAGTCCGTTGGCGTTAAAAATTTTCATTCCTTCCACGTCGTTGAGCTGCTTACAAGAAATTTCGCCAACGACAACAATATCGAACGCATTGGAAAAACGCGATTGCAACGAGGAGAAATGAGAATTTTTCACTGCGTCTTTTATCGCTTGTATATTCTCACTACCAATGTCGTTTTCTGTAAGTGTGCTAAATCCCGCATCAGAAAATTCTTGCAATAATGCTTCACGCGCAATTGTAGAACGAACATTCGCTTGATGTGTTTGCTCTACGAGAATAAGAATTTTCGTTCCTTTTTTGGGTCGTTTGCATTCAAAGTGAAAAAGTAGTTTTCTTTCACCGAGTTTCAAACGCTTATTCCAATCATCTGCATTTGTAACGGTATCAACAAGTTCATGAACGTTGAGTTGAGCAGAAACAGAATACATTTCTTCATCCGACCGTTCTACGTTTTCAACTGTCGAAGAAGCAATTCCGTTCGTATTGGTTGTTGCTTTTTCTGTTAGTGTTCCTTGTCCTGCTTCAAATCGAAAATGAATCGGAATATTCTCCATCGGAATTTCTTTTAAGGAATCTATAACAACTTTTACAGTTAATGGATTTGTTAGCGGTTTACCGGTAATGAATTTTTGATTATCACCATCAGTAATTTTCAATTGAAGTCGTGAAAGAATATCAGAAAATTTATTCAGAGCATCAAGCGGCGACGGCGCATTAGTGTTTTCAAATTCACTTAAACTTTCTTTCAGCGCCAATAATTGAAAAGAAGAAAAATTTTCTTCATATCGTTTTGCAGATGAATAGGCAGAACGTAAATTTGCTAACGATGTTAAAAGTTTTCCCGTGAGCAGTTGTTGTTCCGTAAATTTTAAACTTTTCTCATAATTGTCTTTTAGTTGCAAAAGTAACGAGCGAATCGGCATACAAGCCACAATTTTATCAAGAACTCCGAGCGAATAAAATATTTTTTCATTCGCATCATAATAACGTTCAACAATCGCCAATCCGCTAACCGTCAAAGAAGATTTTATGGTTGAGTTATTTTCCGTCTTTCCGAAAACAGTTTCAACTTTATCTCCGACAACTTCTATTTTTTCTACACTGATTTCAGAAGAAACTTGCGCGAAGATTTGTCTCGTAATTTCAAAAAAAGCGTTTTGTTCTGCATTCAATCTATCTTTTGTTGCATCTCCGCTCGCACTTGCAAGTCCAACACCGACAACATATTGTGGCGAAGAGTATAATGGATGCTTTCCAATTGTCGTCCAAGATGGTTTATCCGAAACGTTTTGCTCTTGCTTTTCAATTTGATTACTTTGTTGTGAGAGTTTTTGCGAAGAACAACCAACAAAAAGAAAAAAAAGTAAGTAAAAATTGTGATTCGAGAACTTCATCTCAATGAAAATTTTTCTAAACGTTTACGCATACACTAACCTCCCTTTCGGCTGAGGAATTACTCGTCCTAATTCTTTCGCCGTTTCAATCCATTCCTGAATAATGATTTCAACATTTTTCAGTGCATCTTGATATGTTGCTCCATCTGCCATACATCCCGGCAATTCCGGAACTTCTGCAATAAATGCTTCATCATCGTCACTCCAATAAATAATAAGTTCATAACGTGTCATTGTAATTCTCCGAGTTTGTACTTAAGAATAATATTACGAATTTGTTTTACTTGATATGGCTTGGCTTTAGAACTTTTTGGTTGAATATTGATAATTTCTTCAATTCCATCTTTTGAAAATATATGGTGACTTCCACGAATGCGTTCTTCAAAATTCATCCTTCTTAACAATGAACATAAATCTGAAAAAGAAATATTTGCATCAGAAGTTCCTCGTAAAATTTGTTCAAGAAATTTTTCAAACGAAGGCATACTTATGCTGCCACTTGCTTCCGAATTATATTCAACGCTCCGCCTGCTTTGAACCACTCTATCTGCGCCGCGTTGTATGAATGATTTACTTTTATTTCGTCTTTCGTTCCATTGTTGTGATTCACTACAATTGTCAAAGGAACATTGGGAGAAAAATTTGTTAAACCGAGAATGTCAATCGTATCGTCTTCTTGAATTTTATTGTAGTCATCTCTGTTTGCAAACGTCAGCGCCAACATTCCCTGCTTCTTCAAATTTGTTTCGTGAATGCGTGCAAACGATTTTACAAGAATCGCGCGAACACCGAGAAAACGCGGCTCCATCGCAGCATGTTCACGGGAAGAACCTTCGCCGTAATTTTCATCACCAACAACTATTGAACCAATTCCTTTATCTTTATACGCTCGCTGCACTTTCGGAACAGAATCGTATTCGCCTGTCAATTGATTTTTCACGGAATCGGTTTTCTCATTGAAAAAATTCACTGCGCCGATCAACATATTATTGGAAATATTATCGAGATGCCCGCGATATTTCAGCCACGGTCCCGCCATTGAAATATGGTCGGTTGTGCATTTCCCTTTTGCTTTGATGAGTAGTTTCAAATTCTTCACATCCGTTCCTTCCCACGCGGCAAACGAGTCAAGCAATTGCAATCTATCGGAAGTCGGCGAAACAATTACTTGCACGTTGCTTCCATCTTTTGCCGGCTCTTGAAATCCAGCATCTTCCACAGCAAAACCTTTCGGCGGCATTTCAATTCCTTGCGGCTCATTCAGTTTTACTTTTTCGCCTTTTTCATTCGTCAAAAAATCGGTAAGCGGGTTAAATGTTAAATCACCGGCGATTGCAAACGCTGTTACAATTTCCGGAGATGCAACAAACGAATGTGTGTTTGGATTTCCGTCATTACGCTTCGCAAAATTTCTATTGAACGAAGTGATAATTGAATTTTTTCTATTCGGATCATTCGTGTGCCGCGCCCATTGACCAATACACGGACCGCAAGCATTCGCCAATACTACTCCGCCCATTTTTTCAAATGTTTGTAAATATCCATCGCGCTCAACTGTGTAACGCACTTGCTCTGAACCCGGCGTAATCGTGAATTCAGATTTTGCTTTCAATCCTTTTGCTACTGCTTGTTGCGCAAGTGATGCTGAACGGGAAATATCTTCGTATGAAGAATTTGTGCAAGAGCCGATTAAACCAACTTCTAATTTTTCGGGCCAATTATTTTCTTTCACGGCTTTTGCAAATTTGGAAATAGGCCACGCTAAATCGGGAGTGAACGGACCGTTCACGTGCGGTTCAAGTTCGGAAAGATTTATTTCAATCACTTCATCAAAATATTTTTCCGGCGAAGCGTACACTTCTTTATCTGCGTTCAAATGTTCTGCAATTGCATCGGCGAGTTCTGCAACGTCGTTACGTTTTGTTCCGCGCAAATATTCACTCATCTTTTTGTCGTAACCAAAAATCGAAGTTGTTGCGCCGATTTCCGCTCCCATATTGCAAATCGTTCCTTTTCCTGTACACGAAAGCGAGTTCGCGCCATCGCCAAAGTATTCAACAATTTTATCTGTTCCACCTTTCACTGTTAAAATTCCTGCAACTTTTAAGATTACATCTTTCGCAGAAGTCCAGCCGCTCATTTTTCCCGTCAACTTTACACCAATCAATTTCGGAAATTTTAATTCCCACGGAAGTCCCGCCATCACATCACACGCATCAGCGCCACCGACACCAATCGCAATCATTCCGAGACCGCCTGCGTTGACTGTGTGCGAATCCGTTCCAATCATCATTCCGCCGGGAAACGCATATTGTTCCAGCACGACCTGATGAATAATTCCTGCGCCGGGTTTCCAAAATCCGATTCCGTATTTGTTGGAAACGGAAGCGAGAAAATCATACACTTCTTTGTTTTTGTTTTTCGCTTTTTCCAAATCTGCTTGCGCGCCAATTTCCGCTTGAATCAAATGGTCGCAATGCACAGTGGATGGGACGGCAACTTTTTTTCTTCCCGCTTGCATAAATTGTAGCAACGCCATTTGCGCAGTAGCATCTTGCATACACACTCTGTCGGGATTGAAATCCACGTAATCTTTTCCGCGCTGAAATTCTTTGGTAACATTTCCGCCATCCAAATGCGCGTAAAGAATTTTTTCCGTGAGTGTAAGCGGTTTGTTGAGAACTTTTCGTGCGGCTTCAACTTTTTTTGCAAATGAAGCGTACACGGTTTTTATCATTTCAATATCGAATGCCATAGCGGGTTTTGATAATTGTGAATAGTTATTCGTTGATAGGAAATTGGACTTGACTTGTGAAAATCGCGGGCAAAAATTAGCGAAAAGTTGAAAGAATAAAAAGAGGATTTTTTGTTGCAGAAAATAAAAAAGCGATTTCGTTTTATTGAAATCGCTTACTTTTTCTTTGCGTTTCTTCGCGTGTCCTTCGCGCACTTTGCGGTTAATTTGATTTTCTTATTAAACGCAAAGTGCCGCAAAGGTCTTCGCAGAGTATCGCAGAGGAAGTTACTTCAACACCACAAGTTTTTTCGTAACACTAAGTTTATAAACTTATTTCCATCTCACTTATTCGATTTTATTTTTATCTGCACGGGCAACTGATTTCCTCCCTCGAGCGGCGCATTGAAAAAATAAATTGTTGGGATGGAAGGAATACCCGATAACACATACGGGCTATCTCCTCCAAACATACCGCAATCAACGCCACCGACACCCGCGCCGATTGCGGGAGATCCGGGTTTGAGTTGCCACTGACCATCCGTGCTTCCGGTTCCAACAAATACTTGACCATTATCTGTTACATTATTTGAAACAATATTATTCGACCCATACACAAAAACTTCTCCTCTAAAAATATTATTTTGTACATAACCATCGAAAATATATATCTGGCCATTCATTATGTTGTTACAAATTACGTAACCTTCATTGTTTCCAGTGTGCAGACTGTAATACGCAGAATAATTACGTTGTATGAAGTTATTTGAAATTACAACATTTGCTGATTGATTTGTAATAGCATAAATTATATCAATATTTGATGAACCAGCACTCTTAATAAAATTTTGAATTATAATAACATTACTTACAAAGTTTGCATCATTAGCAATTATTATTGTAGAATTGTTAGCGACAGTATAGAAATAATTTCTTTTTATAATAACATCATTAGCGTTTATTATTACAGTACCAGTAACTTCAAAACTCATCAATACAGCGCCTTGAGCAGTATGGCTAATCGTTACACTGCCTAATTTTGCAGAGGATAGTCTCGCCTGTGTGTTGGAGTTTTCGGCTAAAAAGTATCCCGGTCCTATCAGTGTAAGTTTTTTGGTAATCGTTATATCGCCGTAACTTATACCGGAGCCCAAAACATATAACGTATCGCCGCTGTTTGCGCTGCTCTGTGCCGCGTCCACAGTAGTAAAATCTACTTTATCCGCTGTTTTATTGCTTACCGTCCACACTTTTGCATTTGTTGTTTGTAAAAATAAAAGTGTTGCAATAATAAGAGTTGGAAAAATATGTTTAGTCATAGTCTTTCTCCGAGTTAGTTAATTGGTTAGTTGGTTTGTTTGTTAGTTGGTTGGTAAAAGATGTTTTCATATTGCATCAATACACTTCTTCATGCGAACCAATATCAATGAGAAGTATTTCATCTTCGGAAGTATTTGAGTTTTTCACAAAATCGAAAACGATGCGAAGGTCATATTCAACGGAACAAGCGAACGAGCCATCAAAAATTCCACGCAGTTTATGTGTTTTTAAAACCGGCTGGAATGGGTCTTCTTCGAGTAATCGCATTACGTTCACAATTTTCTTTCGCACATCTTCTCGTTGTTTTGTTTTCTTTGCAAATGAACGAGTAAACCGAGATGACCAATGAAGCGTAGTCATTGCGCGTCGAACTTCGCAAGAAAATCATCAACCGAGCCGTGTTCCGTTTCTCCACGAGAATATTCTTCCCTACTTATGCGCACTGAATCCGCTATCTCTTGTCTTCGTTCTTCAATCGCTCTTCGATGAATAATTTCTGAAACCATTATTCTGTCTTCCAAGGGTAGTTCAGTGAGTGTTTCAATTGCTTCTTGTACGGTGAGAATGTGTTGCATTGATGTATCAGTTTTTTGTGTTAGAATTTAAGTAAAAAAATATGAATTTATTCTTCAAATGTTTGTTGTTTTGTTGGCAAGAAAATACAAATCTTTGCTTTGAGAGAAAAACTGTTATTTCATCAATACTAATTTCTTCACTGCAACAAAGTTTCCCGCAGTAAGTTTATAAAAATATATTCCGCTGTTCAGTGAAGAAGCATCAAACTGTACAGATTTGTATCCCGCTGTTTCTAATCCATTCACAAGTGTTGCAACTTCTTGACCTATAACGGAATAAATTTTCAGCGTTACAAAACTGCTACTCGGTAATTGATACCCTATTGCAGTTTTCGGATTGAACGGATTGGGATAGTTTTGTTGAAGTGAAAATTTATTTTTTTCTCTTATCAATGTTCAGAAAATCTTTCACAACTTTTATTGTTTGCGATGGTATGTCTGTTTTCAAAATTATATAACGATTTTTAGTAATACCCATTTCTTCAAACCATTGAGACCAATATTTACAAATAATAGAGAACTCATTAGTATTCATAGGAAACAACGGATTTACTTCTAACATTATTACTTCAAGATTTTCGTACGAACGGTCAAGAGAAATTAATCCAAAGTTTCCATTTTGAAATTTCTGTTTCCAATTAGGATCGTTTCTAAAAATTCCTACCTCCATATAAGAAGTTCTGTTACCTTCTCTTTGCCTTGTCTGCTGAATTGTTTTGGCAAAATTAAGGTAACCATCGGTAAGAATTATTACCACATTTCTTACACTGTCTTGAGTAGAAGACGATTCAACATAATGGCGTAAATTGTCTCGAAAAAAAGTCCATATATCTGCTCCTGTAAAAAAATATTTTTGTTGAGTAATAGAATAAATTTGTTTTACATTTTGAATGAAGTTAGAATCAAAATTCATCAAGTTCTTTTTGTTCTTTAGTTTTTCGTCATCAAAATTTATTGTTAGACTATCTGCTAATGAAACTAATAATGGGTCAACTTGACCTTCTTGAAAAGCAATTCGTACTCTCAATTTATCTTTTATGTATGGAGTAAGCTTAGTCTTAATTTGTTCTTTAAAAAGTTTGGCTAATCCAGTGATAATATCTAGATCATTTTTGACCTGATTATTTTTAGTTATTCTATCTGAAAGATCTAACAAAATGCAAATATTATATTGAATGTGTTTGGGCGGCGGCAGTGGTGGTGGTGGCGGACCAATCAGAAAAAATATACCAGCAAACGCCGCAACAACTACCAAAAGTATGATGAAAACTCTCATAATTATTAGTTGTCTATACTTTTCTTTACAAAATCTTCTCTGATGTTATTTATTTCTTGCATTTTCAGTTTCTTGTCTGGCCAATTAGTATTTTTTATGAATGCGAGCCAATTTCCAGTAAACTCATTTATTACTTCTTTTAGTTGACTTAACGATAATGGTTTTGTTCTCATTTTTGTTTCAAATTGTCGTATGAGTTTATCAGTATTATTAATTTCATTCTTTGCACGATTTAGTTTCTGTATAAGTTTTATTATCTCTTCATCGAGTTCCACCATTTGTTTGTTAAAATTTCGCAAGGCGATCTTCTTTTCACTTGAGATTTCATATAAAAACAACACATTATGATAAACAAAACCCCAAATTATGTACACGAAAAAACCAAAACCTATAATGAGCCAAAATGTTAAATCTTGAAAAGCTAAACTGGATTGCCAAGGAGGTAATGCTTCGGGAAAGTACAACATCTTCGCTTCATATATCTCGCGGAGAAGTTTATATGCTAATACTGCATCCAGTAGGAAAGTAAAAAGAAGCAATAGAATGAGTTTGGTAATTAACTTCCATTTTTTTCTATCATCATCTTTATTGGGAATAAGTTCATGCACAAGCGTACCCAGTGCAATAAAAATAACTGGCGCAAAAAGGATAAGGAGCAAGGTCGTTGTTGATTGTTGCTTTGCACTACCGAGAGCATTGGGGTAAAAAATCGCATTGAAAAAATCTCCACTTTCAAGTTCTGCTTCACTAAAACTCCGAAAGAATGCAGAAAATGTAATATTACTATAGAATAGAAAGAGAAAGAGAGTAAGAAAAACAAGTATTACTATTCCTAAAACATATTTAGGCATACTGAATCTCGGATCGTGCGAACCCTTTGATTTAGAAGGTTCGTTAACTATTTTTCTCCTTTCTTCGATGAGTTCTTGCTTTTTCTTCTCCTTCTCCTTTACCTCTTTTTCAATCTCCTCTTTATTTTTTTTGAGTTGCTCTTTCTGGGCTTTAAACTCATTAAGTTTTTGGATTGCAATCTCTTTTTGTTCTTTTTCTTGACTTAAATGGTGATTGAGTATCTGATTCAATTCAATTTAATTTGAAATGCGTCAGGGTCAGCATCAACTTTTGCCGCTTCCATAAATCCATTTTCAGGAAATTTATTATAGCCAGAAATGGTTTGCGTGCTTAAATATTCAACTGTTTCTGTTATGTTTTCTTGAATTGAGTTCGATTCGTACGAAATTAAATCAGATGGATTTGACAAATTTTTGAAACTAAACATCGAGGCAAGTAAACATAAACAAACTGTAACGTCGATGAGTTGACTTGGAATTTCAGTCAAATACAATCTTACAAGAGGAAAAAGTATAGCCAATACAATAAAAGAATAAACCCACGCTTTACTTGTAGCTTTTTTGTCAGCGAAGGCAACATAAGCTGAATAAAAACATAATGCAGGTATAGCAATGTTTAGTAAAGTAAAATACCATTGAGTTGATTTGATTAATCCTACAATGATAATCCCGATGCCAATTACTTTGATGATTATACTAATGATGGTGTGATTCATAGTTTTATTTTTTGAATTTGTGTTTTAAAATAAAAAAGGACGTAACTAATTACGTCCAAAGTTGAGGTACTGCTATACCCGTGCGTAAAGACATAAGAAGCCACGTCCATTGCTGGACGTAGTCCTCTTTGTTCTTACGCACTTGAAAATTAGCAGTTTTCAACTTTGAACGCAGCGAAAAAACTACGTTGTATTTTTTATAAAAGTTGTGTTACATAAAATTGGTTAGTTGGTTAGTTCGTTAACTCGTTAGTTTGTTTAAAAATGTTGTTATAATGTTGTAGCACATCCCATACTTTTACACAATGCATACTGTATCTTTTGCAACACACCATGTTTGAGCACTCCGATTTCTTTGATGAGAAAATCTTTATGGATGATGCTTACTTTCGGTATAATGGCAACAGAGTTTTTTCTCAACGTGCCGTTTTTCAAATCATTGTCGGAAATTGCTATTCCTCCCAAGTTCATATTTGTTGTAAGCGGCAGATATAATACATCTTCATCTTTATATTCTTTCACAATGAGAACGGGGCGCACTTTAAAACCGGAAAGGTCAGTAAAATAAATTTTCGATAAATATATTTTTCCTACCACGTGGAATAATCCTCGCTATCAAAATCATTTTTCAACGAAATTTTTCCTGTGCTGTGAATTTCCGTTTCATTCCAGTATTGAATTTCATTATGGGAAACGGATGGAAAGAGAATGATTTCCACTTCATTGCCAAAATTTGGCGGAACATTGATAAGAATTGTTCCATCGTGGACTGTTTTTACTTCTCGAAGCGCTATCATTATAGTTTTTTTTGTGTTTGTTAAAAAAAAATCGTTTGTTGGTTAGTTTGTTAGTTGGTTTGTCCGGTAAAAGAGATAGTGTTCTTGATAAAATCAATTAGTAAAATGGAATTCCGAAAAAAATCTAATCCTAAAAGCCCATCCACGGATGCACTCGGGGGAAGCGTATGACAGAGTACTGGAAATTGTTTTCGTATTTTTCCTAACGCGAAAATTTCGTTTACAATGACGCGCGATGCGTATTCAATTCCACTCGCAGTCGTTACTTGAATGCGTTCGGAACTTGCAATCGGGTCGTAACCAAGATAGACGGCGATATGCGTATTCAACATCGTGTTCGATGCGCCGGTATCAAGAACGAAACGGGCGGTATAACTCTTGGATTCACGAGTAAATCGAACGGGAACAAAAATCAATCCCTCCTCAAGCGTAAACGGAACGTTCATAAAATTACCGCAGTATTTTTAGGAATTGTCCCCGTATAAATAACAGCTGACGAAAGAGGATTCATCTCTATAAGTTGACGATACACTTCATCGCGGTCTTTACTATGAAAGAGCACATTGCCGCGTACAATTTCCAATCGCTCATTTGTTTCCGGACTTTCGAGCAATACCCATTCGCTTTGAAACTTCTTCTGTATTTCTTGGTATGTAAAAATGTTTTGCATAGAGTTTTTTGTTTTGAGAACCCAGCGAAAAACTACGTTGTATTTTTTATAAAAGTTGTTCGTTCGTTCGTTAGTAAAAAAAATCGTTACCACACAGTCTTATCGTAAATTCGTGTGATGATTCTAACTTTAGAAATTAATTGCGCATCCATTCGTTGTGCTGTTGCAACAATGATTCTGTCGTGCATTTCTAACTCGGCATCGAGAAAGAGCGCTTGGGTAATAACGTCAAGGTCAAGAGGATACACGGTGTAGCGTCGCATCTTGAGCTCGTTCAAAAAATCTATAAACCTCACAGAAGCATTATTCTTTTCAAGAATGTACAATATTTCCATTATGACGATGGAAGGCACAATAACACGTTCAGAATGTTCAATAAGATGTTTTCCTCGTGGAGAAAGTTTTGGATTATCGCTCAAATACCAAAACAACGTATGCGAATCAACAACTACTTCCATCGTTTAACATCTTGCGGAGTTACATATTTTTCAATATCAAAGTCAAAGATTGCTTTCGAAGCGTGTTGAAGAAGATGTTCATCAACATACATTTTCGGAATAATGCTTTTCGGTTGGGCGAGTTTTTTTAATTCTTTTTCAATCGTCTCTATTTTCTTCGTTAATGTTTGTGTACTCATATTTTTATACAAATAAACTCTCTCATTTTTTTCGTTTCTTCACCATTGGAAATATCTTTCTCTATACAATTGATAGGAAAACACGATAATCTTTCTCTGGCATTATTTCGCTTGTTTATAATCGCGGGCAAAAATTAGCGAAAAGTTGAAAGAATAAAAAGAGGATTTTTTATTGTAGAAAACAAAAAGCGATTTCGTTTTCTTGAAATCGCCTTTACTTTTTCTTTGCGTGCCTCTGCATCTCCGCGTTTAAAATTTTGAAACGCAGAGTCGCAGTGAACGCACTGTATCGCAGAGGAATTTATTTCATCAGCAAAAATTTTTTTGTTTCCGTAAAAACATTTTTCCCTTCTTCTACGACTTGTCCCGAAAGGGATCCTACGGACAAGCGATAAAAATATACTCCGCTTGACAAATTGCTTGCATCAAATTCTATTTCGTGTTCACCTTCTTCTGTTTCTTCTTTGTTTAAGAGCGTTGCAACTTCTTGACCGATGACGTTGTAAATTTTCATTGTTACAAAACCACTATTCGGTAACTGATAACGTATAACAGTTTTCGGATTGAATGGATTGGGATAGTTTTGTTGAAGTGCAAATTGTTCTTGTTGAGTTTGATTTGTAAAGTCTGAGGCGAATTTGAAAGTGGGGAGAGAATATTTAGCTAAATACGTACCACTATCTCCTTTCATTGTCAAGTAAATGTACCCATCATCAAGAAAGGAATTTTTTTGCATTAAGATAATTGTATCAGTAAAACTTAAATTACTTTTACTCCCTGTCTCATTATAAACATAAAGTTGTTTATGTGATCTAGTGTATCTTAAAAATGTTTGTCCATTGTAATTTGTGGATAAAAAGAAGTAATAAGGTTGTGGCGGTGGGTTATACTTGTCATTCCAATTAGGGATGATATTGGAATCAATACTGTTTTTCCAAAATATTTTTTTTGTAATATAATTATACTTCATTAGCCAACCCGAAAGTTTAGCTTCGCTCCAATGCGTAACTTTATTTTGGTTTACTGTTCCTGCTAATAATACACTTCCATCATTATTACTTAACATATCTGATATATTATTTCCAATGCTAAACTCTTGAGTAAATCCATCGCTTATTTGTTTCAGAACTCCTTTTCCTTTGAATTTAAATTTAGTAGTTTTACCTAAAGAATCAATCGAAAAGAAGCCCCATTCAGTTGGGTATTTAACGTAATTTATTTTTCGTATTTGACCATTTATAATTCCAGGAATAAGTAATCTATCATTCAGCTCTGGCGATGACATGATAAAGCCACTACCAATACTGCTAACATTTGTTTCTTTGATACTATACGAAATGCCTGTTGGGAATATGTACTTAGTTGATTTTGGTAATTTTATGACATTACCTGTTTTTCCATCTATTCGCGCCAAATACCATTTTGTTTTATCTGAAGAGTTTCCATTCTTGCGTGTAAAAACTCTTATACTCATTAAAACAAAAATTTGTTGTCGAAAATTTGATATAATATAAAGCGGTTTTCCTAAACCTACACCAAATTCATCAATTCCATTCCCTTTGATATTCAATTCAAATGGAACTTGAAAACTTACATTACCGTTAGAAGAAAGTTTCATTATTCTATAAATAATAGTCCAAGTATCTCCATCATAAGAGGAAGCAGAATTTCCCAAAATTAGGTTATTAGAATCATCTATTGCAAACGTAGAAGTAATGCTCGGAGAAGTTACTGTCCACAAATAATTTTCAGAAGTATCTAGGCGAGAAATACTCCCGTTTGTTATTAAGTATGTTCCAATATATGTACCATTAGTATCATAAATTGGTGTTCCTTTGTATGTTCTTCTCCATTCGGCCTCTCCAGCAGAATTTATTTTTTTGATGGTGTCAGCAGTTGAGTCGCTATAAATAAATAAATATACATTACCTTTCCCATCTGGTTTAAAACTAGAAAACGGTTCATACGTTCTCCATACTTCTGTTTGTGCAAAGAGCGAAACGTTATACAAAACGAATAATAAAAAGAGTGATGATATAGTTCGCATAAATGTCTCCGAGATTGATTAGTTGATAAATATTGTTGATTGAAAAAATCGTTGTTATGCTTTTAAAACAAAAAAGGACGTAACAAATTACATCCTTAACCGAGGTACTGACATACCCATATGCAAAGATATAAGAGGCTACGTCCATTTCTGGACATAGTCCTGCTTGTTCTTGCATATTTGAAAAGTGTCAGTTTTCGGTTAAGAACGCAGCGAAAAACTACGTTGTATTTTTTATAAAAGTTGTGTTACATAAAAATTGTTAGCCCGCCACGCTGGTAAAATTGGTTCGTTCGTTGGTTACAATCAACACTCGTGCGCCAAATCGTATTTTATTTTGGCAATGATTGATTTATTTGGTTCTTTCTTCGCCATCGCGGGAGTAATTTCTACTGCTCCATCATCGAGCAAACTTTGAATTATTTGTTCTACTTCGGTCAATGGTCGTGAGCGTTTACCGTTATTTTTTATTTTTGTTCTTTTCTTTTCCATATCAATATCTATATCAATACGATAATTTCTTTCAGACATTAACCATGTTGCAAAGTAATTATAAACATTTGCAAACCTCAATTCAATCCTACCATTGAATTACGCCGCTTTCTTTCTTTGTAAAGAATCGCCAATAATCATTGATTCAATGCTCAATTGATAATCGAGATTTTCCCATTCTATTCCCGTTCCTTTACATATAAAATGGTAATCCTTCAATTCTTCAATTGTCGAATGATTTAATTCCGGATACCATGCAAGAGGCGTAGAAATTCTTCTGCCGTCTTGCAATTCCACTGTAAGAAACGTATCGTCAAACGTTACTTTTTTACCGCTGAAAGTATTCATTCCATTTCTTTATAAAATATTCTTTGTTTCGTTTTGTAATATCTAACACTTTTCTGAGTTCCGGTTTGCTAAAGTAATTATGCGCAACCGATAATGTTTCCAAATCTATTTTAGCATAGCGTTCGCCTTTGGAAATATGGATGTGTTTCGGCAAATGTTCGTTCACATAAAAGAAAAACTTAAAACCATCTTCTCGAAGCAACGTCGGCATTACAACAGCATTTGAAAATTGACAGCGTAAATATACTTATTTGAAAATCTCAATTCAATCCTTCTTCAGCAAGTATTTGTTCGTCAGTTCGTTTGAGTTTTGCGCTTTCTCGGGCTAAACGGATTTTATTTTTCTTCATAATATTTTTCTCCAACGCAGTTTGAATTGCTTGGCTGCGATTTGCAAAAATATTTTTCTCTACGAGTTTATCAACTTCGTATAAAATTTTCTTCTCGATTGAAACTGAAATTCTTGATGCCAAAGCCATATGTGTAAATAGTTTGTAATGAAATGTTATTGATGTGTGAAAATTGCGACGAAAAATTAGCGAAAAGTTGAAAGAATAAAAAGAGGATTTTTGTTGCAGAAAAACAAAAAGCGATTTCGTTTTCTTGAAATCGCCTTTACTTTTTCTTTGCGTATTCTCTGCGTCTCCGCGTTTAAAATTTTGAAACGCAGAGACGCAGTGAACGCAGTGTTTCGCAGAGGAATTTATTTCATCTGCAAAAATTTTTTTGTTTCCGTAAAAACATTTTTCCCTTCTTCTACAACTTGTCCCGAAAGGGATCCTACGGATAAGCGATAGAAATACACGCCGCTTGATAAATTGCTTGCATCAAATTCTATTTCGTGTTCGCCTTCTTCTATTTCTTCTTTGTTTAAGTCTGTTTGATGTTTATACAATAACATCCTATCTTTTACACGATTTTTTTTACATAACAAGAGAAACATACATTATGAAAACACAATTAACAAATTCCGTTCGCAAAGCTGCAGAGTTTATTCTCCGCGGCGAAGTCGTTGCATTTCCTACGGAAACGGTGTACGGACTTGGTGCAAATATTTTTGATGAAGAAGCAGTGAAAAAAATTTTCGTCGCCAAAGGACGTCCAACGGATAATCCGCTTATTGCGCATATTTACGAACTCAGCGAATTATCATTACTAACAACTCACATTCCGAAAATTGCAGAAGAATTTATCGAACATTTTTTCCCGGGACCGCTAACGCTCATATTTCCGAAAAGCAACTATGTTCCATCCATCGCAACTGCGGGATTGAAAACCCTCGGCGTTCGCATGCCCAACAATGATTTGTCGCTTCAATTTCTAAAGCAATGCGGCGTGCCGATTGTTGCGCCATCAGCAAATCTCTCCGGAAAACCAAGTCCCACAACGTGGCAATCCGTGAATGAAGATTTGCGCGGAAAAATCAGTTGCATTTTAAAAGGAGAACAAACAGAAGTTGGTTTGGAATCAACCGTTGTGGATTGCACGGGACGCATTCCGTATGTGCTGCGAACGGGAGCGATTCCCTTAGAACAATTACGCGATGTTGTTTCATCAACACGACTTGCAAAATCCACATCGAAACTTTTGAAAAAAAGTCCCGGCGCTCGTTATCGTCATTATTCGCCGAAAGCAATAGTAGAAATGGTTACGAACCTTTCTGAAATTTCATCAACCGTGTACTCTGCGTATATCGGAATTGATGAACCGCTTCATTCTTCGAAATTTAAGTTGAAAAAAATTTGCGTGAACACGGAAGAATACGCACGAAATTTGTTTTTGTTTTTTCGTATGTGCGACGAAACCAATGTAAAAACAATTTACTGTCAAGCAATAAAAGAAACGGGATTAGGACTTGCAATAATGGATAGAATCAAACGCGCGAGCGGAAACGGATAAATCATCGTCGAAAGAAAAAGAAATTTATTCGATATGGCATCGGAAAATACCCAGCAAAATAATGAGCAACAGTCGCAGCGAAAACTTGCAGCGATCATGTTCACGGATATCAAAGATTTTTCCAAGAAGATGCAGGAAAATGAGACAGCAACGATGCGACTTCTGGAAACGCATAATCGAATGATGGAAACATCCGTTGCAAAATATGGCGGCAACGTTATTAAAACGATTGGCGATGCGTATCTGGTTTCGTTTGAAAATGTATTAAGTGCAACACAATGCGCGATGGAAATTCAGGAGAATTTTTTTCTGTACAACAATAATAAATGCGCAGAAGAAAAAATAACCATTCGCGCGGGCGTTCATCTCGGCGATGTTATCGTAAAAGGAAACGACGTTTTTGGCGACGGCGTGAACATTGCGTCGCGGATTCAATCAATGGCGGAACCGGGTGGTGTAAATATTTCCGGAAGCGTGTACGAACAGATAAAAAATAAACTGGATATTCGTGTTACTTCATTGGGAATTCCACAACTGAAAAACATAAAAG
>Ga0233424_10001654_pt1 | contig 18368 bp, 24 predicted proteins | sample Watercolumn_Towu_FD_181011 | JGI IMG/M metagenome (GOLD analysis project Ga0233424, IMG submission 181011) | Freshwater microbial communities from Lake Towuti, South Sulawesi, Indonesia - Watercolumn_Towuti2014_125_MG | ecosystem: Environmental > Aquatic > Freshwater > Lake | place: Indonesia...
TCGTTATCCATTGCCGATGGTGCGCCTGATATGAAAAATCAGCGAACTATTTCGCTGATTTTTTCAGCCGTTTCGCCTTTTTCTTGCGGCGAGCGGCAATCTCGATTTTGCGTCGCGCTTTCCATTGGTTGCGCGTCTTTTTACGAATGCCCATAGAAATGTTACCCTAGTATAGTGCTTGATCCGTATATTGGCAACCCCGAGTTCCTTCCGGACCTGATTGTCGATCATCAGAGCCTGTTATTTGCGCTCCCGGTTGTTTTGCTTTCGACATCGATCATTGTCTTCACGGTGTACCGCGATCACGTTGATCAGAAGCATTCCCGAGATTATCGTGCGGCTGTGATGTTCTCGGTCGTCGTGTCGCTCTGCGCGATTCTGGCGCTGGGGCTTGAAAGCGTCCTATTTTGATATGTTCGGCTGGCTTTGGAAAAAACGGGTTCATGAACCGCTTGCGGTCGGCGCGCTTTTGGGCGCGTCCGCATCGTTTCACACCATGTGGATTCTGAATTTGCTTCGTTACCGCGTCCCGTCATTGGATGAGACGCTTCTGATCGCCCCCTCCGTCGGCAGCGTTTCCGGTATTTACGCTGCTGGCGTCGCTACGTACGCCCTCGTTTTCGGCGTCGTTGTGCTGTGGCTGCGCGGAAGAGACTGCAGCGACATCCGCGATCGCGTGTTTTGGTTCTATGTCGTTTCGACGGCCGTTTTCGTCGTGATGACGATTCCGGTCGTGTTTGCATTCAAAATCCAAGCGGGGTAGGGTGAAAAACGTATGACACAAATTTCCATTCGCAAGGGGGATTTGGTTTTCGAAAAGGCCGATTTGCTCGTCCTTAACGCGTTCGCGGGCATGAAGTTTGGCGGAGGAGCAACCGGCGCCGTTGATAAGGCGCTCGGCGGATTGATCAGCGACATTGCCGGGGAAGAACATTTTAAGGCAGGCTTGGGAGACTTTCTACTTGTTCGACCAGGTGGCGGCATTCGAGCCAAGAAAATCGTCGTGATCGGATTGGGCGATCGTAAAGCGTTTGGCGAAGAAGCCGTACGCGTTGCAGCAGCCGTTTCGCTCAATTGCGCCAAAGCGCTCGGTGCGAAGCGCGTCGTGTCGATTTTTCACGGTACGGGAGCCGGGAAATTGAGCCCGCGCTCTTCGGCCAAGGCGATCGTCGAGGGTGTGCGTCTCGGTGATTATTCCTACGGCCGCTACAAGAAAGAATCCGCGGGGAAAGCTCCGCAGGTTTTTGACATCGTCACGATCGATCAAAAACTTTTGCGCGCAGCGGAAGAGGGATTGCGTTTGGGCGAGTGGTACGCACAGGCTACGATTGTTGCGCGCGACCTCGTCAACACACCCGGAAAACACATGTCCCCGGCGGATCTCGTTTCCGCGGCCAAAGACATTGCCGGCAAGCGCGGCAGTGGTGTTCGTACCAAGGTGTACGATAAGGCTGCACTCGAGCGCATGGGCGCCGGTGGCATTCTCGGTGTCGCGCAGGGTTCGGACCACGAACCGTTCTTGGTCCACATGACCTATCGCCCCAAGCGCAAGACGAGCAAAACGAAATCCGTGGCTCTCGTTGGCAAAGCGATCACCTTCGACTCCGGCGGTCTTTCGCTCAAGCCTGCGGAAGCCATGATGACCATGAAGCTTGACATGGCCGGCGCAGCAGACGTCCTGGGTGTGTTTTCCGTGATCGGTGACATGGCGCCGGACGTTGAGGTGCACGGCATTTTCGGTGCGTGCGAAAATATGCCGTCCGGTTCGGCGATCAGACCGGGCGACGTTGTCGAGGTTTTGAACGGCAAAACCATCGAGATTCTCAATACGGACGCTGAAGGACGCGTTACGCTCGCGGACACGCTCGTGTACGCAGCCAAACAAAAACCGGACGCCATCATCGACCTGGCGACCCTGACCGGAGCCTGCATGGTCGCTCTTGGCGAGGAAATCACAGGCATTATGTCCAACAACGCGACACTCACCAAAAAAATTATGCAGGCCTGTGACAGCGCCGGAGAAAACATGTGGGAATTGCCGCTCGTCGAACGCTATCGGCCACTCATCAAGTCCGACGTTGCTGACTACAAAAACATTTCCGGCAAGTACGGCGGCGCCATTACGGCAGGTTTGTTGCTGCAGGAATTCGTCAACGACACGCCGTGGGCGCACCTGGATATTGCCGGACCGAGTTTCGCCGAAAAACCATTAAACGCTTATACCAAGCGAGGGGGGACGGGACATGGCGTGCGAACCATGCTCGAGCTCCTTCGATCGTTCTAATCTATGGCTATCACGATCTACTCGACTCCCACCTGTCCGTTCTGCAAAATGACGAAGGATTTTCTCAAACAAAACGACGTCGCTTTCACAGACATCGACGTCGCTTCTGACAGCCAAAAGGCTGAGGAGATGATCAAAAAATCCGGTCAGATGGGCGTGCCGGTTATCGACATCGAAGGCAAGATCATCATCGGCTTCGACCAAAAAGAGTTGAAAAAAGCGCTCGGCCTTTCCTAGTCGAGCTAAGCTCGACTTAGTGTTTTTTCTCCCTGATTCCATTCAGCAGGGCAGAGATCGCCCGACTGCAGCGCTTTGAGAACGCGCATTGTTTCTGTGACCGATCGTCCGACCGATGCAGCACTGATGAGCGTGTATTTCACGATTCCTTCCGGATCAATGATGAACAGGCCGCGGTTCGCCTGACCCTCGACCTCGTCGTACACGTCGTAGGCTTTCGAGACGTTCAGCGTGACGTCCGCGAGGATCGGATAGTCGACTTCCGGCAGATCGCGCTCGAACCAATTCTTGTGGCTCCACTCGGAGTCCGTCGAACACGCAAGGATGTTACAGGACTGCGATTTGAAATCGCCGCAGGCTTTTGCGAATCCACGAATTTCCGTCGGACAAATGAAAGTGAAATCGCGCGGATAGAAGAAGAACACGAGCCATTTGCCGCGGTAATCGCTGAGGTTTACCTTATGGAATTCGCCTTTGTGATACGCCGTGATGTTTTGAAAATCCGGCGCTTGTTTCCCGACTTGGATCATATATTTTTGAAATCGTGATGCGGAGCAAGGGCTCCCATCCCATGATTATTTTTTAACAGCCGCCCACCGCGCCGAAACAACGTCCCAATCGATCGCGTTCACGAACGCGTCGATGTAATCCGCCTTCTTGAGGCCGTAGTCGACCATATACGCGTGTTCGAAGACGTCCATGACGATCATCGGCACGCAGCCGGCGAAATGTCCGACGTCATGCTCGTTCACCCAGACGTTGAAGGATTCGTTCGAAACCGGATCGAAATAGCGCACGACCCAGCCGATGCCGCGCATGGCGCCCATGGCCTTGAATTCCGCGACGATTTCATCAACGCCTTTGGGCAGTTCGCCGCTCGAACCGTTCTTCATGTTGCCGAAGTACAGCTCGTGCATGCGCATGCCGTTGAATTCCCAGCCCAGGCGGCGCTTGAGCTCGGCAAATTCCGGCGTCGCCGTCTTTCCGTCTTTTGCCATCGCGGAAAGCGTCTCGATCAACGCGTTGGTGTTTTTCACGTAGCCCTGGTACAGCGTGAAGTGGTTTTTGAGCAGGGTATCGCTGAATCCCTGTGTGCCGAGCAGGGTATCGAAGTTCTTTGCTTCGTAAGCCATAGAGTCATTGCTTAAAAGGCGTTATCATGGTATCTGACGAGCACTATGCGTCAAGGTTCCCGCGCAAAGTGGTACATCCTGGGGTTTGCGGCATCGGCCCTCGCGGCGTTTGCGGTGGCCTCATTCTATTATCGCGCGCCGATCGAACAGGATGCACCGTCAAAAGAGCCGGCCGACGCGTTCGTATCGGGAGGCGTGTCGCAGGACGACATCCCGTCGATCGATGAACCGGCATTTGAGCGCGTAGCGATCGCGGACCAGTATTTGAAGAACGAGGGGTTTGGATTGGACGTCGTTTCAGGGCGCGAGCATCGCTTTTATCCGTACCAGATTCTTGTCTGGCATCAGATCGTAAACGATGATTTCAACGGCATGCCACTTCTCGTGACGTTCGATCCGCTCGGGGGCCTTGGAATCGTGTATGACCGAGAGGTGAACGGCGAGCCGCTGTCGTTCGGTGTTTCTGGGAAGCTTTGGAACAACAATCTTGTGATGTACGACCGGAATACGAAATCGGAGTGGATCCAAGCCACGGGCGTTGCTGCCACTGGATCGTTTTCCGGAGCGGCGCTCGTGCGTTCCTCTTCGCATGTCATGACCTGGCAGGCTTGGAAAAGCGCGTACCCGGGCGGACTTGTCCTTTCGCGCGACACCGGAGCGGATCGTGATTATACGCGTGACCCATATGGAAATTACGACACGAACGACACAATTTGGTTCCCGCTGCAGATCGAAGATCCGAGGTTGCAGCTCAAAGACGCGATTTACGGGCTCTCCGTAAACGGGGCGTTCAAGGCGTATCCGGCATCGATCGTTGAAACGCAGAACCGAATCGATGACTCGCTCGGCGGACAACAAATCGCGATCGTGAACGATGAGGATTCCGGATTGATTGTCGCGTATCGCGTCCAAGAAGATAAACTGGGTGCAGACTTGCCACTCGACCGCGAGTTCTGGTTTTTGTGGTCGAATATTCATCCGGACACGGACGTGTATCTCCCATAACTATGCCAACGCTTTTTGTCGTTGCCACGCCAATCGGGAATTTGTCTGACGTTTCAGAGAGAGCAAAACAAACACTCGCCTCCGTTGATGCGGTTTTGTGCGAAGACACACGCGTTACAGCAAAGCTCATGAACGCGCTTGAAATTCGCAAACCGCTCATCGCGTATCATCAGCATTCAGACGATCGACGCACGTCGGAAGTTCTGTCCATGCTCGTCCAGGGAAAATCGTTGGCGCTCGTGACGGACGCCGGAACGCCGGGCATTTCCGATCCAGGCGGAAAATTGGTGGAAGGAATCGTTTCGAAACTGCCGGAGGTCGTCATCGTGCCGATTCCAGGACCGAATGCGGCGATCGCGGCACTTTCCGTCAGTGGTTTTCCAGCAGACGCATTCTTGTTTTTGGGATTCCCTCCGCACAAAAAAGGCCGTCGGGCATATTTCGAACGCGTAGCCGAAAACGAAGACACGGTCGTGTTTTACGAAAGCACGCATCGCATCATGAAAACACTCGTGGAACTCGCGCCGCTGATCGATGATCGCAGAATATGCGTCGGGCGTGAACTGACAAAACTGCACGAAACGATCTATCGCGGCACCGCTGCCGAAGTGACAGAACAGCTGAAATCGACTAGTATCAAGGGCGAATTCGTGATTGTCCTCGCGCCGAAATGATATGGCAAAGTTTTACGTCTCAACACCGATTTACTACATCAACGGCAAACCGTCCGTCGGACACGCGTACACGACGATCATCGCCGACGCTCTGGCGCGCTACCACCGCAGTCTCGGCGAAGAGGTGTTTTTTCTGACGGGAACGGACGAGAACAGCCAGAAGAACGTGGAAGCAGCGTCAGTGGCGGGGAAGACGGACATCCAGGGGTATCTGGACGAGATGGCCGCTCTCTGGCAGCGCACGTTTGATTCGATGGGAATTACGCATGACCGGTTCATTCGAACAACGGAAGATCAGCACAAAAAGGCTGTTGAGAAATTTTGGAAAGCCGTTGAAGCGAAGGGGGACATTTATCAAGGCGAATACTCAGGGTTGTATTGCAAAGGTTGCGAGGCGTTCGTGAACGAATCGGATTTGATCGACGGCAAATGCCCGATCCACAAGACCGTTCCGGAAACGATCAAAGAAAAGAATTATTTTTTCAAGCTCACGAATTACCGCGACGCACTGTTGGAGCACATTGGAAAACATCCGGAGTTCGTGCTGCCGGATGCGCGGCGCAACGAAGTAGTGAGCTACATCAAGAATTTCATGGAGGACGTGTCGATTTCGCGCGCATCCATGTCCGCCGAAGGCGGATCCGCCTCTGGCGGAAAGTGTGGAATTCCGGTGCCGGGTGATGAGAGCCAGCGGATTTACGTGTGGTTCGACGCGCTCATCAATTACATTTCAGGCGTTGGGTACGGGACGGACGACGCGGCATTCGGCAAATGGTGGCCGGCGCAGCTGCATCTGGTCGGTAAGGACATCATCAAATTCCACTGCGCGCTCTGGCCCGCCATGCTCATGTCCGCCGGATTACCTCTGCCGTCGCGCGTGTTCGCTCATGGTTTTTTCACGGTGAACGGCGACAAGATGAGCAAGTCGCTCGGCAACGTCGTGGATCCGCTCGACGTCGCGGCCGAGTACAGCAATGACGTTCTGCGGTATTTTTTGCTGCGTGAAATTCGGATGGGAGAAGACGGCGATTTCTCGTTCCAGCGCCTGCGTGACCGTTACAACAGCGATCTCGCGGACGAATTCGGCAATCTCGTGCACCGCGTCCTTACGATGACGGAAAAGTATTTCGACGGAAAAGTTCCGGAGCGTGCGGAGGGATTTTTGGCCGGGGCATGGCCTGCGTACCAAGGTGCCATGGAAGAATTGCGATTGCATGACGCGGTCGAGACGATTTGGAGCGTGATTCGGCAGTCGAACCAGTTCATCGACCAACAGGCGCCGTGGCAGCTCGCGAAACTCAAGGAAGAAAAGTTGCTCTCGGACACGATGTACGTCCTCCTGGAAACCCTGCGCCACATTGCCTGGATGCTGTATCCGATCATGCCGGATACCTCGGAAAAATTGTTTGGCAAGCTTGGACTGTCAACGCCCAAGGAATTTTCCCACTCCGCGCTGAAGGCGTGGGTTTGGGGCGAACTGGAACCGGGTGGTAAGATAGCCAAAGGCGACCCGCTTTTCCCGCGTAAGGAATAATCCGAACTCCATGTTTTCCATCGTGGACGTGGCCTTGCTCCTCATTATCTGCTCGTTCGTTTGTTTCGGGCTGTTTTTTGGCTTCGTGCATACGCTTGGCAGCCTGGTCGGAACGATTTTAGGCATCTTCTTGAGCACGCGGCTGGTCGGACCGGCTTATGATGCGTTCGGATTTTTATTCGGCGGGGGAGCCGTCGGAAAGATTTTCATGTTCGTCATCATCTTTCTGCTGGTTTCGCGCATCGTCGGCATCCTGTTTTGGCTCATCGAAAAGTTTTTTGGCATCTTCGGCTTGATCCCTTTCGCGTCCGTCATAAACCGCGCGCTCGGGGCCGCATTCGGTCTGATCGAAGGAATCATTTTCGTCGGCGTCGTGATTTTCTTCGTCATGCAGTACGTTCCGGACAATGTCGTTCAGGCGACGCTTGCGGAATCCATCGTCGCGAAATATCTGCTGGCTTTGGTTGCGGCGTTGCAGATTTTATTTCCAGCAGCCGCACAAACTGTCACCGAACAGGCTCCGCAGAACTGATATGCTGGTGGATACGCACTGCCACGTGCATTTCAACGCGTACAAACAAGATATGGACGACGTGATAAAACGCACCCTGGAGCAGGGTGTTTTGATGATCACGATCGGCACGCAATCAACAACGAGCAAAAACGGTCTGGCCGTCGCGGAAAAATTCGACGGCATGTGGGCGACCGTCGGCTTGCACCCGAATCACCTGTGCGAGCAGGAATTTTGGGACGAAGACGAGCTGCCGCCGGATCAGCAGGCCACGCCAAAAATAATAACGCGATGCGAGACGTTTGATCATGGATACTATCTCGAACTTACGAAGCATCCGAAATGCGTTGCGATCGGGGAGTGCGGTCTCGATTATTATCGTTTGCCAGAGAACGTGGATCGCGATGAAGTCATTGCCAAACAAAAAATGACCGTGCGGGAGCATTTCGATCTGGCAACGATCACGAACAAACCGGTCGTGATCCACTGCCGTGATGCGCATGACGGTCAGATCGCGATCGTTCGCGAATACGTCGAGGCAGGAAAATTATCGCGGCGCGGCGTCGTGCATTGTTTTACGGGAACGCTCGACGAAGCAAAGCGCTACATAGATCTCGGATTTTACATTTCGTTCACTGGCGTGATCACGTTTCCTCCGCGAAAATCCGACAACGCTCCAGATGGTTTGTCGCCATTGCAGCGCGTCGTTCGCGATTTGCCACTTGATCGCATTCTGGTTGAAACCGACGCACCGTATCTCACGCCGGAACCCTACCGTGGCAAACGCAACGAGCCCGGCTACGTAAAATTCACCGCGCAAAAAATCGCCGAGCTCAAAAGCATTTCGTTCGATGAAGTTGCTAACGCCACGACCGCAAACGCAAAACGACTTTTCGGCATTTGAAAAAAAGAGACGACCCGTCAGGTCGTCCGTGCCTACTTGGCCTCGGCCTCGCGCTCCTTGAGCGCGATCATGCGCGCCGTGAACGCGGCGCGGTACAGCGCCTGCTGAGCGCCACGCTGCTCGAGCACGTCTTCCGGGACTTCGCGTCCCTTGGACTTGTAGGCCTTGAGCTGCTTGTCCTGGTCGGGATGGAAGTCGTGCTCCATCCGCTTGCGCGCGCCGTCCACCTCCTTGTAGGTCGAGTTCAGGGTGATCCCGAAGGCCCCCAGCACCTCGAACACGTTGTAGCGCTTGCTGTTGTGGACGAACTCGTCCGGTCCCAGGTCGACCGGGACGGTTTCGCGCATGGCCATCGCGCCCGCGACAGCCTCGGGCTGCTCCTCCAGCGCGAAGAGAGGGATCGCCTCGATCACGCAGCGCTGCTCGATCAGCATCACCTTCATCGGCTGTCCCCACAGCTCGGCGGGGATCTTGAAGACGTCGGGGATGATGACCGGGCGACCGTCGCCCGCGATCGACATGCCGCGCACGCCTGCGCGCCTGCGGCGTCCGCGGCCGCGCACGGTCGCCTCCGGGTAGAAGGTGAGCGTATCGGCCATCGGCCGATCCGGCGGGGGCGGCTCCACATACTCGCCGGCCGGCAGGGTCTCCGTGTCGATCGGCAGGGCCAGGCCGTTCCGAACGCGCCGGCCGCGGTGATCCGCGTAGTACCAGCGCACCGCGCACCGCCGGTTTCCGTTGGGGTTCCACCGAACGGTTGCCGGACGGATCCGGCTGCCGAAGCTGTCCGACAGCACGGCCACGACCGTCTCGACCTCGAGCACGATCACGCCGTCCTGGTCGACGCCCTCGAGGTTCTTGCCGACCTCGTCCACCTCGATGGCCATGTCACAGGTGCGCCCGGGGACGAAGCGGAGGCTCTCGAGCGTGATCCACGGTTCATCCGCCTTCACCGCGAACTCGGGATTCGCGTTGATCCCGCTCAGCTGGAACTCCTCGAACACGCGATTCGGGATCTCTTCGGGGACGCTCTTGTGGCGCTTCATGAGACTACTCCTCTGGAAAATGGGTCTCACCGTGCGGCCCGGGATGGGCAGCGACGGACCGCGAAAGGTATCACGATTTTCTAGGTTTGTCAATAGTTTTTGGCACGAAATTGATTGCTTTTCTTGACAATTTTTCGAAAATCTGGTATAAATGTCAGTCTTTTGGCTCCAAACCGCCAAGGACCGGAGGCTCCCCATGAGTGTCTATACGACGCTCGCCCAGGCTTTGCTGGGCAAGACGGCCGCTGCGGATGCGGACCTGTCGGCCCTGCACAAGAAGGGGTTGACGGGACCGGGCGCGGCGGACGACGCGCTTGTCGAGTTCGACATCGCCATGAGCGATGAAGGCGTGTCGCCGGAGGTCGGCGGCCGTTGGCGCAGGCTGGTCGGCTACGCGGACCAGGCAGCCACGTCCACGGCCGAGGGCTTGATCGGCGAAATCAAGCGACTCGCCGGTGCAGAAGATGCGCCGACCGGCGAGGAGCTGACCACGCTCGTCTCCTACATCGTGAAGGTGTGGGAGAAGAAGGCCGACGTGAACGAGCTGCCGCCCAAGGAACAGGCTGTGGGCGACGCGATCCTGAAGCCCATCGTCGAAGGGACGCCCGTCGCGAGAAGCGGCGCTGGAGCAAAGGTCGTGGAGACTGGGGGAGGGCGCGGCAAGCCGGACGAACCCAAGCCGCCTCCGGAGCTGCCGGTGCCCACGGGACCCACTGAGGCCCAGATGGTCGCGGCGTTTCGCGGGATCTACCCGCAGTTCGCCCTGTCCGCGATCGGCAACGAGGCCTGGCCGCCGCTGCGCGACCAGATCATGGACCTCTTCCGGGCCGCCCGTCACATGGGAGGCCCGATCGGGGATCAGGCCGTCGCAGACATCCGGAAACTGCGGCAGGACCTCGAATCGGCGACCGACGCGCGTCCGTTGTCGGTTCGCGCCGCGGGCGTGCAGCTCATCATCTGCCTGCGGGCGGGGATCGATCTGGACACCAAGTGGGGGTCCATTCACCAGGCCGGACTGCGAGGCCTGATCGGTCTGTCGGCCACCCACGAACCGGTTCTCTAGTGCGCCTTCGGGCGTACGGGGAGCCGGTGTTTAATTTGCCTTGACCTCGTTTTCTTTATCTCATATACTATCGGCGCCTTTCCATAGGCCCTATTATGGCCTCTGACGCCCAGTATCAGCGCCTGGCTCTGCGAATTTTCGCGGATTTCAGCGGCACGATTGCGGTTCCCGCTGTGCTCGCGGCGCTTCTGGGCAAGTGGCTCGACAACCGATTCGAAACAGAACCGTGGTTACTTATCGTCACATTGGCCGTTGCCCTCGCGGCGACGGCGGTCGTGGTGGTCAGAAAAGCACGGTTCTACGGACGGGAGTACGACAAACTTGGAAAGGCCCAGCCCCGCTAAGCGGGGCGACAGCCGTATGACCATACCTCCGGCAGCAGCAGAACCTATTTTCCACGTTGGAACATTCCCGATCACGAACGCCATGGTGAACGGCTGGATTGCGGTCGTGTTTTTTGTGACCGTCGCGTTCATCGTGAGCCGCAAGCATGCGCTGGTGCCGAAGGGCATTCAGAACATCGCCGAGGCGGTTGTGGAGTTCATGCTCGGCGAAATCCGCAAAGTCACGGGCGACGAAGCGCGCGCCCGAAAGTTCCTGCCGATCGTCGGCACGATCTTCTTGTTCATTCTGTTCTCTAACTGGATCGGCCTGCTCCCGGGCACCGGATCAATCGGCGTTTGGGAGATGCATGAAGGGGAGCTTGAGTTACTGCCTCTGTTGCGCCCGGCCGCATCGGATTTGAACCTGACGCTCGCGATCGCGCTGTTCGCGGTGATCGCCTCACACGTCTTCGGTCTCATCTCGCTCGGCCCAATCGATCATTTTTCGAAGTTCGTGAATTTCCGCGGCATTTTGCGTTCTCTCACGAAAGGCCCGATCGCGATCATGGTTGCGTTCATCGAATTCGGCGTCGGCTTGCTCGAGATCATCAGCGAGTTCGCCAAAATCCTCTCGCTCTCGCTGCGTTTGTTCGGCAACATTTTCGCCGGCGAAGTGCTCATGACCGTCATGCTCGGCATCTTCGCGTACTTCCTGCCGATCCCGTTCATCTTCCTCGAACTACTTGTCGGCGCCATTCAAGCCACCGTGTTCGCGATGCTGACCCTCGCGTATCTCACGGTCGCGACCGAATCGCACGGGCAAGAGCACGATGAATCCCATTCTACGGATCACGCACTCGCTTCGAATCATTCATAGATTCGTGGCGGATTCGTAATTCGTAATAAACCTTTTATGACGCCTGAAATGGTTGTCACCTTCACCAAAGGCATCACGATCGCGATCGGCGGTCTGGCGCCAGCGATCGGCATCGGCTTGATCGGTATGAAGGCGATGGAATCGATCGGCCGCAATCCGGAAGCGTCGGGCAAAATCTTCGTCCCGATGCTGCTCGGCATGGCCTTCGCGGAAGCCATTGCCATCTACTCGCTGGTCGTGTCGTTTACACTCTAATCGTTCCGGTCTACACGGTCGCTAACGCTGTTGGCGATCGCACTAGGTTGGAAACAAATACTTATGACTGAAACAACAAGCGGCATCGCCACGCTCGGAATTGATTGGAAAATCTTTATCGCCCAGCTCATCAACTTCCTGGTCGTCATGTTGGTGTTGTGGAAGTTCGCGTACAAGCCGATCGTAAAGATGCTGGACCAGCGCAGCGAAAAGATCGAGAAGGGCATGAAGGACGCGAAAGACGTCGAAGAGCGTCTGGCGAAGCTTGAGGAAGAACGCGCGGATGTGATCAAGCTGGCGAAAGCCGAGGCGAAAAAAATCGCGGATGAAGCGCGTGCGGATGCTGAAGAACGAAAAGCGGAAATGGTTGAGAAAGCGAAGCGCGAAGTCGAGCGTGTGGTCGTGAATGGGAAGGCGCAGTTGAAGACCGAGAAAGAGACGATGATGCGCGAGGCGCGCAAGGAGATCGTCGAAATCGCGGTCACGGCGTCGCGCAAGATCCTCGAAAAAGCGATCGACGAAAAGAAGGCTCAATCGCTGGCTGAAGAAGTCGTGCGGAAAATGACTTAGCGGGTCCTGCCACCTGCGTATGTCCCGCTCTGGTCCGTCCTCGGCCGACTCCGTCGTCTGCGGGCGGTCCAGCAGGACATACTCCGGTGTCACCCGCCAAATATGAAAACAACTGCGAAACAAATTGCAAAAGCCTTCGTGGACGCGACGGACGGCATGACCGGCAAACAGGTCGAGGCGGCCGCGAAGGATTTCATCCGACTCCTGGCTGAAAGGCAGGAGTTATACAGGGTTCGTGAGGTCTTGCGGGCGATCGATGCGGTGTGGCGGGAGAAATACGGTGCCGCGAACGTGAACGTCACGACGGCCTATCCGATCAGCAAGGATCTCCGCGCGGCGATTGAGAAAGCGGCAGGAGGAGCCTCGGTTACGGAAACGGTTGAGCCGGCACTGATCGGCGGAGCCAGAATCCGCATCGACGATCGCCTGATCGACGGCACGGTTGCCGGACACCTTGACCGACTGCGTAACGTCCTCACTGAATAATCCTATGGCAACGAAAAATGACATTCTGGAAGCCCTGAAGAGCCAACTCGAGGCATTCAAGGCTGACGCAAAAGAAGAACAGGTCGGCACAGTGATGGCCGTTGGCGACGGCATCGCGCGCATGAGCGGACTTTCGAACGTCAAAGCGTCCGAAATGCTGTTGTTTCCGGGCGATGTTTTCGGCGTGGCTCTCAATCTTGAAGAAGACACGGTCGGAGCGGTCGTCTTGGGTGATGCTTCAAAAATCAAGGAAGGGGACACAGTGAAAGCGACCGGCCGCGTGCTTTCAATCCCGGTTTCGGATCAGATCATTGGGCGAGTCGTGGATCCGCTCGGTAATGCACTGGACGGAAAAGGCAAGATCGCCGCGAAAGAACATATGCCGATTGAAAAGATCGCGCCGGGTGTCATGACCCGCAAATCCGTCGGTGTTCCGCTGCAGACCGGTGTTAAGGCGATTGATGCGTTGATTCCGATCGGCCGCGGACAGCGCGAGCTCATCATCGGCGACCGTCAGACTGGCAAAACCGCGATCGCGATCGACACAATCATCAACCAAAAAGGCCAGGACGTAAAATGCATCTACGTTGCGATCGGACAAAAAGAGTCCAAAATTGCAAAGATCGTCGCCAAGCTCGAGGAAGCCGGAGCCATGGAATACACGACCGTCGTGGTCGCCGGCGCTTCGGATCCGGCGTCGCTGTCCTACATCGCGCCGTATTCCGGCTGCACGATCGGCGAATATTTCATGGGCAAAGGCGAAGACGTACTCGTCATTTACGACGACCTCTCCAAACATGCTTGGGCCTACCGCGAAATTTCACTACTTCTTCGCCGTCCGCCGGGCCGCGAAGCGTATCCTGGCGACGTGTTTTATCTGCACTCGCGCTTGCTTGAGCGCGCCTGTCGATTGAGCGAAGCGGAAGGCGGCGGTTCAATCACGGCGTTGCCGATCATCGAAACGCAGGCCGGCGACGTGTCTGCGTACATCCCGACGAACGTGATTTCAATCACGGACGGTCAGATCTTCCTCGAAACGGATTTGTTCTACCGCGGCATTCGTCCGGCTTTGAACGTCGGCATTTCCGTATCGCGTGTAGGCTCGGCCGCGCAAACGAAAGCCATGAAGAAAGTGGCCGGCCGCTTGCGTTTGGACCTCGCGCAGTTCCGCGAACTCGAAGCGTTCGCGCAATTCGCGACAGACCTTGATGAGCGTACCCGTTCGCAGATCGAACGCGGTCGCCGCACGACGGAAATTTTGAAACAGCCGCAGTATCAGCCGCTGCCGTTTGAGATGCAGGTTGCGGAACTGTACGCGGTCACGAACGGATTCGTGGATCAGATTGCGGTTGCGCGCGTATCGGAATGGGAAAAGGGCTTCCAGGACTTCATGAACGGAAAGGGAAGCAAGGTTCTTGATGCGATTCGTGAGAAGAAAGAACTGACGGATGAGATCGTCGAGAAACTGAAAAAGGCAATTGAAGATTTCAACGAGCAGTTCGGCAAATAGCTATGGCGCTGCAGACCAGGGCAATTAAGCGGCGCATCAAGTCGGTCAAAAACACGCGCAAGATCACCAAGGCGATGGAGCTCGTGTCGGCCAGCAAGATGCGCAAAGCCGTGCAGTCCGTGCTCGGCACGCGTCCTTTTGCACGCCTGGCCTGGGAAACGGTTGGCGCGATCGGTGCCGTGACAGACACGTCGTTGCATCCGATGCTGCGCGAGCCATCTAAGGTCGAGCGCGTGCTCCTGGTCATCATTTCGTCGGACCGCGGACTGGCCGGTGGGTTCAACAGCAACGTCATCAAAAAATCGCTCGCGGAAGTGAAGAAGCTTGGGAAGGACGTGAAGATTGAAACTGTATGCATCGGCCGACGCGGCGCAGATGCCATGAAACGCTCCGGGGTGCCGATCATCGCAAGCTTCACGGAAATTACGAACAGCCCGAAATTCACGGAGGTGCTGCCGATCGGCAGACTGGTGGTCGACGAGTTCCTGAAAGGAACGTACGACAAGGTCGCCGTGGTGCACACGGAGTTCGTGAGCGCGGTGACACAAACGCCGCTGACACTGGAACTCCTGCCGCTCGGTCAGCCGCACGACGCAACTCACGACCCTCAGCTGCAAGCTACCAGCCCCCAGACCCAGCGTGAATACACATTCGAGCCGAGCCCGCAGAGCGTGCTCGACCGGCTGCTTCCGAGACTCGTCGAGACCATGATGTACCAGGCCGTGCTCGAGTCCGCGGCATCCGAACACTCGGCGCGAATGCTCGCCATGAAAAACGCATCGGACTCCGCCAAAGACATGATCGACGCGCTGACATTCACCTTTAACCAAGCCCGGCAGGCCGGCATCACCCAGGAAATCGCCGAAATCTCAAGCGGAAAGGCCGCGCTAGAAAACAGCTAATATGAAAGGACACATCGCACAAATTATCGGACCGGTCGTGGACGTGCGCTTCGATGGCGACCTGCCTCCGATCAACACGGCGCTCATCGTGAAGCGCAAAGAAGCGAACGACCTCACGCTCGAAGTCGCTCAACACGTCGGACATTCAATGATCCGCGCGGTTTCGATGTCGTCGACGGACGGACTGGAGCGCGGCATGGACGTTGAGAACACCGGCAGGCCGATTTCGGTTCCGGTCGGACCGGAGACGCTCGGTCGCATGTTCAGCGTGGTCGGCGAGCCGATCGACAACATGCCGGCCGTGAAAGGCAAGCGCCGCGACCCGATCCACAAGCCGGCTCCGGAATTCACAGAACAGTCGACGAAGTACGAAGTGTTCGAAACAGGCATCAAGGTCATCGACCTCATCTGTCCGTTCCTCAAAGGCGGAAAGACGGGTTTGTTCGGCGGCGCAGGCGTGGGCAAAACAGTTCTCATTCAGGAGCTGATCCACAACATCGCGACCGAGCACGGCGGCTATTCCGTGTTTGCGGGAGTCGGTGAACGCACACGTGAAGGCAACGACCTGTACATGGAAATGAAGGAATCGGGCGTGCTTTCAAAGACTTCGCTTGTGTTCGGTCAGATGAACGAACCGCCGGGCGCTCGCGCTCGCGTCGCTCTGACGGGCTTGGCGCTCGCCGAATATTTCCGCGATGACGAAGGCCGCGATGTTCTTCTTTTCATCGATAACATTTTCCGTTTCACTCAAGCCGGCTCCGAGGTATCCTCGCTACTGGGACGCATTCCTTCCGCCGTGGGTTACCAGCCGAACCTCGCTACCGAAATGGGCGCATTGCAAGAACGCATTACGTCGACAAAGAAAGGTTCGATCACGTCCATTCAGGCCGTCTACGTACCGGCCGACGACCTGACAGACCCGGCTCCGGCGACCACGTTCGGCCATCTTGATTCGACCGTGGTGCTTGCGCGTTCGCTCGCCGAACTCGGCATTTATCCGGCTGTGGATCCGTTGGACTCGTCTTCAACGATCCTGGACCCGCAGATCGTTGGGCAAGAGCATTATGACGTTGCTCGAGGCGTCCAGAAGGTCCTTCAGCGCTACAAGGACCTACAGGACATCATCGCGATTCTCGGCATGGACGAATTGTCCGACGAAGATAAGCAGACGGTTTCGCGTGCTCGCAAAATCCAGAAATTCTTGTCGCAGCCGTTCGCGGTTGCCGAAGCGTTTACTGGAACGCCGGGCAAATACGTGAAGCTCGCGGACACCGTGCGTGGATTCAAGGAAATTCTGGAGGGCAAACACGACGACAAGCCGGAGCAGTCCTTCTACATGAAAGGCGGTATTGATGAGGTAACGGCATAGTGTGGCGAAACTTTCCCTAAAAATCGTCACGCCCGAACGCATCGTGTTTGAAGACGAGGTGGATTCGATTACAGCAATGACGGGTTCTGGCGAAGTGACGATTTTGCCGGGGCACGTGCCGCTCGTCTCGACGCTTACCCCCGGCGAGGCGCGCGTGAAGAAGGCTGGCGAGGAATATTTGCTCGCAGTCTCCACGGGATTTTTGGAAGTTCGTGGCGGGAATCAGATTGTCGTTCTTGCGGATACTGCTGAGCGCGTTGAAGAACTCGAGCTCGCAAAGATCGAAGAGGCCCGTGAACGCGCGCGGAAATTACTCGAAGAGAAACGACAAGTGGACGACGTCGCATTTGCGGATGCCGCGGCGGCCCTGGAGCGCGAATTGGTGCGCTATCGCGTGGCCATGAAGGGCAAATACCGAAAAGTGCCTCAAAAACCGGGCGAAACCCAGCCATGAACCAGGCGCCGAAAGGCGCCTTTTGGTTTGTGATAAGATGTGCCAGCTATGGAGTTGATGGCCGTGTACGAAAACCTGTACGACCGGTTCGGACCGCAGCATTGGTGGCCGAAACACGAGGGTTCGGCGAGGCCTGGTTTCGATCCGAGATTTGAGGTCATGGTCGGCGCGATTTTGACGCAGAACACGGCGTGGACGAATGTCGAGAAAGCCATCGCGAACCTGTATGCGGCGGATTGTCTGGATGCCAAAGCGATCGCATCGGTTGACGGCAGCCGACTCAAGGACATGATCCGCCCGGCGGGGTATTTCAATCAAAAAGCGAAGAAGCTGAAGATCCTGGCTTCGGCGGATGTAGTCGAACCGACGAGACGAAGTCTTTTGTCGATGTGGGGTATTGGTCGCGAGACCGCCGATTCGATTCTTCTTTACGCATTCAACGAACCGATATTCGTCGTCGACGCCTATACGCGGCGTTTACTGGCATTGTTGGGTCGTCACGATTTGGCCGAAGCTGATTACGACGTGATCCGGAACTTCTTCGAGTTGAATTTGCCCCGCGACACGAATCTCTACAATGAATTTCACGCATTGATCGTGGCGTGGGCCAAAGCCGCCTGATATGCAGGATCTCTTGCGCGATCTTAATGAAGAACAGCTGAAGGCCGTCACGCATCGCGACGGGCCGCTCATGATCGTTGCTGGGGCCGGTACGGGAAAGACGACCGTGATCACGCAACGCATCGCGTGGCTCATCGAGCAGGGGATCGCGAAGCCGGAAAACATTCTGGCACTCACATTCACGGACAAGGCCGCGGCAGAAATGGAAGAGCGCGTGGACATGCTGCTGCCGCTTGGATACGCAAATCTTCAAATCTCGACCTTTCACTCATTTTGCGAACAGTTATTGCGGCAGTATGGAGCCGAAATCGGATTGTCGGCCGACTTCAAGCTGTTGAATGAGCTTGATGCTTGGTTGTTGACGCGCAAAGACTTTGACCGGTTCGAGCTCGACTATTTCCGTCCACTCGGAAATCCGACGCGGTATCTACGAGCTTTGCTCACGCATTTTTCGCGTGCCAAAGACAGTGCAGTCACGCCCGAAGACTATCTGTCGTTCGCGGAGGGAAAAGACGCAGATCAAGACGCAAAAAATTCCGATGATGCGGCCGATGAAACCAGGCGTTTGAAGGAATTGGCAGGAGCTTATCACACTTATCAGAAAATCCTG
>Ga0233424_10001655_pt1 | contig 18367 bp, 17 predicted proteins | sample Watercolumn_Towu_FD_181011 | JGI IMG/M metagenome (GOLD analysis project Ga0233424, IMG submission 181011) | Freshwater microbial communities from Lake Towuti, South Sulawesi, Indonesia - Watercolumn_Towuti2014_125_MG | ecosystem: Environmental > Aquatic > Freshwater > Lake | place: Indonesia...
GGCCCGGTCGACGCCGAGCATGTTGTGATCAGCGCCGGCCTGTGGTCGCGCGCGGTCGGGCGCCTCGCCGGGGTCGACCTTCCGCTCCAGGCGGCCGAGCACTACTACGTGATCACCGAACCGATCGCCGGCGCAGAGCGATCGCTGCCGGTGCTCGAGATCCCCGACTATCACGGGTATTTCCGCGAGGAGACGGGCGGCATCATGTGCGGCCTGTTCGAACCCGAGGCGAAGCCGTGGGGCGTCGACGCCAGTGGGCCGCCGACCGATCAGCCGTTCGCGGTGCTCGAACCGGACTGGGACCGCGTCGTTCCCTACGCACAGCGCGCACTGGAGAGGCTGCCGAGCATCAGCGGCGCCGGGATCCGCACCTTCTTCTGCGGTCCCGAGAGCTTCGTCCCCGACCTGAACCCGTTGATCGGCGAGATCCCCGGGGTGCGCAACCTGTGGGCTGCCTGCGGGCTCAACTCGCTCGGGATCCTGCTCGGTGGGGGCGTCGGCGAGTTGCTCGCCGAATGGATCGTCGACGGCCGTCCGCCGACCGACGTCGTCGAGATCGACGTCGCGCGTGTCGCGCCGCACCACAACGCGTCTCGCTACCTGCAGGACCGCACGAAAGAGGCGCTCGGCATCCTGTTCGGCGATGCCGCGTGGCCGAACTTCTCGTACCGCTACGCGCGGGGCGGGCGCCGCTCGCCGTTCCACGAACAGATGCGCGCCGCTGGCGCCGAGTTCACCGACTTCGTCGGCTGGGAGTACCCAGAGTGGTTCGGGCCACTCGGTACCGAGCGACCGAGCCGCGCGTACACCTGGGGTCGGCCGGCGTGGTGGCACTGCCATGCGGCCGAACACCGGGCGGTGCGCGAACGCGTCGGGTTGATCGACCTGACCTTCATGGGCAAGTTCTGGGTCGAGGGCCCCGACGCCGAAACGTTCTTGCAGCGGTGGGCCGCCGGCGACGTCGCGATGCCGGTCGGGCGCTGCCTCTACACCACCGCGCTCGACGACGACGGCAGGATCCGCGCCGACATCACGATCACCCGCCACGACACCGATCGCTACATGGTCGTGTGCGGTCCCGAGACGATCACGCGCACCGAAGCCTGGTTGCGGCGCGCCCTCACCGAAGCGACCGCGTTCGGCGAACCCGATCGCATCGTCATCACCGACGTGACGTCGGCATACTCGATCATCAACCTCCAAGGTCCCGCGTCCCGCGACCTGCTCGGCCGCCTCAGCGACGCCGACTTGACGACGTCGGTGTTCCCGTTCGGGACGATGCAGGTCATCGACGCGCACTACGCGCGCGTGTTCGCGCAACGGATGACCTACAGCGGCGAACTGGGATACGAACTGTTCGTGCCCACCGACATGGCTGCCGGCTTGTGGGAGGCCATCGACGCGACTGGGCGCGACCTCGGCCTGGCCCACGTCGGCTTGGCGACTCTCGACTCGCTGCGGATGGAAAAGGCGAACCGCGACTACACCCACGACGTCGACAACTGGGACACGCCGATCGAGGCCGGCTTGAAGTTCACCTGCGACTTCGCCACGCCGTTCCGCGGCGCGGAAGCGCTCCGGCCGCGCAAGGACCTGGTGCCGACCCGTCGCCTCGTCCAGGTCGCCCTCGACGACCCGGAACCGCTCTTGCGCGGGAACGAACCTCTGTTGCGCGACGGGCGGGCAGTGGGTGACGTTCGAGTCGGCGCGTACGGCCACACGCTCGGCCGCGCGGTCGGCCTCGCCATGATCGAGGCGGACGAACCGGTCTCCAAGACCTGGCTCGACTCGGGTCGTTTCGAGACGCTCGCGATCGTCGACCGTTCGCCGGCGCCGGTACCGACGACCGTCAGCCTCCGGCCGCTCTACGACCCCGAGGGGATCCGGCCCCGCGTCTGAGGTTTGCTCTCGCGCGCGAGACGCGGTCAGTCGCGCCGGGCGACGCGGAAGCCGACGTTGCCCGACGAACTGTCGACCGTGTTCGAGGTGCGCGCCGCGGGCCGGTAGCGACGGCAGTACGACTCGTGGCACAGGTACGAGCCGCCCTTCATCACCCGACGGCCCGCGTCCGCGATCGCGAGTTCGCCCGGCGTGACTTCGGACGGGACCGACCAGGCGTCGGCGGTCCACTCCCAGGCGTTGCCGAGCAGGTTCGCGATCCCGAACTGGTTGGAGGCGAACGCGTCGACGGGACAGGTCCCGATCCAACCGTCGGCACCCGTATTCTCGGCCGGGAAGCGCCCCTGAAACACGTTCATCCGGTGTTCACCGCCCGGCTCGAGTTCGTCGCCCCACGGCCAGGTCGTCGTCGTGCCGGCCTTGGCGGCGAACTCCCATTCGGCCTCGCTTGCGAGACGAACTCCGGCCCAGTCGCAGTACGCCTGCGCGTCCCGCCACGACACATGGACGACGGGGTGATCCGCGCGTTCGGCAACGTCGGAGTGCGAACCTTCGGGCGCGCGCCACGAGGCGCCGAACACCTGGCGCCACCACTCCGCGCCCACGACGCCACGCGTGTCGTCGAAGTCGTCCGGCAGCAACCCTGCGAACACGAAGGACCAGCCGTAGATCTCGGCATCCGTTCGGTGCCCGGTGGCGCTCACGAAGGCGGCGAACTCGTCGTTGCGGACCGCGGTCGCCGCAACTGCGAACGGGCGGACTCGAGCGAGGCGCGGGAGTTCACCGTCGCCGGGATACGCCCAGCCCGAGCGTTCGCCCATCTCGAACTCGCCGCCGGGCAACTCGACCCAGGTCACCCCCGTACTCTACGGAGATGCGTGACTTGAACGGCAAGGTGGCCGTCGTGACCGGTGGAGCCAACGGTGTCGGGCGCGGGTTGGTCGAGGCGCTGCTCGACGAGGGCGCCCGTATCGTCGTCGCCGACATCGAGGCGCCGGTGCTAGAGGCGACAGTCGCCGAGTTGCGCGAGCGTGGCGACGTCTGGGGCTGGCGGACCGACGTGAGCGACGAGCACTCGGTACGTGCGCTCGCCGACGCGGTGTTCGATCGTTACGGCTCGTGTCACCTGCTCTTCAACAACGCCGGTGTCACCTCGGGCGGTGGGGGTCTGCCGTGGGAGCAAGAACCCAACGATTGGCGCTGGTGCTTCTCGGTCAACGTGTTCGGCGTCGCCAACTGCACGCTCGAGTTCGTCCCGCGCATGCTTGCGACCGGCGAACCCGGCTTGATCGTCAACACATCCAGTGGGGACGGCGGCTTCGCACCCGTACTCAACGCCAGCGTCTACGCGGCGAGCAAGGCCGCGGTGAGTTGCTTCACCGAAGCCCTCGCGCACAACCTCATCAACGAGGGAACGAACCTGCGCGCCTGCGTCTTCTACCCGAGTGGCGGGCTGCTGGAGACCGGACTGTGGACAGCGGCACGCAACCGACCCGCCGACCTCGCGCGGCTGCGGCCACGGCCGCCGGCACCGATGACGACGATCGCCGAGTACAAGGCGGCGATGGAAGCCAAGGGCACGCCGCTGCAGACGATGGACGTCGGCCAACTCGGGCGCTTCTGCGTCGAGCAGATCAAGGCCGGCCACTACGTGATCACGCATGACATCGACAAGATCGCCGATCTGCTCGACCAGCGTGTCGCCGCGATCCGTGCGCTGTCACTCCCGCCGACCCTGCACCCCTACACGTGATTCGTTAGGGTGGCGCACATGTCATCGATCTGGAGCTATGAGGGTCGCCGCTGCATCGTGAGCGGTGGCGGTGGTGCCGGGATGGGTGCCGCGGCGGTCACTGAACTCGTCGAACTCGGCGCCGAGGTGCACGTGCTCGACCTCAAGGACCCGCCGTGCGCGGTGGCGAGCCACCAGTCCCCCGATCTGCGCGACCCGCGAGCCGCGGCCGACGCCATCGCTGCGATCGACGGCGACATCAACGCGCTGTTCAACTGCGCCGGTCTGCCCGGCCCGCCGTTCTCCGATCTCGACACGATGCTCGTCAACTTCGCGGCGCCGCGGCACCTCACCGAGTTGTGCCGACCGCGGATGCCAGCGGGCAGCGCCGTCGTGAGTATCGCGAGCACCGCCGGCGCGGGTTACATCCAGAACCTCGCCAAGTGGATGCCGCTCGTCACGACGAAGAGCTTCGACGAGGCGAAGTCCTGGTGCGAGGCAAACCCCGATGCGATCGCGACCGGTTACGCGCCGTCGAAGGAAGCACTCATTACCTGGACGATGTGGGCGGCGCACGACTTGGGCCTGGCGGGGATCCGGCTCAACTGCATCAGCCCGGGGCCGACCGATACACCGATGATGGGCGCGTTCGAGGACTTCGCCGGCGCGCAACTGATCGACCTGTTCGCACGCGGGTTGGGGCGGCGCAGCACCCCCGAGGAGCAGGCCTACGCCTGCATCTTCTTGAACTCGCCCGCCGCGAGCTACGTGAACGGCGAGAACTTCGTGACCGACGGCGGCACGATGGGTGCACTCACGACGGGCCGCATCACGCTCGAGTTCTGATCCCTGATCCGAGGCGCCGCACGTCAGGGGTTCGCGGGCCGGTTGGTCCAACGCCCCGTGCCCGGAACCCGGAACCAACCGCCGCCGGCGAGCGTCCCGCCGTCGGTCGGGATGCAGTGGCCGGTGACGAAGCGCGCCGCGTCCGACGCCAAGAATGCGATCACCTCGGCCTGGTCGTCGGGAGTCCCGTGCCGACCCACGGGCGCCCACACCGCCCAGCGATCGCGCAGTTCGGGCGGCACGGTCGTGTAGTCGACTTGCAGCGACTGGGTGAGGTCGGGACCGACCGCGTTGACGCGGATGCCGCGCCCGCCGAGTTCGAGCGCGAGGCAGCGCGTGAAGTGGATCACCGCCGCCTTATAGGCGCCGTAGACCGGATCGACCGGATAGCCGCGCAGCCCCTCGACCGACGAGACGTTGACGATCGCCCCGCCGCGCACCATCAGCATTGGGATGCAGGCGTGCGTGACCACGAACACGTGACGGAGGTTGATGGCGTCGAGCGCATCCCAATGATCCGGCGCGCTCTTGGCGAACGAGGTGGGGCGCAGGTAATGACCGACGTTGTTGACGAGCACGTCGAGGACGCCGAACTCCGCTTCGATCGCTTCACGTAGTTCCGCGATCGCATCGCCGTCGGTGACGTCGCACTCGGCTGCCCGCGCCCGCCCCCCAACGGCCTCGATCACCGCGACGGTCGCCGCGGTTCGCTCCGGATCGATGTCGGCGACGATGACGACCGCGCCCTCGGCGGCGAGCCGTGCGCTCGTGGCCGCGCCGATCCCCCCACCCCCTCCGGTCACGAGCGCAATCCGCTCCGCGACCGGGCCGCGGGCTCGTGGTGAGTTCCCTCGTTGTGAGTTCATCCGATCGAGTATGGCAAGTTCTCGCCCGTGACGCGGGACCCGAGGACCACGCTCTCCGACTCCAGCCGGCGGGCCGTGCTCGTCGGTGTCGGTACCGCCATCCAGGACGCGCCACCCGGCGAGGGTGATGACGCCATCGGGCTGATGGTCCGTGCCGCGCGTGCCGCCGCAGCCGACGCCGGCAGCGCCGCGCTCCTCACGCGGGTCGAGCGGATCGCCGTGACCCAGGGCAGTTGGAGTGCGCCCGATGCGGGTCGCACGATCGCGCGGTCGATCGGTGCACAGGCGACCGAAGCACCGGCGGTCGCGGCACAGCCCCCGACGAGCCACCTCGTACAACTCGGGATCCCGCAACAGACCCTGATCGATCAAGCCCTGACCGCGATCGGTCGCGGCGAGATCGAGGCCGCGCTGGTGGTCGGTGGCGAGGCAAAGGCGCGCGACGACCGCGCCCGGCGAGCCGGCATCGAGTTGCCGCCACCCGACGACCCCGGCACGCGCCCGGATGCGGTGCACACGCCGAGCGCCGAAATCGTCACCCAAGCCGAACTCGCGTTGCGGTTCTTCATCCCCGTGCAGCAGTACGCCGCGATCGACAACGCCCTGCGGATTGCCGAACGGCTGACCATCGCAGAGCACCTCGCGGCGATCGACGCGCTGTGGGCTCGCTTCGACGCGATCGCCGCGACAAACCCGTCGGCTGCGTTCGCGGGACCGCGAACCGCGGCGCAGTTGCGCGCGACCGAGCCGGACAACCGGATGCTGGCGTTCCCCTACCACAAGTGGCACGCGGCCCAGTGGAACGTCGATCAGGCCGCGGCACTGCTGCTCTGTTCCGAACGCCTCGCCGACGCACTAGGGATCGATCGGGAGCGGCGGCTGCATGCGCTCGTGTCACTCGAGTCCAGCCACAGCGTTCCCTTGATCCGCCGTGCGCACCTCCACCGCTGGCAGGCGATGCACGAACTTGGTCGTGCCGCCGCGAACTACCTCGGCTCGCCGCTCGCCGAACTCGATCTCGTCGAGCTGTACAGCTGTTTCCCCGCCGCGGTGCGAGTGCAGCAACGTGAGCTCGAGCTCCCCCTCGACGGGACGCCCACACTCACCGGCGGGATGCCGTTCGCCGGCGGACCGTTCAACAACTTCGTGTTCCAAGCGACCGCGACGATGGCGGGGCAGCTGCGCGCCCGACCGGGCAGCCGCGGCATGGTGACGACCGTCAGCGGGCTGTTGACGAAACCGGGTCTCGCCGTGTGGTCGACCGAGCCCGGTGAGCGTGCCTCACTGCTCGGCGATCGCGCCGACGCCGCGGCCGCGGCGACGCCCGAGGTCGACGTCGCCGACGACTACGCCGGACCCGCGGTTGTCGCGACCTACACGGTGCGTCCGGGCAACGACGGCCTCGAAGTCGTGATCATCGCCGACACCCCCGACGGCCGGCGCGTCGCGGCCGTGATCACCGACTCGGACGTCGCCGAACGCGCCATGAGCGAGGAACTGATCGGTGCGGCGCTCACCGTCGACAGCCTCGTTGCGCGCATCTGAGCGAGCTCAACCACTCCCAGGGGCGTGGCGCGGCCAGGGCATCGCCTGTTCGAGGATCCGCCCGAGACGCAGACACACGTCTTCGCGGTGGCGCGCGGCGCTGACGAGCAACCCGACGGGAAGACCAGCACGGGTGCGCCCGGCGGGGATGCTGATCGACGGGAGATTGCACAGGTTCGCGAGCATGGCGAAGATGACCGACATCCCGCCGTGCGTCGGTTGTCCGGCAATGTCGGTGGGCATCGGACCGGCAGCGGCGAATGCGGGGATCGCCGTGGCCGGCGTGATGAGCACGTCGATGTCGGCGAACAGATCAGCGACACGATGTTCGAGCGCGCGCCGCGCCGCGTGTACGCGCGCGAACTTCGGCAGCGTCACCCCGGCGGCAGCATCCCACCCCGGCCGCACGAGCGGGTCGAGTTCATCGGCCCGTTCGGGGTGGTAGCCGTCGGGGAGGTCGATCCACATGTCGGCTCCCTCGATACGCGCGTAGATCCCGATGTAGTCGTCGAGTGCAATCGCCCGCGGCGAGTGCCGCAGTTCGGCCGCATCGACGAGCACTCGCATTGCCTGCTCGGTGAGGGCGGCGACCTCGGGATCGACGAGGGCGAAGCCCAGATCGACCGACCACGCAGCACGCAGACCGGTCACGTCCAACGCATCGACAACCTGGCGGTACGCGACGTCGGGCGCGGGGAGGCTCGTGCGGTCGTAGCGACTCGGCCCCGCCATGACGTCGAGCAACAGGGCCGTGTCGGTGACCGTCGTCGCCAGCGCCCCGACCACTGCGTTCTGCGCCAGGTGCGTGACGCCGTAGGTCGGGATCCGTCCGTAACAGGCCTTGAGACCCGGCAAGCCACAGAACGTCGCCGGCGTACGGATCGATCCCCCGCCATCGGAAGCGGTGCCGAACGCGATCGCACCGGCGGCGACCGCGGCGGCGGTGCCGCCGCTCGAACCGCCCGGCGTGCAGGTCCGGTCCCACGGGTTGCGAGTGACTCCGAGCGCCGGACTCGCGGTGTAGGCCCACGTGCCGAATTCGGGTGCGGTCGTCTTGCCGAGCGGGATCGCGCCAGCCCCGCACAGCCGCTCGACGTGGATGTCGCTGCGCACCGCAGGCGCCTGGCCGGCGAACCAGCGACTCCCGCGGGTCGTCGGCATCCCCTCGCAATCCTCGAGGTCCTTGACGCCAAAAGGCAGGCCGGCGAGTACGCCGAGATCGCGACCCGCGGCACGGGCCTGGTCGATCGCGTCGGCACGCGACCGCGCCGCCTCGCCGTCGACATGACTCCAAGCATTCAGATCGGTGGTCGCCTCCACACGGGCAAGGGCGTCATCGACGAGTTCGGCGGCCGACACCTCGCCCGCCGCGAGTGCGGCGAGTGTCTCCGAGACCGAGGCCGCAACTCCCATCGCCGCAGGCTACGACCCGCCCGCGCTCGTGAACGGCGCAGTGGTGTTCGGCGCAGTGGTGTTCGGCGCAGTGGTGTCGCGCCCGCCGGTATCGCGCACGAGTACGTCGTCCGCGCAGCCGGGCGGCGCGTTCACCGGGTTGCAGCGCGCGACACCACCCGGAATGCGCGCGACGTAGTCCGTGCCCAACGACCGGGCGCGGCCGACGACCGGGTAATCGGTGCTCACCCACTGTGCGCCGCTTGCGAGTGCCGCGTCCCGCATCGACGTGTCACCGGTCCGTGCCTGCGCGGTGTCCGCGTCCGCGCGAGTGCGCACCAGATAGCCGCGGCGCACTAGATCCTGGATCTGCGCGGTGTTCGCGCCCAGCGGGTCGTTCCGCTTCACGAATGCCGCTTCGGCGGAGCCGGGTTCGGCGCTGACGAAGAGCACCCGCCCGGCCAACGAAGGATGGCCGTCGCGGTACCGGTCGCGCTCCACGCCTTCGTTGTCCATCAGGAACATCACCTTGCCGCGCGCCGCGCCGAGCGTGGGCCAGCCCTCGCCGAGGATCGCCGCCTCGAGCGTCGCGGCGTCGCCACGCACAGTGTCGGGCGTGATGATCTCGTCGCGGGCGAACACCGAACGGATCTCCGCATCGAGTGCGTCGAGATCGCGCGCAGTGAACGGCAACGGCTGCACGAACCCGGCGTCGATCGGGTCGGGGATGACGTCGGTCTTCAGTTCGAGCAGGATCGCGATCGGCAGATGGTCGGGGTGGTCGTCCGACCAGTCCTTCACCTGCGTCAGGCAGATCACGAGCGTGGCGCACGTCGACTCGTAGTCGACCTCCTGCACGTGGAAGACCTTGAAGCCGGGCTGATCCAGTTCGGGCATCCCCGACGCCAAGTCGCCGCCGAGGGCCGCCACGAGGTGACGGTCAGCGTAACGACCGCCCTCGGGGTCGGAGAACACGTCGAGTTCGATCTGACGGACGTGCTCTCTACCCAACTGCTCGGCGAGCGGCGAGTGCGAATACTCGAGGCTCCCCGCGAGGGTCGCGTCATATGCGGCGAGCGCCGACCGCACCGGCTCGGGGACGCGCCGGTGATAGGAATTGTGGCTACCGATCACCTGGATCTCGTTCATCCGGACGCACTCGGGTGCGGCATCGGCGATCGTTGCGCGATCCCTCCACGGCGAGCAGCGCGGCACGGCCAGGCTTGTGCTCGACGACGGAGCAGCACGTTCCTCGGCGCCGGTCGAGCACGCCCCGATCACACCCAGGGCGAACGCAACGAGCGCGATCGCGACGCGGCGACTCACGGAAGGTCCGATGGCAGCGGCACGTACGCAGTGTGCCAGGCTGCTCGGCGTGCGTGAGGATCCGCGTCGTCCACCCGGCCCGGCCGTCGCCTTCCTCATCGATGTGACCGTGGTCGGTGCGTTTGTCGTGATCGGACGTCGTAGCCATGACGAAGGGACCGGCCTGCGGGTGACGCTCGAGGTGGCCGCCCCGTTCTTGCTCGCCCTCGGCACGGGATGGCTCGTGGCGCGCGCCTGGCGAGCGCCACGAGCCTGGGCCACGGGCATGCGACTCTGGGGCGTCACGACGGTGCTCGGCCTTGGCCTGCGCCGCGTGGCGTTCGACCGCGGTATCGCCCTGACGTTCGTCATCGTGTCGTCCCTGTTCTTCCTCGTGGGCATCGTCGGGTGGCGGACGGTTGCCCAACGGCTGGCGCAGCATGTCGGCGCGCCAGTTGGATCGTGACGCCTCGCACTGGCGACACTGTCGCCGTGGACGACCGCCAGACGATCGCGACGCTCGACCTCGAAGGGGTCCTCGTCCCTGAGATCTGGATTGCCGTCGCCGAGCGAACCGGTATCGAGGCGTTGCGCCGCACGACGCGCGACGAACCCGATTACGACAAGCTGATGCGAGGGCGACTCGAGATCCTCGATGCTCATGGCCTTCGCCTCGCCGACATCACCGACGTGATCGGCGGGTTGACGCCCGAGCCCGGAGCCCGCGACTTCCTCGACCAGTTGCGCGCTCGCATGCAGGTGATCATCCTCTCCGACACGTTCGAACAGTTCGCACGACCGCTGATGCGGCAGCTGGGTTGGCCGACGCTGCTCTGCCATCGGCTCGTCGTCGACGCCGAGGATCACATCGTCGACTACCAGCTGCGTCAACCCGACCAGAAACGCCGCGCGGTCGAAGCGCTGCAGTCTCTCAACTTCGCCGTGATCGCGGCGGGCGACTCGTACAACGACACCTCGATGCTCGCCGCCGCGGACCGCGGCATCTTGTTCCGGGCACCCGCCAACGTCGTGACCGAGTTCCCGCAGTTCCCTGCGGTCAGCGAGTACGGCGACCTGCTCGGCCGCTTCGCCGCGGGGTGAGCGACACATGAGCGATCGGCTCGCCGGCCGCGTCGCGATCGTGACCGGGGCCGGAGAAGGTATCGGCGCAGCGATCGCCCGCCGTTTCGCCGACGAAGGCGCTACCGTCGTCATCGCGGAACTCCGTGCGGATCTCGGGCGCGCGCTCGAAGCCGAACTGCAGTCCGGCGGTCACGACGCCCTGTTCGTCGCCACCGACGTCGGGCGGCGCGCCGACAACGAAGCGATGGTGGCCGCGGCGCTCGATCGCTACGCCACGATCGACATCCTGGTGAACAACGCGTGGGGCGGCGGGACGATGTCGCGGGTCCAACACAAGACCGATGCGGTCATCGACCACGGGCTCGCGATCGGCTTCCGGGGCCCGTTGTGGGCGATGCAGGCCGTGTACCCAGTCATGCGCGACCGCGGTTACGGGCGCATCGTGAACCTGTGCTCACTCAACGGTGTGAACGCGCATATGGGAACGCTCGAGTACAACGCCGCGAAGGAGGCGCTGCGGGCCGCGACTCGCACCGCGGCGCGTGAGTGGGCGTCCACGGGGATCGTCTGCAACGTGATCTGCCCGGGCGCCAAGTCGGCGTCGTTCCTGCGGGTCATGGGCGATCACCCCGAACTGCTCGCCGCGGCAGACGCCGCAAACCCGATGGGACGCATCGGCGATCCGTACGACGACATCGCGCCGGTCGCGGTGTTCCTCGCGAGCGACGAGTGCCGCTACCTGACGGGCAACACCCTCTTCGTCGATGGCGGCGGCCACATCAACGGCGTCGCCTGGGTGCCCGAATTGGGCCCCGAGTGACCGTCGCGGCGACGCGGAGTTCGACGCTGGAGAGCAGGATCGTTCAGGACGGCGGTGTGACCAGCGAGCCGTCGGCGAGACGAGCGAACCGACCCTGCCCTGCATCGCCATGAACCGGATCAGGACGATCCCACGGCCAGCCGCCGAACTCCGTCGCCCGGAAGTCGGCGAAGGCTTGCTCGATCCCCGCGCGGTCGTTCATCACGAACGGGCCGTGCTGCGCGCCGGGTTCGCCGATCGGTCGTCCCTGGAGCAAAAGGCACTCGCAGGCCGAGTCACCGGCACGCAGCGCGACCGGACCGTCGGCGAGCGCCGCGACCGTTCCCGAGCCGATCTCGCGTTCGCCGATCGCGAGCGCGTCGCCGGCGAAGAGGTACAAGCAGCGCGGCGCCGTGCCGGACGCCGCCGCCGGAAGGATCCAGCGCGCGCCGGGTTCGAAGGCGAGGTGCCAGATTGCCACGTCCGCGTCGGCCTGCGCCGCCCACGAGTCGGGAGGCGGCGACGACGGCGCTCGTCCGTCGAACGCACCGGCGATGGTCGTGACCTCGACCGCTCCATCATCGCCGACGCGATGGTGTCCGAGATCCTCGCTCCAAAGCATCGTGAAGTGCGGTGCGGCCATTTTGCGCGATGCCGGGAGATTGAGCCAGATCTGGAACAGCTCGACCGGATTCCGATCCGTCCGGGACAGCAACGGGAACATCTCGCTGTGCATAATCCCGCGCCCCGCGGTGACCCACTGGACATCACCGCGCCCGAAGCGAGCGGCCGCGCCGAGTGAGTCGCTGTGATCGATGTAACCCCGGCGAGCGAAGGTCACCGTCTCGAAACCGCGATGGGGGTGCGCGGGGAAACCCGGGACGACATCGCCGTGGTACATCCGCCAACCGTCGCGCAGTTCGAAGTCCGCTCCGATCTCGCGCCCCGCGAGCGACGCGGCCGGCCCGAAGTACTCGTTGCCTCGGGGGTAGTCATCGACGTGATGCACGCAAAAAAGGAACGGATCGACGGTCGGCCACTGGTACCCGAGCGGTGCGGTCTCGAGCACTGAGCTCACGCAGACAGGTTACGATCCCCGGCCGCACCGCATGACCAACTTCCTCCTCACTCTGAGCTGTCCCGATCAACCCGGGATCGTCGCCAGCGTCGCGACCGGGATCGCCGAACTCGGTGGCAACATCGTCGAGAACGCGCAGTTCGGCGAGCCGACGAGTCAGCAGTTCTGCATGCGAACCCGGTTCGAGTGCGGTCTCGACGACGCCAGCGTGCTTCGCGACCAGCTCGCGCTGCGCGCGACGGCACTGGGAGCCCGGTTCGAGCTGCGGCGTGAGGACGAACGCGCTCGCATCTTGATCATGGTGTCGCGGCACGACCACTGCCTGGTCGATCTGCTGTACCGCTGGCGTTCCGACGAACTCCACGTCGACATCGTCGGCGTCGTCTCCAACCACACGGACCTCGGCGACTTCGTCCGAGGCTTCGGGCTCGACTATCTGCACATCCCGGTCACGCCGGCCCGCAAGGCCGACGCAGAAGCCGAACTCCTCGACCTGATCGAACGCCGCGACGTCGACCTGGTTGTCCTCGCGCGCTACATGCAGATCCTCTCCGACGAGATGTGCCGACGCCTTGCCGGCCGGGCGATCAACATCCACCACTCGTTCCTGCCGGGGTTCAAGGGCGCGCGGCCTTACCACCAGGCGTGGCAGCGGGGCGTGAAGCTCATCGGCGCGACCGCGCACTACGTGACGAGCGACCTCGATGAAGGACCGATCATCGATCAGGGCACCGCACGCGTCACCCACGCGCACACCGCCGAGCAGATGCGAATCATCGGCAAGGACGTCGAACGGCTGGTGCTGTCACGCGCGGTGCAGGCGCACGTCGACGGCCGTGTGTTCTTGTTGGGCGACCGCACCGTCGTCTTCCCGTGACGCGAACGCGGTGACCCGCAGGTCGGCGTCCTCGAAGGTGACCGGAAGCACCTCTCGATCGAGGCGACGGAGCAACCGATAACGCCGCGGCACCTCGTGGTCGAGCACCTCGGCGACGATGAACCCGCCGCACCAGCGGTTCTGGAACCGCGAGCGCACTTCGACGGCCTGGCCGACCTTGAACGACTCACTGGTCGGCTCGCGCAGGTCGATCACGGTGTCGTGTCCGACCGGTGCCAGCCGCACCGCCGGCTCCGCCTCGGGACTCGCAAGGTCCGGCGCGTTCGACGACTCGGCGGCGAGTGGCGGCGCACTGACGTTGGTCGTCACCGCGGGATCGGTGGTGGCGTCAGACGCTCGCCGGCGCGGGTCGATCGTGCCGCCCAGCACCGCCGGGCCGTCGGGGACCGGGTTCGAGAACGCGACGACGAGTTCGCGCAGCAGGAACTCGACCGTGATCGACTGCGCCGCACGGTCGCGCCGATCGAGCTGCAGGTGGTTCCCGACTCCGTCGAGCGCGTCGGCGACGCGGTCGAGTGCCTTGGTGAGCGCCTGGGTGTTCTGCGCCTGCTGCCACGCGTCGACCTCGCGCGCGCTCACGACGTCGCGCTCGAAGGTCTCGAGCGAGCGCTGCCAAGTGGCCATCATCTCGTCATGTTGCGTTTGGAACTCGGCGCGGAGCTCGTCGATGGCGGCACGATCCGGCGCGGCCGCGCGCTCGGTCACGTCCTCAACCGCATGAGCTTCGACCACTCGCGCCTCGACCGCGGTGTCTGCCGACGAGCGTGACGCGATCGTCGTGTTGGGCTGGCCGGCGCGCCGACGTCGCGCGGCACGCCGCGAACGACGGCCGATCATCGGGGCCCTCTCTTGTCGTCGCCGCGCGCGAACACCGCGACCCTCACTCGACTGCGCCGGTCGCGGCGGCACCCCGCGATCCGTTCGGCGTGTTTGTGGTGTGCGGTATCCGTCGCTCGCCGAACGTCCGTGCCGAGGTCACTGCTGCGGCCGACGGCCCCCTGCCCTACCGCCGAACTCACTGGCGGCGAACCTACCGCCACGCCTGCGCCGCACCGAGCCTCGCCGGTCCAAATCCTCGCCCGACTGAACGGAACGGCGCGTTTCGATGAGGCGCGATTGGGCGATTCGGAGGATTTCGTCGGATTCGGTCGCGTCGGTCGGGACGATCGCGACGCCGAACACGACCGGCCCGAGGCCCGCCGCACCGCCGAGCCGAGCAAGCGCCGCGGGAACCTGATCCGACGGAGTCCCCTCGAGGACGACGACGAAGGAACTCGTGCCGAGCGTGCCGACGAACTCGCCGACGCGTGCTGCGTCACGGATCGCACTCATGACCGGTTCGGTGTCGAGCGTTCCCGAATCGTCGAGTCGCTCGACGACCGCGACGCTCGTCGTTCTGCCGGCACGCGCGGCGCGACCGACTGCGCCGCGCAACGCGGAACGCAATCCGGGATCCACCCACTCGATCGTGTGCGCGACCACCGAGACCAACAACTCGTTCGCCTCGGGAGACAACAACGCGTCCGGTTCGCACACCACGCGCGCCTCGCCCCATAGCAACGTTTCCAGCGCGCTGTGCTCGGGAAGCGGAGCCCTCGCCGCGTTGAACACCTGACGCCCGTGAACCGGATCGTCGACCGCGACGCCCAACTGCGCGACGCCGAGCGAACGTTGCAACTCGTCGAGGCACCCGCCGATCGAGGCGAACCGCGCCCCGCCGGACGCGACGTCCGCGAGCAGGCGGGTCGTCGCGACCATCACCGCGCGATCGCGCGCGGCGGACGCGCCGGACTGCTGCGCGCCGGGGCCGGCACCGGAATCGGAGTTGCCTGGCTCCGTCACGTCCTGGTCACTGTCTGTCCCCACATCGGCCCCACATCGGCCCCACATCGACTCCTTGGGGCGAAGCGCCGGCGACGCGGCGCGCCGCCGGGCATTGCGTACAAATCCGCACCGTATCCCCCGATACGGCCAAGCGCGAACGGGGTCAGACCGAAGGCGGTCACCCGCGACGCACTCGCCGAACGTCAGTACCGTTCGTGGCGATGACCGCGCTCACGCTGCCCGCGTGGGTCAGTGCCGCTGCGTCGATTGCCGGCGCGGCGCGGCCCGACGCGGCCGGATCCAATGCCGCGGCAGGGGCCTGGTCTGCCGAAGGGCTCATCGTCGACCTGTTCCGGTCGGAAGGCAGCGCGCTTGTACGCCTCGCGCGGCTCTTCGTCGACGACCGCAACGCCGCCGAGGACCTCGTCCAAGAGGCGTTCATCCGGCTGGCCCGGTCGGCGCACCGCATCCAGGATCCGGCCAAGTCGCCGGCCTACCTGCGCAGCATCGTGTGCAACCTGGCGCGCGACCACAACCGGCGCGGCTTGGTGTCGCTTCGTCACCACCTCCCGCTCGACGAGGCGCGCGCAGCCACCGAAGACGTGCTCGACGTCGGCGACGACGAGCAGGCGGTGCTCGACGCGCTCCGCACGCTCCCCGACCGCCAACGTCAATGCCTCGTGTTGCGGTACTACGAAGAGTTCGACATCGACGCGATCGCGGCGACCCTCGACGTGTCGCGCAACTCTGTCAAGACCCATCTCACGCGCGGCATGCGGCGCCTGCGAGAGTTGCTCGACCCCGCCGCCGACCCCGACCCTGGCGCTACGCCCGACCCTGACACTGGGGCGGGGCCATGAGCATCAGCACCGAAGATCGACTGCGTCACGCGCTCCGCCTCGGCGCTCGTGCGCTCGACGAGAGCGACGACCTGTTCGTGCGCGTCGAACTCGGCATCGCCGACGACCGAATGCGTCGCACGCAACGCCGCCGCCGCGTTGCGATCGTCGCCGCGCTCGCGGGCGCCGTCGTCGCGGTGTGTGCCGCGACGATCGAACGTGTCCCACCGACTTCGACCAATGAAGGAGCATGGATCATGGACTGGTGGATCCTCGAACTGTTGTGGTTCGCCGGGATGGTCGGCCTCGCGCTGTGGCTGGGTCCGTTCATCCGGCGTTTCGGCAAGAGCTATGCGGCCGACGTGTTCCGTTCGAACCCGCGCACCGGCAAGAGCTTCATCGTGCTGATGGATGTGGCGTACTACCTGATCTTCTTCGCGTACATCCTGTTCACGGTGCAGTTCGAGCCTGCGTCGGGTTGGCAGGCGACGGTCGCGGCGGACCAGTTGCGCGCGACCGCGGTGCGCCTCGGCGGCATCTTGTTGATCATCGGCGTGCTGCACGGCGCGAACGTGATCGCGCTGCCGATCATCGGCCGGCTGTTGACCCTGAACCGGCACCTCGACGATCAGACTGCTCCCGCGGACCATTGATGGAATCTCGGAGATCCGCTCGACAGCTGTTCGCGCGTCTCGCGGCCGTCGCGCTCACGAGCGGCATCGTCGCGCACGCGAACCCACGCACGGCGAGTAGCGCGGCAGTGGGTTCGCCCGTCACGGCGGCGAGCGATCGCATCGAACCGGTCCCGGTCGTGATCGCGCCCGACGATCCCGACACCTATGTCGACGTGACCCGAGGTGTCGATCGACTGGCGCGCGATGCGGTACTGGCGATCGAGGCACGCGGCTTCCTCGCCGACACCAGCGGGACCGTGCAACAGTGCGAGACCGGCGTAAAGCCGGAATGCGGCAATGCACTACGGATCCGCATCGATGACCGTGGCGACGGGTCGTTCCAGTACCTCGTGCATCAACCCGCTCCCGAACGTTGTCGCAGCGACCGCCCTCGTTGCTTCGTGCGCGTTCGCACCGGCGATCGTTCCGGCACGACCACCGTGCTGTTCGTCGACGCGATGCCGTCGCTCGGCACGCTCACGGTCGACCCGCGCTCGCAACTCCACGACGGCGACGTCGTCGACGTGACGGCCGCGGGTTTCCCTGCCGGCGCGATCGTCACCGGACGCTTCTGTGCGCCGCCGCATCGCGAGGGTGACGTCGGCTGCGCCCCGGTCGGGCCGCAGGCGACCGCGACGATCGGGGAGGACGGCGGCGCGTCCCTCCGCATCGAAGTCCGTTCCGGTCGGGTGGGGAGCGACCGCCTGCCGTGCGATCGCCGATCACCCTGCGCCATCTCGGTTGCCGGCGAGGCACTCGCCGCGCACGCGCCCGTCGCCGTCGTGTCGTTCGCCGACCCGCCCGGTGCCGACTACGACGCGGGGCGCCTCATCGGCGGACTCGCGCTCACGCTCCTGTTGCTGCTCAGCGCCTGGCTGTTGGTGCGTCGAACGGATTGGGCCCCGGTCGGCGAGATGGCCGCTCCCGAGATCGACGCGAGCGAGTACGCCGACCTCGACGCCATGGTCGCGGAGGCCGACGCGCGCCTTGCGCAGGAACTCCGGCCCGGCCACACCCAAGCCGAGCACACTCGAGCCTGATCGCACTGGGGCCGGACCACGCTCGGGCCTGGGGTCGTGTCACCCGCGCCCGTTGGCCGACTCGTCGGTGTAGGTATGAGGGCTGACGTGATCGAGATCGACGGTCTGACCAAGACCTACCGGACCCGTCGCGGGGCAATCGCCGCGCTCGACGGTCTCACGTTGAGCGTGCCGAGTGGTGGCGTGTTCGGCTTTCTGGGCCCGAACGGCTCCGGCAAGACCACGACGATCCGCTGCCTGCTCGGCCTGGTGCGGCCCGCGGCAGGCACGCTGCGCATGGTCGGCCGGCCGATCCCCGAGGCCCTGCCCGCGGCGATCCGCCACGTCGGAGCGATTGTCGAAGGCCCGGCGCTGTTCCCGACCCTGTCGGGACGCGAGAACCTGTTGCAACTCGCGGCCATCGACCGCATCGCAGGCGCGCGGGTCGACGAGGTCATCGACGAGGTCGGCCTCGCCGCTCGTGGCCGCGACCCGGTACGTCGCTACTCCCTGGGAATGCGTCAGCGGCTCGCGCTGGCAGCCGCGTTGTTGAAGGATCCGGAGTTGC
>Ga0233424_10001657_pt1 | contig 18343 bp, 29 predicted proteins | sample Watercolumn_Towu_FD_181011 | JGI IMG/M metagenome (GOLD analysis project Ga0233424, IMG submission 181011) | Freshwater microbial communities from Lake Towuti, South Sulawesi, Indonesia - Watercolumn_Towuti2014_125_MG | ecosystem: Environmental > Aquatic > Freshwater > Lake | place: Indonesia...
TCCGACGCTTGATGGACGGGCTCAAGTCGCTCCCCCGCGAGGAGAAACCGGCGGCCGGCAAGGAACTCAACGAACTCAAAGGATTCCTTGAGGAGCTCTTTTCCACCGCCGAGGCCAGAATCCTCTCAGCTGCTACTTCCTCCAGCGTCGACCTCACGGAGCCGGGAACGCCATTGCGTCAGGGGCGGCGGCACATTCTTACGCGCACCATCGACGAGGTCATTGATGTCTTTGCGCGCATGGGGTTTGAACTTGAGGATGGCCCCGAGGTCGAGGATGAGTGGCACAACTTTGACGCACTCAACATCCCCGCGTCACACCCAGCGCGTGACCCGGGAGACAATTTCTTCCTTGCGTCGAGCGACGGAATTCGTCGGCTCTTGCGCACCCAGACCTCGACGGTGCAGATTCGCGCGATGGAGTCCCGCACCCCCCCGCTCAAAGTTGTTGCGGTCGGTCGCGTCTACCGACCCGACACGCACGACGCCACTCACTACTCGATGTTTCATCAGATAGAAGGGCTCTGCATCGATCGGGATCTCTCGCTCACGGACCTTAAGTCGGCGCTCATTGGTTTTGCGCGCGCCTACTTTGGCGTGGACGCGGAAGTTCGCATGCGACCGAGTTACTTTCCCTTCACGGAACCGAGCGCGGAAGTAGACATGAAGATGCTCATCCGCGGCGAACCCCAGTGGGTCGAGCTTGGGGGATGCGGGATGGTCGATCCGAATGTCCTCAAGGCCGTCGGCATCGACGCCGAAGTGTGGAGCGGCTACGCATTCGGCCTCGGCATCGAGCGGATCGCGATGCGCCGATACGGCATTCCTGACATCCGCTGGCTCTTCGAAAACGACGCGCGTTTCCTCAGGCAGTTCTGACCTAGTCATCGATCACCAAGAGGACACAAGAAAACGCGCGCGCCGATTGGCGCGCGCGTTGAAGTCACTCTCTTGATTAGCGGATCAGGACGCTGCTGACTCGCCTGACCCACCGCTGCTCTGTGCTTCACTCTTGGCAGCGCCTTCCTTGCGGAGGCGCGCCGCGAACGCTGTACGACGGTCGGCAGTTCGGCGACGGACGGATGTGCCGCCCGACACCTGTGAACCGCTCTCCTTGCCGACCAACTGCAGCATGACGAGATCGGTCGCATCGCCAAGCCGTCGCTTGTCGAGCTTCACGATGCGCGTGTACCCGCCTGGTCGATCCGCGAACAGCGGCGCGACGCGCGTCATCAGGTGATGCACGAGACGCGGTGCCTTGCGAAGCTCGCCGTAGCGGTTGAACTCGACTTCGCTCGCGGCAGGCATCGTCCAATGCTCGCTCGACTTGCGCGACTCGCTGACCTTGGGGTCGGCAATCCACGCGAAGACGGCGCGATCGTTCAGACGGCTAGTGAGCTGTCGTCGCGCGGCGAGGCTGCGATGTCGCGCGATGGTGATGAGCTTCTCCACGAAGGGTTGCACGGCGCGCGCCTTCGGAAGTGTGGTCACGATCTGTCCGTGCTCGAAGAGCCCTGCTGCAAGATTGCGCAGCATGGCGCGACGGTGGTCGCTCTCGAGGCACAGTTGCTTTCCAGCAACTCGATGTCGCATGGTTGATACTCCTTAGCGGGGCTGCATGCCAAGCGCGAGCCCGAGCTCGGCAAGGCGGTTGACGATTTCGGAGAGCGTGGTCTTACCGAAGGAACGAATCTCGAGCAAGTCGGTCTCCGACTTGCCGACAAGTTCGCCGACGGTAGTGATCCCGGCGGTATGCAGGCAGTTAGATGCGCGCACGCCGAGGTTGAGCTCCTGAACAGGCATTGCGAGCGTGGCGTCGATGTCCGACTCCGGTGTCGCCGGCTGCGTCAGTCCCTCGTCGACGAGATCCTGACCGGCAGCGTCGAACTGCACGAATGGATTCACATGCTTGCGCAGGATCTTGCCCGCCTCCACGACCGCCATCTCCGGCGTGATCGTGCCGTTGGTCCAGACATCGAGCACAAGGCGGTCGTAGTTCGTTCGCTGACCGACTCGCGTGTCTTCGACGCGGTAGCGCACGCGTTGCACCGGGGTTAAGATCGCGTCGATCGGAATCTCTCCGATGACCTGATCCTCATTCGATGTGTACTGCTCGCTCGCTGGCTGGTAGCCGCGGCCGCGCTTGACAGTGAGCGTCGCCTCGAACTTGACCTTGTCGGTCACCTTGCAGATCAGGTGGTCTGGATTGAGAACGCGAACCGACGCATCGGATTGAATCGACGCGCCCGTCACATCGCACGGACCGTCGACGCTGATGCGCACTTGCTTGGGCTCGTCTGAGTCGGACTCGACAATGAGGCCCTTGATATTGAGAACGATGTCGCACACATCTTGAACGACGCCGGGGATCGAGGTGAACTCGTGCGTAACACCTTCGATCGAGATCTTGGTGAACGCCGCCCCCTCGATGCTCGAGAGAAGAATCCGACGGAGGCTGTTGCCGATCGTCGTGCCGTAGCCGCGCTCGAACGGTTCCGCCGAGAAGCGACCGAATGTCTGAGTGAGGCTCGCCTTGTCGACGGTGACCCGTCCAGGGAGCGCCAATCCTCGCCAGCGAATGTGCATGATCAATTCTCCAAATGCGGCAGTGTGCGACTCGAACCAGTGTGGTCCGCCCTGATCGGATGCCGAAGGATCCTGCCGCGGATCCTCCGGCCCCTGCTGTGGGGGACCGTGACGATTGTGAGGGTCAGACGCGCCGCTTCTTCGGCGGACGGCACCCATTGAACGGGAGCGGCGTCTGATCCTCGATTGACAGAACCTTTAGGCCGTTGGCCTGAAGCGCCGTGACCGCCGACTCGCGGCCCGGGCCAGCGCCACGGACGCGAACTTCGATCTCGCGCATGCCGACGCGACGCGCCTTGCCTGCTGCGCGTTCGCTAGCGCGGCTGGCGGCGAATGGCGTGCTCTTGCGCGCACCCTTGAACCCGACGCTTCCGGCAGAGTCCCAGCAGATGGTCTCCCCGTTCGTGTCGGTGATAGTCACGATCGTGTTGTTGAACGATGCGTTGACATGGGCGATGCCCTTGATGATGTTCTTACGAATCTTTGGCTTCTTCGACATAGTGGTGCCTCTCGAGCGCGGCTTATCCGTTCACGCCCTTCTTACCTGCGACGGTCTTCTTCTTGCCCTTGCGCGTGCGAGCGTTGGTCTTTGTGCGCTGTCCGCGAGCGGGAAGGTTGCGGCGATGACGGTCGCCACGGTAGGAGTGGGTGTCCTTGAGCCGCTGAATGTCCTGCGCAACTTGGCGCCGGAGCGCTCCCTCAACCACATGGTGCTCGTCGATCTCCTTCGAAATCGCGGCGAGTTCCTGGTCGCCAAGCGTGTGGGTGCGGCGGTCGGGATCAATCTGGGTCTTGGCCAGAATGTCGGCGGCAATCTTGGGGCCGATGCCGTGGATGTATTGAAGGGAGAAGAGAACCTTCTTCTTGTCTGGAATGTCGATACCGGCGATGCGTGGCATGATTGTGCTCCGTGATTCCGATCAGCCTTGGCGCTGCTTCAGGCGGGGGTTCTTCTTGTTGATGACGAAGCGCTTGCCCTTGCGGACGACGATTTGGCAATCCATGGTGCGGCGCTTGATGCTGCTGCGGACTTTCATGAGTGACTCCGTGTGTTCAGTACTACTGCCTAAAGGTGATGCGCCCCTTGGTCATGTCGTAGGGGCTCATTTCGATCGTGACCTTGTCGCCTGGAAGGATGCGGATGAAGAACTTGCGCATCTTGCCGCTCACATAGGCGAGGATCTCCTGCCCATTCTGGAGCCTGACGCGAAACATCGCGTCTGGGAGTGCCTCGGTGACTTCGGCTTCGAGCGTGATCTTCTCTTCCTTGGGCATGGACTCCTTCGTTCAGCTTGTGTGTTCGGGACGCGATGCGGTCGAGGCGCTCGCCTCGTCCAGCCGCTCGCATCCCGTGGCGGTAACGACAAGCGTTGATTCAACCGAGCATCCGTGGCGACCGCTCACCGTGCGCATCGAACTTCCGTCGCCAGCGTCAATGAGTTGGACACCCACGGCGTACCCGTCGGCATCGAGCGTGCGGACGCCATCCGCGTGATCAGCAACGGTCGGCTCGATGGCGAGCACCATTCCCGGGATCAGCGTGAAGTCGGTTTGTGCGACCAACTCGCGGTCGAGCGCGCACGGCGCGGACGGACGCTCGTGGAGGGCTCGGCCGATGCCGTGACCTGCGACGCTTGTGATGATTCCGATCGAGCGATCCGCGGCGACCTGCTGCATAGCCTGCGCGACGCGCGACCACCTGACTCCCGGGGCGATGCGCGCGATCGCTGCCGCAAGCATCTCATGACAGCCCTCGACCATCGCGTGGGTTCGTGCATTACCCCGTCCGACGACTGTGCAGTCGGCGACATCGGCGCACCATCCGCGCAGCCGAACTGCGACATCGACGGTCACGACATCGCCATCGACGAGCGCAGTCGTCGATGGAATCGCATTCACGAACCGATCATTCACTCCGACGCAGCAGGCTGCGGGGAACCGCGCGCCGCGCCCGATGTCCGCGCCAAGCACCGCGCTCTCCGCGCGCTCCGAGGCGATCACCCCTTCGACGATGGCTGCCAGCGACTCCGGCGTCACGCCGACCTTTGCCGCGCGAATGGCGGCGTCCACCGCGGCTCGTGCGACCAGCGCTGCCTCGCGAATCGCAGCGATATCTTCGCTAGATCGCACCTCGCCTGGGCGAGTCCGCGAGACGGTTGCACCCTCGCTAAGGCGTACCGTCGTCACGACGCCAGCGCGTGCTTGGCGCGTCGCCTCACTGAATGCGCTCGTCGGCATCGTCACCAACTCAGCCTCGTGCCGATCGAATGCGCGGTCCGGTCTCGCCGGCCCCGCTAGACAGGAATCCTGAGTAGTTGCGCATGAGGAGGTTCGCCTCGATGCGCTGAACCAGATCAAGCGCCACGCTCACGACAATCAGCAGCCCGGTTCCGCCGAGGAATTGTGCGACGAAGAATGGGATGCCCAGCTGCTGGCTCACGATGGTGGGAATGATGGCGATGAGCGCGAGCGCGCCCGCGCCGACATAGGTGATGCGAGAGATCACCGTTTCGAGGTACTCCGCAGTACGCGGGCCGGGCCGGAGACCGGGAATGAACGAGCCATGCTCGCGCAACTGCTTCGCCATGTCCGATGGCGAAAGTTGCACCGTCGTCCAGAAGTACGAGAAGACATAGATGAGCGCAATCTCGATAATGATGTACGGGTACGCGCCAATCTGCAGGTTTTGTGCAATGAAGCCGGTCGTTGTCGACCACCACGACGAGGCATCACTCTGCAGTGCACGCGTCGCCAGCCACGCCGCGCCCGAGGCAGGAAACATCATCAGCGTCGACGAGAAGATGATTGGCATCACGCCCGCGTGATTGATACGCAGCGGCAGATAGTGCTTCTGGCCACCGAAGACCTTGCGGCCGCGAGTGTGCTTGGCCTGCTGGATCGGAATGCGTCGCTGCGCCACCGTAATGATGATTGCGCCGCCCACCACGAAGAGGAACCCGGCCGCGAGGACGATGAGTCCGACCACTCCGATCTTCGAATCGCCCCCCTGAATCGACGGATCAAAGTTCTTGATAAGCCAGGTGAATGCGCTGGGCACACGCGCGAGAATGCCCGCGGTGAGGATGATCGAGACACCGTTGCCGATGCCGTACTTGTCGATCTGCTCGCCAAGCCACATCAGGAAGAGGCTGCCCGCGGTCAGCGCTGAGATGCCAGCGATGTAGAAGATGAAGAGGCCGCCACCCGACTGGAACATCGGATCGACGAGATTCTGGGTGCGGAGGAACCCAAGCCACATCAGTCCCTGCAAGACGCAGAGTCCGACCGCGGCGTAGCGCGTCCACTCCATGATCTTCATCTGCCCCGACATCCCCTCCTTCTTCAGTTCCTGAAGTGCGGGCACGACCGCCTGCAGCAGCTGGAAGATGATGGAGGCCGTGATGTACGGCATGATTCCGAGTCCGAAGATCGTGGACTGTTGCAGCGAGCCGCCTGAGAAAATCGACGCGTACTCCAGCAGCCGCCCAAATCCCGTCTGATCTACCGCGGCTCGCTCCGCAGCCTTAGCAAGTTCCGTCTGATCGACGCCGAGCAGCGGGATCCAGAATCCGATGCGATAGACCGCCAGCACGCCGAGCGTGAAGAAGATCTTGTTCCGAAGATCGCGAATCCTGAAGATGTTGACGAGTGCCTCGAGCATGCGCGGTAGGTGTGCGGTGTTTACTCGCCCTTCTCTGCGGCCTTGTCGCTACCAGAACTCTTCTTGCCTTCAGCGGAGGGTTTCTTTCCCTCGCCGGACTTCTTGGATCCCTCGCCCTTGGCCGGGCCCTTCTTTGCCTTCGGCGCGGGCGCAGCGGCTTCTGCGGCTGCCTTGGCGTCCAGCTTCGCGAGGATGTCGGCAACTTTCGCCTTGGAGCGCGCTGTGATCTTCGCCGCCTTCGCGTTGTCCACGGCGTCGCTCTCGTTGCGCTTCGTGCCACGCGCGGTCAGTGTCGCGCTGCCGCCCGCCGATTCAATCTTCGACTTAGCCTGCGCGGAGAAGCGGTCGGCCGTCACGGTCAGCTTGTGGCTGATCTCACCGTCGCCGAGCACCTTGAGCGGCATCGACGCATCACGCACGAGCCCGACCTTCACGAGTGCATCGACATCGACAATCGTGCCAGCAGCGAAGTGCTTGGTGAGGTCGCCAACATTGACTGTGTGGTAGTCGGCGCGGAAGTCCGCGTTCGAGAAACCGCGCTTAGGGAATCGGCGCATGACCGGCGTCGATCCGCCCTGATATCCGGGACGGCTCGTCCAACCAGCGCGACTCTTGGCGCCCTTGTGACCGCGGCCGCTGGTGCCGCCCTTGCCGCTGCCTTCGCCGCGACCGACGCGCATGCGCAGCTTGTGCTTTCCAACCTTCGCGGTGATGTCATGGATCATCATGGCTTCTGTTCCTATCGTTCGTGCGTGTGCTGGTTCAGCCCTGCGCCGGCGGCGCTTCGGGAGTTGCAGGTGCGGCTGCCCCGACCGGCGCCTCTGGGGCGCGGAATGCGTCGTCGCGACCGCGACCGCGGCCGCGGCCTCCGGGGCCGCGCCGACGATCGTCACCGACCGTGTTCACAGGTGCGGCGGCGCGTTCGCCGGAACGCTGCGCTGGCATGGACGCAGCGCCGCGCGCGATCGCGTCTTCAACCGTGGTCGTGCCGAGTGAGACGCCGCGAAGCTGCTCAACGCGTTCGCGAGTGCGCAGCGTGTCGAGCGCCGCGAAGGTCGCCTTCACGAGATTCTTCGCGTTCGTCGACCCATACGCCTTCGTCAAGCAGTCCTGAACGCCGAGCATGTCAAGCACCGCGCGCACCGACGCGCCCGCGATGACGCCCGTCCCCGGGCTAGCTGGAACAAGGCGTACCTTCGATGCGCCGAAGCGACCCTCTACCGAATGGGGAAGGGTCCTTCCCTGAAGTGGGTAGCCGCGCAACTTGCGACGACCTTCGCGCGTCGCCTTCTCGACGCTCGTCGGGACCTGATTGCTCTTGGCATAGCCAACCGCAACCTTGCCACGGCGATCGCCAACTACCACCAGGGCGCCGAAGCTGAAGCGACGGCCTCCCGCAACAGTCGAAGAAGTGCGGAAAACCTTGACGGTCGTTGCGTCGATGCCACTGTCGTCGAATCGTTCGTTCATAGTGTGATCTTCCTGCTGAGACTCAGAACTTCAGCCCGCCCGCGCGCGCCGCGTCGGCGAGCGCCTTCACACGGCCGTGATAGAGGTAGCCGCCGCGATCGAAGACGACCTCGGAAACTCCAGCCTTGACCGCACGCTCGGCAAGCGTCTTGCCAACGAGCGTTGCCGCAGCAACATTGCCGCCTCCGGCCGATCCCTCGAGATCCAGAGACGACGCGGAGGCAAGCGTCAAGCCAGCCAAGTCGTCGATGATCTGGGCATAGATGTGACGGGGCGATCGGTAGACCGCCACACGTGGACGCGAAGGCGTGCCACGAAGTGTCTTGCGGAGGCCGCGGCGTCGGCGGAAGCGGCGTGAGGCTCGTTGGGTGCAAATGTCCATGTAAATGTCCTCGCTTCGGATCAGGCGCCGAACGCTTTGCCCTTCTTGCGCTGGATGACTTCGTCGATGTACTTGATGCCCTTGCCGTTGTATGGCTCCGGCTTGCGCTGGCTGCGGATCAGGCTCGCAAACGCACCGACCTGTTGTGCATCTACGCCCGCCACCGTGACCATCGTGTTGTTCTCAATCGTGACTGTGACCGTCGCGGGAATCGCGAGCTCGATCGGATTGCAGAAGCCGATGGTGAGCACCAGCTTCTTGCCCTGAACTTTGGCAGTCCAGCCGACGCCGATGACCTCGAGCTTCCGTGAGTACCCGGTGGCCACACCTGCGACCATCTTGTTGATGACTGATCGCGTGGTGCCCCAGAGCGCACGACGATTACCTTCGTCGATCCTCGATGGATCATCGAGCGTGCAGGCGATCGACTTCGATTTGTCGTCGTACGCCACGCAAACCTGCGGCTGATAGGTGAACGATGTCGCCCCCTTGGGGCCGGTGAGGCTGACCGTGCGCGAACTTGCGTTCACGGCGACCTTCACACCGGTTGGGACAGCGATGCTCTGCTTTCCGATTCTGCTCATGGCTTCCTTTCAGCGCGGTCAGGAGACGGCGCAGATCACCTCGCCGCCGACGCGCTGCTCGCGCGCCTTGCGGTCGCTCATGACGCCGTGGCTCGTGGAAACCACGCAGATGCCGAGTCCTTCGAGGAGCCGCGGCAGTTCGTCGGTGCGCTTGTAGACGCGGCAACCTGCCTTCGACACGCGGTCGATGTGGTTGATCAGTGTCTCGCCGCGCGGGCCGTACTTCAGCTGGACGCGCAGGAGTCCCTGGCGCCCGTCGGCGATCGTCTCGTATCCAGTGATGTACCCCTCGTCGCGGAGCACATCAAGGACGCCGCGATTGAGGCGATTGTTGAGGCAGGTGACTGACTTGCGCCTGATCGCAACGGCGTTGCGGATTCTGGTCAGCATGTCGGCGGTGAGGTCGTGCAGTGCCATGGTTGGATCTCCTCGCTCTGGCTACCAGGATGCCTTGCGCATGCCGGGGACCATCCCCTGCAACGCCAGCTCGCGCAATAGATGTCGGCTGATTCGGAACTTGCGGTAATACGAGCGCGGATTCCCCGTGATCTCGCAGCGGTTCTGCTTCCGCGTGGAGAACTTGGGCTTCTGCTGCATCTTCGCGAACACTCTCTTGCTTGCCATGGTGCTCCTTTATGCCTTTGCGGCGACCTTCGTCGTCGGCGGTTCTGGCTTGACGAAGGGCATGCCGAGCTCTGCTAGGAGCATGCGGCTCTTCTTTGGGTCGCTTCGCCCGAAAACGATGTTGATGTTCATGCCGTGCATTTGGTGGAAGTTCGCCATGTTGATCTCTGGCCACACGGCCTGTTCAGCGAGACCCATCGCGAAGTTCCCCTGACGATCGAAGGTCTTATCCGAAACGCCGCGGAAGTCCTTGATGCGGGGCATCGCTAGGTTGATGAGCCGGTCGAGGAAGTCCCACATGCGCTCGCGGCGCAGCGTGACCATGAAACCGCTCGGCGCTCCTTCACGCACCTTGAAGTTGGAAACGGCCTTCTTGGCCAACCGCATCACGGGCTTCTGACCCGAGATCGTGGTCAGAGTCGAGATGATCATCTCCCGGTACTCGGGCTTCAGCTTCTGATTTTCGAGCTGCTTGCCGACACCGATGTTCACAACGATCTTCTCCATCACCGGCAGCTGGTTGGCGTTCTTCAGCGCGAACGCCTCCTGCAGTCGCTTGGAGACTTCCTGGGTGTAGAGCCGGCGAAGGCGTGGCTCGGGGTAGGCGGGCTGGACAGTTGTCTTGCTCATGGATGCTCCTTCAGCGCGCTCACTTGGCTGCCTTGCGCAGCGTGTGCAGTTCGCTGCCGTCTCGGGCGGCGACGCGAACCTTGGAACCATCGGCCTTCTCGATGAAGCGAACACGCGACGGCTTGCCACCGACGAGCGGGCTCACATTGGAGATGTGAATCGAGAGTTCCTTCTCAACAACCGAGCCCTTGGGCTGCTGCTGAGTCGGCTTCATGTTTCGCTTGCGGACATTGACGCCTTTGACGATGACGCGCATCGCCTTGCGGTCGACCTCGACGATCTCGCCGGTCTTGCCGCGTTCGTTGCCTGCGGTCACCACAACGGTGTCGCCCTTCTTCACGTGCAATGGCATGTCAGACCACCTCCGGCGCAAGCGAGACAATCTTCATGTAGTTCTTCTCCCGGAGCTCGCGCGCCACTGCGCCGAAGATGCGCGTGCCCTTTGGATTGCCATCGTCGTCGATGAGGACGCAGGCATTGGAGTCGAAACGGACATAGGAACCGTCCGCGCGGCGGACGGGATACTTCACACGGACGATGACGGCCATGGCCTTGTCGCCAGCCTTCACATCTCCGTTGGGAATGGCAGCCTTGATGGCGACGCGGACGCGGTCGCCCACCGACATCGAGAGACGCGTGAAGCGGCCACGGGCCGTGCTCGATCCGAGCACGCCGATGACCATCGCTTCGCGGGCGCCGCTGTTGTCGGCGACTTCCATCCGTGATTCTTTCTGGATCATTCTTGTGGTCTCCGTTGGATGGCTTTGCTTAGGGCTTAGGCCTTCGTTGTTTCGCCGTAGACGATCTCGGCCTTCACATGAGCCTTCTCGACAATGCGAACGAGCGACCAACGCTTGGTCTTCGAGACCGGCCGGCACTCTGCGATCTCGACGCGGTCGCCCACGCCAGACTCATTGCGCTCGTCGTGCACATGGAGCACGGTGCGGCGGCGGATGTACTTGCCGTAGCGCGGATGGCGCGCTGAATACGAGATCACGACGCGGCGCGTGCGATCCTGTGCATCGCGATCGACCACGCCAACCAAGCGCGGGGCCGTTGTAGGAATCTCGACGGGTGACTTGCGGCTCATGCGTGCACCTTCTTTCCGCTGGACGCGCTCGCGTTCCGGCGTGCGGATGACTCGGTCAGAACGCGGGCCAGGTCGGTCCGCAACTTCGAGAACTGCGAGGTGTCCTTCACCTTCTCGGTGACAACCTGCGCCCGCAGGTCAAAGAGACTCCTGCGAATGCGCGCGGCCTCCACGCTCAGTTCTTCGTCTTTCAGTTTCTTCACATCGCTCATCTTCATGGTTCGTTCCTCGGTAACGGCTCAGACGGCCAGACGGCGCCCGACGAGGCGGCATCGGACGGGCATCTTGTAAGCAACGCGCGCCAACGCCTGCTTGGCAATGTCCTCAGGCACGCCTTCGACTTCAAAGAGGACGGTGCCTGGCTTCACGCGCGCCGCCCAATAGTCAACATCAGCCTTTCCAGTACCCATTCGCGTCTCCAGCGGCTTCTTCGAGATCGGCTTCTCCGGGAAGACGCGGATGTAGAGCTTGCCCTGTCGGCGGAGGAAGTGCTGCGCGGCGATGCGGCCCGCCTCGATCTGGCGTCCGCTCAGCCAGACCGTCTCGAGCGACTGCAACCCGTAATCGCCGAAGGCGACATAGTTGCCGCGCGTCGCGCGTCCCTTGGACTTTGAGCGCTGCTGCTTGCGGTACTTGACTCGTGTGGGAAGAAGTTTCATGGCGTGCTCCGTCGGGTGCGATCAGTTCAGCGGCGACCTCGGGCTCGCGCGCGCCCACCAGCCGCGGTCGACTGGTATTCCGGCTGCGTTTCCTGTGCGGAGTACATGCCGCGGTAAACCCAGACCTTCACGCCGAGCGCGCCGTATGTCGTGAATGAGTGCGCCAACGCGTAGTCGACATGCGCCTGCAAAGTCGAGCGGGGAATCGAGCCAAGGCGCATATCGAGCGTGCGACTCATTTCTGCTCCGCCAAGACGACCCGCAAGGAGAATGCGGATTCCCTTGGCGCCGTTCTGCATCGCGCTCTCGCACCGCTGCTTGATGAGACGGCGGAAGTTCGCGCGCTTCTTGAGCTGCTCGCCCATCGTCTCGGCGATGAGCCGTGCATCGATTTCTGGATTGCGAACCTCGACGACATTCACGGCCACCTTGCGGCCCGTGAGCGCCTGAAGCTCGTTGATGAGTTGTTCCTTACCCGTGCCCTTCAAACCGAGCACCTGGCCGGGGCGCGCCGTCTTGATGACAACGGTGAGCTCCTCGCGCGTGCGCTCGATCAGGACATCGCTCACCGCCGCGAAGGGAGGAGTGCGGTTGAGCCGCTTGTCGATGAACTTGCGGATCTTGTAGTCCTCGACAAGAAGCTCTCCGTAGAGCGCCTTCGGCGCGAACCAGCGGCTCTTGTGCGCTTCGGTGATGCCGACTCGAAATCCGAATGGATGTGTCTTCTGTCCCATGGGGTATCAGGCCTTTCGTTCCGCAACGGTCACATGAATATGGCTGGTGCGCTTCAAGATCTGGTGTGAACGACCGCGGTCTTTGGGCTGGAATCGCTTGATGGTCGGACCTTCGTCGACGCTCGTTGCCTTCACGAAGAGCGAGCCGATGTCAGCATCGCGCTCCTCAGCGTTGGCAATCGCGCTCTTCAAGACGACCTTGACGAACGCCGCGCCGCGCCGCGGACTGAAGTCGAGCGTCGACAGTGCTGCCGCGACATCTTTGCCGCGAATCATGTCGATGACGAGCCGCGCCTTGCGGGGGGCAATCCGGCAGAAACGATGGGAAGCTGTGTAGGACATGCTCATCCTCGCTGGATCAAGAGGCTTCGATCTTCGTGCCGCCCTCGATGCCTTCCTTCTTGTTCGTGTGGCCGCGGAAGATTCGGGTAAGGGAGAACTCTCCGAGCTTGTGACCGACCATGTCCTCTGTCACGAAGACATCCACGAACGACTTGCCGTTGTGGACTTGGAAGGTGACGCCGATGAACTCGGGAACGATGGTGCACGCGCGCCGCCAAGTCTTGATGGACTGGCGCCGACCGCTGGCCTGAAGAGCCTCAACCTTTCGGAAGAGTTTCTCATCGAGTGCGGGACCTTTCTTGAGTGATCGTGACATGGTGTGTGCCTCGTGTATTCGCCGGGATCAGAGCGTCAACTGTCCGTACCGGCGGCTGAAGCGGCGGCGAAGAATCCGCTCATCGCTCGCCTTGCCGCGTGTGCGTGTCCGTCCGCCCTTTGCGGGCGTGTTGCTCGCGTTGCTGGGAACCTGGCCGCCCTTGGAACGACCTTCACCACCGCCGTGCGGGTGCTGGTGGTGACTCATGGCCATACCTCGCGTGCGCGGCCGACGGCCGAGCCAACGCGCTCGACCTGCCTTACCAAGCTTGACGAGTGCGTGGTCCGCGTTGCCGATCGATCCGATCGTCGCGCGGCACTCCATCGAAACCTGACGGATTTCGCCTGACGGCATGACCAGCGTGGCGAAGCGACCTTCCTTGTTGGTGAGTCGCGCGGTCATACCTGCCGAGCGGACGAGCTTCGCGCCGCAGCCGGGCACCATCTCAACCGAGTTGAGCTCGAGACCCGTAGGAATGTGCTTCAGCGGCATGCAGTTGCCGGTGTCGGGATCGATGTGCTCAGATGAACTGAGCACCTTCGTGCCAACAACGAGCCCCTTCGGCGCGAGGATGTAGCGCACATCTCCATCCTCGTACTTGAGGAGCGCAATGTGGCATGAGCGGTTGGGGTCATACTCAATGCCGAGAACTGTTGCTGGCATGTCATCCTTCTGACGACGCCAGTCGATGATCCGATAGCGGCGCTTGTGCCCGCCCCCCTGCTGAATGAGCGTGAGCTTGCCTTGCGAGTTCCGGCCGCCGGTCTTGGGCAGCGCGCGAAGCAAGCTCTTTTCCGGCTTGGTCTTGGTGACCTCAACATGAAGGTTCACCGACGCATTCCGGCGACTGTTAGTGACTGGTTTGTAGACGCGAATCGCCATGGTTGTGGTTCCTTCAGGTCAGAAGAGTTCGATCCGGTCGTCGCTGTGGACTTTGACCACGGCGCGCTTGCTCGTTCCACCGCCAAAGGTGCCGAACTTGTTGCGGCGCGTCTCAGCCTTGCGAACGATGACGCTCACGGCTAGCACGCGAACCTTGTAAAGCTCGGCGACGGCGGCCTTCACATCGTCCTTCGTGGCGCGATGGTCAATCTCAAATGTGTAGCGATTGGCGTCGCTCGCGCCCGCATTGGCCTTCTCGGTAATGATCGGGCGGCGGATGACATCAGTGGCGATCATGAAGCGGCCTCCGCAGAGGTTGCGAAGCAGGACTCGTCGAGGAACGACTTGAGCGTTGCCCGATCGGTCACGAGGAAGCGATGATTGAGCACCTGAAAGGCATTGAGCTGGTCAACGCGCGTCGTCGAAGTATGGGGGATGTTTGCCGCGCTCAGGCGCGCGACCTGGTTGTTCGAGTCAAGCACGACCAGCGCCGTGCGGTCGATGCCGACGGCTTGCATCATGCCGGCGAACACAGCGGTGCTCGGCTTCGCGAATGTGAGGTGTTCAAAGCACTTCACTTCGCCGTCCACCAACTTGGCGAGAAGCGAGTTTCGATTCGCGAGGCGCTTCATCTTCTTCGGGAGCGATGAGCGCAGATCCTCGCGCGTTCGCGTCTTGGCGAAAGTGACGCCACCGCCCTTGCGTGAGTTGACACGCGACGCGCCAACGCGCGAGTTTCCCGTGCCCTTCTGCTTGTAGAGCTTGCGCGTTGAACCGTGCACGGAGCCTCGGCTCTTCGTGCGCGCTGATCCCTGACGCTGGTTCAGATGAATCGCGACATACGCCTGCTTCAGAAGCGCGTGCCGGACTTCCGTGCCGAGCGTCTCGGGGTCGATCTTCATCGAGTCGACCTGTTTGCCGTCGTGTGAATAGATTGGGAGATCAATCATGTTCTTGGTCCTTCGGCGGGTTTCCGCCGCATTCGCCTCGCTCTCCCGCAGCCAATCACAACTGGGCCTTGGGAAGAGTCTGACTTGGATTTACTGCAGGATGTGGCGGTCGTGCGGTTCCCTAACGGGCCTACGCGACCAGGCGATCACGCCTTTGCTTGAAGCCTCGCTTTCGGCTTGAAGAGACGGGTTGATGGTCGCACGAAGACAACGCCAGAGTTCGCGCCTGGAATCGCCCCCTTCACAATGAGGAGGTTCTTCTCGGCATCGATCGAGACGACATCGAGACTGCGCGTCGTGACGCGCTCCGCGCCGAGACGGCCGGGCATCTTCTTGCCCTTCTTGATCTTCGCGCCGTGACCGCGGTCGGTACCGTGGCTGCCGATGGATCCGGGTGAACGATGCTTGCGCTCTGTTCCGTGCGAGGCGCAGAGGCCCTTGAATCGATAGGCCTTCATCGTGCCCGCGAAGCCCTTGCCCTTGCTCGTGCCGATCACATCGACGAACTTCACCTTCTCAAAGGCAGAGACATCGATGCTCTGTCCGAGCGTGAATGAAGCGGCAGCCGCGTCGTCTTTCACTCGGAACTCGCGGTGCACGCGGCGAGGAGCGATACCAGCCTTCGCATCATGTCCGATCACAGACATCGCGCTGCGACGAGCTTTGGCATCTTCGAAAGCGATCTGGACTGCCGCGTAGCCATCACTCTCGCAGGTCTTGACCTGTGTGACTGCGCAGGGACCTGCGGCAATGACGGTCACCGGGATGTTGCTGCCATCCTCGAGGTTCCAACGGGTCATGCCCACCTTGCGGCCGATGAGCGAAATGAGTGCAGTGTTCATCGGGTGGCTCCTGTCAGGTCTTGATCTTGACGAAGACGCCGGCGGGAACCACAAGGCGGTTCAACGCGTCGACGGTCTTCGAGTTCGGGTCAGTGATGTCGATGATTCGCTTGTGGGTGCGAATCTCGAACTGTTCACGGCTCTTCTTGTCAATGAAGGGCGAGCGGTTCACCGTGTAAATCTCGCGCCGGGTAGGCAGCGGGACAGGGCCGGCGACGCGTGCGCCACTGATCTTGGCCTGATCGACGATTTCACGGGCGCTCGCATCGAGCACCTGATGGTCGTACGCTTCCAGTCGAATGCGAATCGTTCCGTTCATGGTCTTTGTCCCCGAAGAGGGGCGAATCGGCGATGCTAGCGATTCAGGCGTACCTGTCAACCAACGGGCATTCCGCGGCTCGCTGGCGTGGATGAGTCGTCGCTGGATCGCGATCGTGACTGTGTTGGCGTCGTTGAGCGCCGTTGAGGCTGGTCTCGCGCAGTCGAGTACGCCCCCGCCTTCGCAGACACCAAAGTCCAATAATACACAGACTGGCGGCCCAAAAAGCGGCGCGTCTAGGAAGACGATCCCAACTCAGGGGGCCGCGCCACCGCGAGCGACCACTCCCGGCGCCGAGCCGGCCACGACCCCCCCCACGACCGCGCCACCGCCCTCTGCTCCACCGCACAGTGTCGATCCGCCCCGCCAGTCATCGCCCTCGACACCAGTAGTTCCGCCTCGCAACGCGGCCGCGCCAGCGCCAGCGCGCAATGATGCGTTGCTCGATCACGAACCGGCGCATCTCGAGTCGCTCGGGATGAAGCTTCGGCTTCCTGTCGGTGCGATGCTGTCGAAGCCTGTTAAGGGCGCGATGCCGATCTACACCGTCGACGACTCGCGCACACCTCCGCGATACCACATGCAGATTCAGTCGTATGTCTCATCGCTCGCGGAGCCATCGCCTCGCGCGCAAGTCGAGGATTATCTCGACGGAATGCGACGCAAGGGCGCAGCGCCAACGGTGATCTCGAACGCACCAATCGCGGTCGACAATCTCGACGGGCAGTTGCTCTGGACTTCGACGGACTTGGGCGAAGGCATTGTCGCCATACAAGGATGGCTCGTGATCCAGATTGGCGAGTTCGACTTCCTAGTCGCAAGCGCGCTCTGCGCGGGACCTCAGTTCCCCGAAGCGCGACCGGCGCTCGAAGCGTGCTTTGCGTCGATTTCTCTCGAGGATCGCAGGCAAGTTGCGTCAGCTCGTTCGGAGCGATTGAGACGCGGCAATGCTGTGCTCGGCGCACTCACGCCCGCGGCACTCCGCGAACTTTGCACGGCAGAACCGCGCATGTATCGGGTGTACGCCCACGACGAGAGTGGGCGCGAGCAGGAGATCGGCTACTACCAAGTGACCGTCCTCGCAGCGAACATGAGCGACGCTTCGGGTGAGGCCCAGATTCCCCATCGCGATGACGGGACCGGCCTTCTCGTGTTGGTGCAGGGACGAACGATCGTCAATCGCGACACCGGCGAGTTTGCCGACACGGAGAGTCGCTTCTGGTCGGCGTTCGATCGCAGCAGTGAAGCGTGGTCGAGTCGCGTCACGCAGCGCGGAGGCAAGAACGCGCCGCGATCCTTCGCGCAAACTGGCCTGCGTGCGCCGGCGGGACTCGGAAATCCTCGGCAGAAACTGCTCGTCATCAACGCCGATGCCCAATCGCGGACCCGCGAGGAACGCGAATGGGTTGTGCCGACGGGGATCTACCTCTCACAAGCAGAGACGCTCGTACTCGGCGAGTTGTTGCCGCGAGATGGGTCGTGCAATGGCGACTTCGCCTACTACGCGTTCGACCCGCGCTCGATGCAGATGCCGCAGCGCGTGGAAACATGGACGCCGGCGGCAGACGGCCAGTGGATGTTGGTTACGCAGCCTGGGCTCGATGAGCCTGCGGAAGTCACGCTCCACGATTCTCGTGGTCGACGGATTCGTCGCTCGGAGCCTGATGGAGTCGTCACGGAGCACTGCAGCGCCTCAGAGGTCGATCGACTCTGGAAGAGTCAGGGACTACCGTCGCGGTGAGAAGCGTGCGCGCGCTTCTCATGCTCATTGCACTCGGTGCCGCAGGATGCCGCGCGCCGAAGCAGGCTGCCGACCTTCGGATTGAGCCATCGTCAACCGATCCGTGCGCGATCGCGGCCGACGACCTTTCCCCCACCAGTTCCTCGGCATCGCGGTGGCAGTTCGTCGACTGCAGCGGGATCGCCGTCGGCAGTCCGTTCGTGCTCGACCCTGCCACACGGAGTCCATTGATGACCGATGCGTGGCTGGTTCGCACGACCGAGGGTGAGGTGCAACTGATCAGGCGCGAGACGACCGGCGCGCGTGCGCTGATGGAAACGCAATCGCCTGAAGACGACGCGCGTACGCAGTTCGATCCGCCGCTCGTGGCCGCTCCGACATCGCTCGCGCCTGGTCAGCCGGTTTCATCGCGCGCGACGATGCGCGTCGGGTGGATCTCGCGCAAGGGCACACGCGAACGGGGCGAGTGTGAATTCACTCTCCTGATCGAAGGCTCGTCGCGAATCACCACGCCAGCTGGGACATTCGATAC
>Ga0233424_10001658_pt1 | contig 18332 bp, 13 predicted proteins | sample Watercolumn_Towu_FD_181011 | JGI IMG/M metagenome (GOLD analysis project Ga0233424, IMG submission 181011) | Freshwater microbial communities from Lake Towuti, South Sulawesi, Indonesia - Watercolumn_Towuti2014_125_MG | ecosystem: Environmental > Aquatic > Freshwater > Lake | place: Indonesia...
GTGGGTGTCAGGCTCGCCGACACCCCGGTTCAAGTGGGGCAGACAGGGATGTCGCCGTCACACCGCTCCGCTCGCATGTCCTTCTGCGGCCCGCGCAGCGGGCCGGGGGACACGAAGCAATTGCGTCGCCCTGCGTCCCACTGCCATCGCGATGTGGGCGATCACGGGCATCCGCAGCCGACCCCTGCCGCGCTCAAGCCGCCCCGCCGCTACTTTCCAGGGACCGCCGCACAGTACTGCCGAATGAACTCCGCATGCTCCGGCATCACGTTCACGCAGGCCGCGATCGTGTCGGAGACGCCGCGCAGGTAGCCGGCGGTTTCTTCCACGCCCTGCAGTTCGGTCAGCGGCAGCCAGTGGCGCGGGTGCAGGTTCTGGCCTTCCATCACTTCGAACCAGCTCGGTTCGCGGAAGAGGTCGGTGTCGACATAGACCAGCCGCCCGCTCGCGGCATACAGGTCCATGCGCCAGCGCAGCTTGTCGGGCACCGACATGTGGGCGCAGGCATCCCAGAAGCCGCCATCCTGCCGCTGGTTGAGGTGGTAGTGCAGCACGATGAAGTCGCGCACCGACTCGTAGCGCTCACGGCTGCGGCGGTTGTATTCGGCGATCTCGATGGGGTCGAAGCCGTCGTGGGGGAAGGCCTCGATGAGGCCGGCCACGCCCATCTGGATCAGGTGCAGGGCCGTGGACTCCAGCGGCTCGACGAAGCCCGCCGACATGCCGATGGCCACGACATTGCGCGACCAGGCCTCCTGGCGCATGCCGGTGCGGAATCGGATCAGGCGCGGGTCGGCCAGCGCAGGCGCATCGACGTGGCGCAGCAGCACGGCGGCGGCCTCGTCGTCGCTCATGTGCCGGCTTGAATAGACATGGCCATTGCCCACGCGGTGCTGCAGCGGGATGCGCCATTGCCAGCCGGCGCGGTGCGCGGTGGCGCGCGTGTAGGGCAGCAGCGGCGCCGTGCTCTCGCTTGGCACGGCCACGGCGCGGTCGCAGGGCAGCCAGTGGCTCCAGTCCTCGAAGCCCACGCCCAGGGCCTTGTCGGTGAGCAGGCCGGCAAAGCCGGTGCAGTCCAGGAACAGGTCGCCCGCCACCTGCTCGCCACTCTCCAGCTGCACCGCACGAACGTGGCCTTGCGTGGGCCCCGGCGCTTCGTCGAGCAGCACGCGCACAACCTTGCCTTCAGTGCGCCGCACGCCGCGCTGCTCGCTCATCGTGCGCAGGTGGCGGGCGTAGAGGTTGGCGTCGAAGTGGTAGGCGTAGGTCAGGTCCGCCAGCGGTGAGCCCTGCATGTCCGGCCGCGGCGGCATGAAGCGGTTGGCCTGCGCGGCCTTGGCGGAGATGACGTAGGACTCGATCGGCAGTGCCCGCCCGAGCGCGCGCAGGCGCAGCCAGTACTGCGTGAAGTCCACCGGCCACAGCGGCTCCTTGCCGACGCGGCCGAAGCCGTGGAAGTAGCGCTCGCCCTCGCGGCCCCAGTTGACGAACTCGATGCCGAGCTTGAAGGTGCCCTGCGTGGCCTTCAGAAACTGCGCCTCGTCGATGCGGGCGAGCTCGTTGAACATGCGGATCAGCGGGATGGTGGCCTCACCCACGCCGATGATGCCGATCTCTTCAGATTCGATCAGGCAGATTTCGTAGGGCGGCTTGAGCACGGCGCTCAGCGCTGCGGCCGACATCCAGCCGGCGGCGCCGCCGCCGACGATGACGACCCGCTTCAGGGGCTTCGGTCGGTCTTGTGGGGTCATGGGCTCGGGGGTGCGTGGGTCAGCCGCCGGTGCGGGAGCGCAGGAAGGCGTCATGCAGCGGCATGCCGGCTGCCAGCTGCGCGATCGCGCCGTGGCGTTGCGTGAGGTAGTGCGCCGCCATGGCGGGCGGCACGTCGTCCATCCAGGGGCTGCGGTTCAGCGGCCAGTGGCCCATGCCGGCGTGGATGGCCAGCCAGCTGGTCTCGTCGAAGGCCTCGTCGTCGTAGTTGTGGAGCATGCCGGTCTCGCGCCAGGCGTGCAGCTTGAAGGCGAGGGTGGGCGGCAGGGGCATGCCGGTCATGTGCTGCCAGAAAGGGCTGTCGCGCCGGCCGCTCAGGCAGTAGTGCAGGATGATGAAGTCGCGGATGCGTTGGTACTGGCGCGTCTGCTGGGCGCTGAAAGCGTCGGCCGCCTCGGCCCACTCGGCCGGCTGGTGCAGCAGTTGGATGAGCCGCCCGATGGCGTTGTGCACGAGGAAGATCGCGGTGGACTCCAGCGGCTCCAGGAAGCCCGCCGCCAGCCCGACGGCGACGACGTTGTGCTGCCAGAAGCGCTCGCGGTGGCCGGTCTGGAAGCGCAGCAGCCGGGGCTCGGCCAGCGGTGCGCCGTCGAGCTGCGCGAGCAGCTGTTCGCGGGCGCGTTCCTCGCTGGTGTGGCGGCTGCTGAACACATGGCCGTGGCCGGTGCGGTCCTGCAGCGGGATGCGCCAGCACCAGCCGGCTTCCATCGCCGTGGAGCGGGTGTAGGGCAGCAGCGGGCCGGGCGCGCGCCGGGCGGGCACGGCCCAGGCGCGGTCCACCGGCAGCCAGTGGCTGTAGTCGACGAAGCCCTGCCCCAGCGCCTGGCCCATCAGCACCGAGGCGAAGCCGGAGCAGTCGATGAAGAGGTCGCCCGCCACCTCGCGGCCATCGGCCAGGCGCAGCGCGCGCACGCCGCCATCGGGCAGGCGCGCCACCTCCGCCACGCGGCCCTCGATGCGCCGTGCGCCACGGGCTTCCGCCAACTGGCGCAGGTAGCGCGCGTACAGCGTGGCGTCGAAGTGGTAGGCGTAGGTGAAGCGCGAGCCGATGCTGTCGTCGGTGTCGGGCAGGCGAAAGCGCCCCTGGCGGGCCATCACCGTGGGCAGGCAGAACTCGCCCAGGCCGCCCTCGCAATGCGCCTGCAGCCGCAGGTACTGGCCCCACAGGGCCATGGGGCCGCTGAGCGCGCCGAAGTCGCCGAAGGTGTGGAAGTAATGTTCGCCGGGCCGCTGCCAGTCGCAGAACTGGATGCCGAGCTTGTAGCTGCCCCGCGTGGCGGCGAGGAACTCGGCCTCGTCGATGCCCAGGCCCTGGTTGAAGTTGCGGATCGACGGGAAGGTGGCTTCACCCACGCCGATGATGCCGATCTCCTCCGACTCCACGAGCTCCACCGTGACGCCCGGCACGGCGGTGACCAGCGCTGCTGCCGACATCCAGCCCGCGGCACCGCCCCCCAGGATGACGATGTGCCGAGGCGGTGTGCGGGGCGGGCTCATGCGGGACGTCTCCAGTCTGTTCTTGTCGCCGGGAGCTTAGGCGCGCCCCGGTCGCTCACGAATCGGCGCTATCCCTCTCCGGGGTGGCCCCGGTCGCCGCTCAGACCTTGCCGGCGCGGCGCTCGGCCAGGAAGTCGGCATAGGCCAGTGCGCTGCGCTTCAAGGTGCGCTGCTGGCTCTCGAAGTCGACATGCACGAGGCCGAAGCGGCGCTCATAGCCGAAGGCCCATTCGAAGTTGTCCATCAGGGACCAGATGAAGTAGCCCCGCACGTCCACACCGTTGTCCATGGCGCGCGAGCAGGCGGCGAAGTGGCGCTTGATGTAGCTCTGGCGCTGGGTGTCGTCCACCTGGCCGGCAGCGTCCACGCGGTCGTGGCTGGACATGCCGTTCTCGGTCACGTAGAGCGGTGGCAGGTTGGGGTAGTCGCGCTTGAAGGCCTCGAAGAGGTCCTGCATGCCTTGCGGGTAGACCTCCCAGTCCATCGTCGTGCGCTCCACCTCGGGGTCGCGCACCCAGTCGATGGTGTCAGCACCCTTGGAGCGCAGCACGGCGCGGCTGTAGAAGTTGATGCCGAGGTAGTCGATCGGGCGGCGGATGATGTCCATGTCGCCGTTCAGCACCAGGGGCTCGGCGCCCTTCCAGTAACGCCACAGGTCAGCGGGGTACTCGCCCTGGAGCAGCGGGTCCATGACCCAGCGGTTCTGGTAGGTCTCGAACAGGTGCGCGGCGTCGCGGTCCTCGGGCGTGTCGGCCTGTGCGTAGCCCGGCGCGCAGTTCACGACGATGCCGTGCTGGGCCTGCGGCGCGTTGGCGCGCAGCGCCGGCAGGGCCAGGCCGTGGCCGAGCAGCAGGTGGTGCATGGCCTGGGCGGCCCACCGCGGGTTGGCGAGGCCGGGCGCGTGGTGGCCGTCGCCATAGCCCAGGTAAGCCGAGCACCAGGGCTCGTTGTGCGTCGTCCAGGCCGCCACGTCGCCGTGGCCGGCGAGGGCGCGGCTCATCAGGTCGGCGTAGTCGGCGAAGCGGTAGGCGGTGTCGCGGTTGAGCCAGCCGCCGCGGTCCTCCAGGTGCTGGGGCAGGTCCCAGTGGTAGAGCGTGACGAAGGCGCGGATGCCGCGTGCGCCCAGGCCGTCCAGCAGGCGCTTGTAGAAGTCGATGCCCTTGGCATTGGGCTGGCCGTCCAGGTGCATCACGCGCGGCCAGGCGATCGAGAAGCGGTAGGCGTCCACGCCCAGGCGCTGCAGGATGTCGAGGTCCTGCTCCAGGCGGTGGTAGTGGTCGCAGGCGACGGCGCCGTTCTCGCCGCGCAGCACCTTGCCGGGCGTGGCGCAGAAGCGGTCCCAGATGGATTCCAGGCGGCCGTCTTCATGGGCCGCACCCTCGATCTGGTAGGACGAGGTGCCGCAGCCGAAGACGAAGTCGCGCCCGCGCATCTTGGAGCCGGCGGGCGGCGAGACGAGGTCGGCGAGCGAGGTGGGGGGCGGGGTCAGGTCCATGGGGCGGGCTCAGGCGGAGGGCGGCAGCGCATGCAGCGCGGTTCGCCAGGGTTGGAGGGCGAGCGGGTCGGCGGGCAGGGGGCCGCGCACGCCGCAGATGAAGGAGGCGTAGCGGTTGGCGAGGGACAAGGTGGCCGGCAGGTCGCGGCCGAGCGACAGGCCCGCCAGCAGGAGCGCCGTGAAGGCATCGCCCGCGCCGACGGTGTCGACCACGCGGGGCTGGATCACGCCGGCGCCCTGCGCCAGCAGCACGCCGCCAGGCCCGTAGAAGCGCCAGCCGCTGGCGCCGCAGGTCAGCACCAGGCGCTGCAGGCCGAAGCGGGCCATCAGGGCCTCGGCCCGGCCGGCGTCATCGGGGGCGGCGGCGTCGAACCAGCCGGCCAGCTGGGCCAGTTCTTCGTCGTTGAGCTTGACCCAGTCGGCCAGCATCAGCGACTCGGCCGCGATCAGGCGGGCATCGGCGCCGGGGCGCAGGTTGAGGTCGAGAAAGCGGGTGCCGCTGAAGGGTTTCACCAGCGCGCGCAGGGCCGCACGAGACGTGGCATGGCGCTGCGCGAGGCTGCCGAAGTAGAGCAGGCCGGGCGCGCTGCCGGCCAGGGCCTGGCGGGCGGCATCGGCATCGAGGTGGTCCCAGGCGGCGTCGTCATGGATGAAGAAGCTGTGGCCCGTGCCGGTCTCCACGACGCTGACGCGGCCCGTGGCTCGCAGGGCGTCGCGCTGCAGGCCGGCCTCCGGCAGGCCGTAGCGCCGGGCGCTGTCCAGCACGAGCCGGCCGTGCTCGTCATTGGCGCCGATGCGGCTGATGAACTGCGCCTGCGCACCCAGCCCGGCGAGCGAGCGGGCCACATTGAATGGCGCGCCACCGGCGACCGCGCCGTCATGGAACTCATCGACCAGGGCTTCGCCCAGGACGGCGACGGAGCAGGGCAGCATGGGGAAGTCGGGGCGCGCGGGCGGTGCAGGTGGTGACGAAATATTCTAGGCAACAAGAAATGTTTAGTGAACAATCGGCCACCTAGGTTTTGCCCCGAGACGGGCACGCGCCTCGGGCACGCGCGAGTGCGCAGGGGTGGGCCGGGGCTGGGGGAGGGGCGGTGACACAATCCACGCCTTCGAGGGTTGCTAAACACAGCAGGAGCGCGGGCCATGGCCGACAGGGGAGTGACGATTCGCGAGCTGGCCGAGGCGGCAGGGGTGTCCATCGGTACCGTGTCGCGCGCGCTCAAGGGCCAGCCGGGCTTGTCCGAGCAGACGCGCGCCCAGGTGCTCAGCGTGGCCCAGCAGCTGGGCTATGACACCGCCAAGCTGCGCACCGGCAAGCCGCGCCGCATGCTGTTCCTGTACAGCCGCAGCATCGGCTCGCTGGCCAACAACCCCTTCTATTCCTATGTGCTGCACGGCGCCGAAACGGCCTGCCGCGACCCCGGCGTGCCGCTGAGCATCATGTCGGTGCTGGGCGGCGAGGACATCGCCGGCCAGATCCGCCGCCACGAGGCCGACGCCCTGCTGGTGGCCGGCTACATCGACCCCGAGGCCATGGAAGCGGTGCGCCAGTGCGAGCTGCCGCTGGTGATGGTGGACCACTTCTTCCCCGGTGTGCGCTGCGTCAACGACGACAACCTGCGCGGCGGCTGGCTGGCCACCCAGCACCTGCTGGAAGGGCAGTCGCAGCGCATCGCCGCCATCTTCGGCCCGCTGGCGCACTACTCGGTGTCCCTGCGCGCCAAGGGTTTCCGGCGCGCGCTGTTCGAGGCGGGGCGCCTGTTCGACCCCGACTACGAAGTCATCCTCGACCCGTCCCTGGAGTACCGGGACGCCGGCCGTGACGCGATGCGCCGCCTGCTGGAGCTGCCCAAGCCGCCGGACGCCGTGTTCGCCTACAACGACTCGACGGCCATGACGGCCATCGAGTACTGCCAGGAGCAGGGCCTGAGGGTGCCCGAGGACATCCGCTTCGTCGGCTACGACGACATCGAGGAAGCTGCCCGTTTCCGGCCGCCGCTCACCACGGTCAAGATGGACAAGGAAGCGCTGGGCTATGTGGCGGCGCGGGCGCTGATCGAAGGCGACGTGGCGCCGAACGACGCCTCGCTGCCGGTGGAACTGGTTGTTCGTGAAAGCTCACGCTTCGAGGGGGTGCCGGAGGAGGTGCCGGCACCGGCCGCCGCCCGCAAGCGCCAGGCTGCCTAGGTGTTTCACCGCCTTTTGTTCGACCAAACGCCGAACAAAAATCACGCTGTTTACTAAACCGAGTCGCCTCAGGCGACCGAGGAGACAGACGTGATCGCCGATGCTGACGGGGCCGCCGTGCCTGCCATGCCGCGCGCTGCCGTGCAGCCCGCCGCCACCCCGGCCGCCGACCGGGTGCCGATGGCGCAGAAGGTGGGCTGGGGCCTGGGGTCCTTCCACGACATGTGGGGGCACTGGCTCTACCAGTCCATGGTCTTCCACGTCTTCAACGTGTTCCTCGGCGTGGCGCCCGGCCTCATTTCCACGGCCCTGGGCCTGAAGATCTTCGTGGACGCCGTGGCCGATGCGATGTTCGGCTGGCTGTCCGACAACACGCGCACCCGCTGGGGCCGGCGCCGGCCCTACATCCTCGTGGGTGGGGTGCTGTCCGGCATCGGGCTGCCGCTGATGTTCGCCGTGGGGCGCGGCTGGAGCGACAGCGAGTACTTCGTCTTCATGCTGGTCTCCACCTGCCTGTACGTGCCGGTGATGAGCTGCTTCAACATGCCCTGGAACAGCCTGGGCGCGGAGATGACGCCCGACTACCACGAGCGCACGCGCGTGATGTCGGTCAAGAACGCGGTGCAGAAGCTCCCCGAGCTGGCGATGTTCGTGGCCGCGCAGTTCACGACACTGGCGATCTTCAACGATGCTTCGGGCAAGCCCGACATCCTGCTGGGCGCGCAGGTCTACACCAGCATCCTCGGCGGCATCATGGTGGTGCTGGCGATCGCCATCTTCCTGCTGACCCGCGAGCGCTACTACGAGAGCGTGGTGGCCCGCAGCACGCAGCGCGTGCCTTTCAAGGACACGCTCTACCGCACGCTCAAGAACCGCCCCTTCCGCCTGATGCTGGGCACCATGCTGGCCTACAACATGGCCACCGCGATGGTGGGCCTGCTCGGCTACTACGCGACCGTCTACTACGTCTGCGGCGGCGATGTGGTGGAGGCCACCAAGTGGAACTCGATGATGGGCGTGGCCGGCCTGGTGTGCGGGCTGCTGGGCATCAGCTTCGCGGGCTGGGTGGCGCGGCACCACGGCAAGCGCAATGCGCTGATGACGGTGCTGGTGCTGGGCATCTTCGCCTTCATCGGCGACTGGTTCTTCTACAACCCGCAGCTGCCCTGGCTGCAGCTCTTCGCCAGCGGCGGCGTGGCCTTCATCGGCGCCGGCTTCTGGACGATCTACGGCTCGGCCATGGCCGACGTCATCGACCATGACGAACTCGGCAGCGGCCAGCGCCGCGAGGGCTCCTTCGCCGCCTGCGGCTCCTGGATCTCCAAGGTGGGCTTGGCGCTGGGCAACAGCGCCTCGGGCTGGGTGCTGATGTTCACCGGCTTCGACGCCAAGCTGCCGGCGCAGAGCGAGGAGGCGATCTTCCTGATCCGCGTCTTCCTGTCCGGCATCCCGATCTGCGGCCTGCTGATCGCCCTGTTCATCGTGTCGCGCTACTTCCTGACCGAGCAGCGCATGCATGAGATCCGCGCCGCGCTGGAAGCCCGCCGCGGCACCGTCTGACCCATCCTTTTCAGGAGTCCCCATGAACCACCGCTGGCTCGGCGGCGCGCTGCTGGTCCTGTCCGTGCTCACCGGCACGGCCCGGGCGCAGGGCGTCGGCCATGAAACCCTCAAGCTCGATGCACCCAAGCCCCAGCTGCTGCCGACGCCGCCGATGGGCTGGAATTCCTGGAACAAGTTCGCCTGCAATGTGTCCGAGCAGTTGATCCGCCAGCAGGCGGATGCGATGGTGGCCTCGGGCATGAAGGCGGCGGGCTACACCTACATCGTCATCGACGACTGCTGGCAGAAGAGCCGCGATGCCGACGGCAACATCCAGCCCGACCCCGAGCGCTTCCCGTCCGGCATGAAGGCCCTGGCCGACTATGTGCACAGCAAGGGCCTCAAGTTCGGCCTGTACTCCGATGCCGGCGCGCTCACCTGTGGCGGCCGGCCCGGCAGTGCGGGGCATGAGTTCCAGGACGCACGCCAGTACGCCAAATGGGGCGTGGACTGGCTCAAGTACGACTGGTGCTACACCGGCCCGCGCACGCCCGAGGCGGCCTACACCATCATGGCCAAGGCCCTGCGCGCCACGGGCCGCGACATCGTGCTGTCGATCTGCGAATGGGGCAACAGCCGGCCGGGCCGCTGGGCCCACCCGGTGGGCCATCTCTGGCGCACCACGGGCGACATCTGGGACGCCTGGAAGGGCAAGAAGGAGTGGTCCCACGGCCTGCTGGACATCATCGACATGAACGCCGAGCTCTGGGCCGAATCCGCGCCCAATGGCTGGAACGACCCCGACATGCTGGAGGTCGGCAACGGCGGCATGACGACGACCGAGTACGAGAGCCACTTCTCGATCTGGGCCATGCTGGCCGCACCGCTCATCGCCGGCAACGACCTCAGCAAGATGGACGCAGACACCCGGCGCATCCTGACGAATGCCGAGGTCATCCGCGTCGACCAGGACCCGCTTGGCCGGCAAGGCCGGCGCGTCTGGCGCCAGGGCGACCTGGAGGTGTGGGTGCGCGTGCTCGCCGGCGGTGAACGCGCGGCCGTGCTCTTCAACCGCGGCGAGACGCCGGCCGACATGAGCGTCAGCTGGGCGCAGCTCGATCTGGCGCCCCGCCTGAAGGCCGAGGTGCATGACCTGTGGTCGGGCAAGCGGGTGCGCGGCGTGAGCGGCGAGTACGGCGCGCGCGTGGCGCCGCACGGCGTGGTGATGGTGCGCGTCACGCCCTCGAACTGACGGCCGCCGGGCTCGGCTGGCGCAGGGTCTGCAGCAGCATGCGCTGCAGGCTGTCCACCGCCCGGTTGCCCTTGGAGGCGGCGCTGCGGTAGACGGCCACCTCCATCGGCGCCAGCGGCCCCAGGCCGTGCTCCGCGCCCAGGCGCTGCAGGTGGGCCGGCACGCTGCACTGCGTGAGCACGGCCACGGCCAGCCCGCTTTCCACGGCCGCGATCTGGCCGGCCAGGTTGGAGCTGTTGTAGACGATGCGGTAGGGGCGCCCCTGCAGCGCCAGGGCCTGCAAGGCGCTGCGCCGGCCCAGGCTCGCCGGCTCGTACACGGCGATCGGCAGGGGCGTGCGGCGCCACACATCGAACTGCGCCGAGCCCACCCAGGCCATCGGCTCGTGGAAGAGCAGGGTGCCGCGCCGGGCGTGGTCGCGCGAGACGAGGGCGATGTCCAACTCGCCGCGGGCCACCCGGGGGATCAGCGACGTGGACTGCTCGCAGTCCAGCTCGATCTGCACCCCGCCGTGGCGCGGCGCAAAGCGCTTGAGCACGGGGGTGAGGTAGCGGCTGGCGTAGTCGTCGGGCACGCCCAGGCGCACCAGGCCGGTCAGCTCGTCCTCGCGCAGCGCGGCCTTGGCTTCGGCCTGCAGGTCGAGCATGCGGCGCGCATATCCCAGCAGCGTGCGCCCCTCCGGGGTGAGCTCGAAGCGGCGCGCGCCGCGCACCAGCAGCGCATGGCCGACGGCCGATTCCAGCTTCTTGAGCTGCATGCTCATGGCCGATTGGGAACGGTGCACTTCGGCCGCGGCGGCCGACAGTGAGCCCGCGTCCACCGCGGCCACAAAGGCCTGGAGCCAGTCGATCTGCAGGTCGCGCATGATGCCGAAAAGCGAATGGATGAGCGCCGAATTTTGCGCTTTTCGGATGGCGCTGGCGCCGGCACATTGCGGCCATGAAAGTGTCTTCTGCTTCTCTCGCCCCCAGCGGCTGGCCCCCTGCGGGCGGCGCCCGGGCCAGTGCGATCGATGGCCGTGCCGGCGCGTTGACGCTGCTGCTGTGCAGCCTGTGGGGGCTCCAGCAGGTGTCCCTCAAGGCCGTGGGCGACCAGGCGAGCCCGATGTTGATGGTGGCGCTGCGCTCGGGCATCGCCCTGCTGCTGCTGGCCGCCTGGATGCGCTGGCAGCGCCAGCCGCTGAGCCGCCGCCACTGGCCGGCCGGCGCGCTGGCGGGCGGGCTGTTCGCGCTGGAGTACCTGCTGGTGGCCCTGGCCCTGGCGCGCACGCAGGCGGCGCATGTGGTGGTGTTCCTGTACAGCTCGCCGCTGTTCGCAGCGCTCTGGTTGCATCTGTTGCAGCCCGCCGAGCGCCTGAACCGGCGTGCCTGGGTCGGCATCGGCACGGCCCTGGTGGGCATGGCCGTCGCCTTTCTGGGCGGTGGCGGCGCAGCCCCGGGGGGCGAGGGCTTCGGCAGGGCGCTCGTCGGCGACGCGCTCGCCCTGCTGGCCGGGCTGGCCATGGGGGCCACGACGGTCACGATCCGCTGCAGCCGCCTCGCCACAGCGCCGGCATCGGAGACCCTGTGCTATCAACTGCTCGCGGCCCTGCTGTGCCTCCTGCCGGCGGCGGCGCTGACGGGCCAGCTGCACTGGCAGGGCGGCGCCACCGTGTGGGCGCACCTGGCCTTTCAGGGCGTCGTGGTGTCCTTTGCCAGCTTCCTCGCCTGGTTCTGGCTGCTGACGCGCTACCCGGCCTCGCAGCTCGGCGCCTTCACCTTCCTGACGCCGCTGTTCGGCGTGCTTTTCGGTGCCGTGCTGCTGGGCGAGCAGCTGACGCACGCCTTCCTGGCAGGCAGCCTGCTGGTGCTGGCCGGCGTGGTGCTGGTGAGCCGCTCGCGCAGCGGGCGCGCATGAAAAAAGCCGCCCGGCGTGAACCGGGCGGCTTCCAGGGGCGCCGATCAGCCGACCGGCCTCAGGCTCAGAACGAGTAGGTGCCGCGCACGTAGTAGGTGCGGCCCGTCGCGTTGGCGTAGCGGGAGTCCCAGCCGCCGGCCTGGAACAGGTCGGCCTGGTTCGTGAACGGCGGGTCGCGGTCGAACAGGTTGCGCACGCCCAGCACGAGCGAGGTGCCCTTCATCGGGCTCCAGCTGCCGTAGAGGTCGGTCGTCGTGTAGGCCGAGACGCGGTTGGTCGGGATGAAGTCGGTGTAGCCCGACTTGTAGTGCACCGCCGTGCCGAGGGCGAAGGCGTTGTAGGCCCAGTTCACCGTCAGGTTGTGCTGCCAGCGGAACACCGGGCCGCTGCCCACGTAGGCGCCGACGTTCGGGTTCCATGGGCCGCCCGGGTAGTCCTGGTACTCGTACTTGTTCACGAAGGTGCTGTTCAGCGCCATGTCGAACTGACCGATGTTGCTGCGCAGGCGGTACTGCGCGCTCAGGTCCACACCATTGGTGTTGGTGCCGCCGAGGTTCTGGCTGATCTGGTCGACGTAGCCGCACTTCGGGCCCGGGCAGTTGTTCGTGATCGACAGCAGGTTGCCCGGCTGCGCGAAGTGGAAGTACTGCTGGAACTGCGCGTAGTTGGCGAACAGGGTGGACTGCGGCAGTGTCGAGATCGCGTTCGTGATCTTGATGGCCCACAGGTCGAGGCTCAGGCTCAGGTCGGCCATGGGCTCGAACACCGCGCCCAGGGTGTAGCCCTTGGACTTCTCCGGCTTCAGGTCGGGGTTGCCGCCGGTGAGCACCTGGAACTGCACGTTGCAGTTGGCGCCCGACGAGGCACCGCCCACCGGCGTGCCGCCCGGGCAGTTCAGCGGGTTGTTGAAGTTGCCGGCGGTGTTGGTGTAGGCCTGCGAGCCGTAGAGCTCGAACAGCGTCGGCGCGCGGAAGCCCGTGGATGCCGAGCCACGGAACAGCAGCTCCTTGCTCGGCTGGTAGCGGAAGGACAGCTTGGGGTTGGTGGAGCTGCCGAAGTCGCTGTACTTGTCATAGCGCAGCGAGCCGGTCACCTCCAGGCTCTTGAGCACCGGCACGTTCAGCTCGGTGTAGAGCGCCGAGACATTGCGCGTGCCCTTGGCAACGAAGGCCGGGTCCACGCCGGTGGAGGCTTCCACCAGCTTGGCGAAGTCGGTCTCGGCGTGGGAGTCGAAATTCTCGCGGCGGCGTTCGGCGCCCAGCGCGATCTGCGACGGGCGGCCGGCGCCGAGCCAGTCGCCCAGTTCGCGGCTGGCCGTGAACTTGAGGATGTTGACCTTGCCGGTGGCGGTTTGCAGCTTGCCGTTGAGCGCGGCCTTCTGCAGCAGCGCCGCGCCGGCTTCGCTCTGCGCGCCGAAGGGGTTGATGACGCCTTCGAGCAGGCCTTCGCCGATCATGTCGCCGTCACCGTAGCCGCCCACCAGGTACTGGCCCACGGTGTTCTTGTTGGCCGAGAACTTGAACGAGTAGTCCCAGTCGGCGGCATTGCCGTCCGCCGACAGCACGATGCGGCTTTGCTGGTTGTCGTTGCGCTGGGCGCGCGAGCCGTTGGGGAAGTCGCGCCAGAACACGTAGACGAAGCCCTGCTGCACATCCACCGGGTTGGCGAAGGCGCTGGACGGGCTGAAGGCCGGCTTGCCCACCACGTCGGGGTCGGTGAAGTTCGGGTCGACGTTGGTCTTCGGGAAATAGGGGTTGGGCTGACCATTGGGCATGGTCGGGTTCATCAGGTAGCCGCCGTAGGGCACGGGCGCGACCAGCGTGGTGACCTTGTTGCGCGTCAGGAAGGCTTCCGCGCCAAGCTCCAGCGCGTCGTTGACGCGCAGCGTGCCCTTGAGCATGGCCGAGGTGGTGTCCGACTTCGGCGCGAAGTCCACGAAGTTGGGCGTGACGATCTTGCACTGCGTGCCGCCGGCTTCCGGGATCAGCGAGGTGCCCGCGCAGGTGGGCGCGGCGGGGTTGTAGAGCGCGCTGAAGTCCTGCGTGTAGTTGGCCGGGTCGGTGCTGTTGGACAGGCCGCCGACGACGCGCTTGTTGAAGTCGCGCATGGTGCCGGCAATGGCGTCTTCCTTCTTCACGCTCAGGAAGCCCAGCACATTGAAGCCCTGGCTCGACAGGTCGCCGAAGCCGAAGCCCACGTTCGCGCTGCGGCCGCGGCCGCCCTGGTGCTGCGGGGAGTCGTAGCCGAGGGTGACGGTGGCGCCCTGGTAGCTCTTCTTGGTGATGAAGTTGATCACGCCGCCGATGGCGTCGGTGCCGTAGAGCGCCGAGGCGCCGTCGCGCAGCACCTCGATGCGGTCGATGGCCGCGAAGGGGATCATGTTCAGGTCGGGCGCGGAGCCGTCGACCGCGTTGTTGGCGATGCGCTCGCCGTTGAGCAGCACCAGGGTCTTGTCCTGGCCGATGCCGCGCAGGTCGGCGAAGGAGGCGCCGCCGCTGCCCGAGCCGATGGACTGCGCGGCGTTGACCGAGGCCTGCACGCCGGTGAGGTTGGCCATGATCTGCTCGACCGAGGTCACGCCCGAATTGCGCAGGTCGCTCATCTTGATGACCGTGACCGGCACGGCCGTTTCGGCGTCGATGCGCTTGATGGCGGAGCCGGTGACGGTCACGCGCTCGATCTGCTGGGGTTCGGCCTGTTGGGCCCAGGCGCTGAAGCCACCGACGGTCAGCAGGACCGCGGCAGCGATTTTGGTGTGTTGATGCATTACTGCTCCAGAAAGGTATGGCAAGCGGATGTGTTGCCAGACGGGTCAGCCCATCGAGATTCCACCGGATCAGGTGGCGGGCTGGCTGGAAATTCTGGAAGCACGGCAGTGAAACCCCTGGCTGGTGAAAACCCTAGATGCCTAGGGAAACCCATGTTCAAAGTCATGGGTGCGCCGTGCAAGCATCTGATTTGTATGAGATTGCCGGCGCTTTGAGGGTTTTGAAAATGGTGCTGACATGCAGCGGTTTGCCAACTTGAAACCCGCCTTCACCTTTCTTGATGACGCTGAAATAACTGTAGCGGCGAGGGTTATTCAAGCGCCCAGATATTGATCGAATTCAGGCGGCGTGGCGAATATATTCGCCCCGGTTTGCGCCATTTGAAATGACCCGCGCGATCGGGCGGCGAAACCCGCCGGCTGGCGCACACCGAGGTTGCGCGGATATGTCTGAGGTGCCGGCCCGGATGAGGCCCGGCGGTGGCCTGGCGTCAGTGGCCCAAGCGGCGCGACAGCTGCGCAGCGGCTTCGGCCAGGGCGGCGGCGATGGGGCCGCCGGCCGAGGTGTCGAAGCTGGCGCTGGGGCCGATGGCGGTCAGCGCCATCACCAGCCGGCCGGAGGCCTCGAACACCGGCGCCGCCACCGCGCTCACGCCGGCGATGACGCCATCGCGCGAGGTGGCCAGCCCCTGCGCCTTGACGGCGGCCAGCGTCGACGCCTCGGGCAGCGCTTCGCCCAGCGCGGCCGCTTCGCCGGTGCGCCAGGCGGCGAACAGCCGGCCGGAGGCCGTGCCCGACAGGCTCATCACGGTGCCGTGCCGCATGCTGATGTGCACCGGCGTGGGCCCTTCGGCCACGCGCACGACCGTGGGGCCGCGCGTGCCCCACACCGCCATTGCGACCGTGTGGCCGAGCTGCAGCGCCAGCTCCTCGATGACCGGCGTGGCCAGCCGCACCGGGTCGTACTGCTGCAGGCTGATGAGGCCGAGCTGCATGGCCAGCGGCCCGAGGCCATAGGGGCCGCTGCCGCCGTCCTGCGCCACCAGGCCCAGCTTGATGAAGCTCACGAGGTAGGGGTGGGCCTTGGCGGGCGCCATGCCGGCTTCGCGGGCCAGGTCCTTCAGCGCCATCGGGCGGCCGTGGTGGGCCAGGGCCCGCAGCAGCTGCCCGCCCACCTCGATGCTCTGGATGCCGCGCGGGCCCTTGGTCTCGTCCATGGCAAAAATTCTATATTGGTGAATTCATTTGGAATAGGCTAAATTTCAGGCCCGCACCGGAGACACCGCATGACGACCAAAGCCTTTGCCTCGCAAGCCGACCTCGAAGAAAAGAAGGTCACCTTCGAGCGCCTGTCCGAGCACGCCTGGGCCTACACCGCCGAGGGCGACCCCAACACCGGCATCGTCATCGGCCGGGACGCGGCGATGGTGATCGACACCCAGGCCACGCCCGTCATGGCGGCCGACGTGATCCGGCGCATCCGCGAGGTGTCGTCGGTGCCCATCAAGTACGTGCTGCTGAGCCACTACCACGCGGTGCGCGTGCTGGGCGCCAGCGCCTTCCAGGCCGAGGGCCTGGAGCAGGTCATCGCCAGCGAAGCCACGCTCGCCCTCATCCAGGAGCGCGGCGAGCAGGACAAGGCCAGCGAGATCGGCCGCTTCCCGCGCCTGTTCCGCAATGTCGAGTCGGTGCCGCCGGGCCTCACCTGGCCCACGCTCACCTTCAGCGGCCGGCTGACGCTGGACCTGGGCGGCGTGAAGGTCGAGATGTTCTCCCCCGGCCGCGGCCACACCGCAGGCGACACCGTGGCCTGGCTGCCCGAGGAGCGCGTGCTGTTCAGCGGCGACCTCGTCGAGTTCGATGCCACGCCTTACTGCGGTGACGCCCACTTCGCCGACTGGCCGGCGACGCTGGAGGCCATTGCGAAGCTCGACGCCGCCGCCCTCGTGCCGGGCCGCGGCCCCGCGCTCAAGGGCGCCGAGCAGGTGGCCGCAGGTCTCGCCGGCACGCGCGCTTTCGTCAGCGAGCTTTACGCCGCCGTGCAGGCCGGTGTGAAGGCGGGCGAGGAACTGAAAGCCGTCTACCAGCGCACGATGGCGGCGCTGAGGCCGAAATACGGCCACTGGGTCATCTTCGACCACTGCATGCCCTTCGACGTGACCCGCGCCTACGACGAGGCCGGCGGCCTGAGCCACCCGCGCATCTGGACGGCCGAGCGCGACGTCGAGATGTGGAAAGCGCTGGAAGGCGCTTGAGCGGTGGACCTGCCCCGCTACCCCTACCGCCAGAGCCTGGAGCAGCGCTCCGGCCAGCCGCAGCGCCGGCCGGTCGTCATCGTCGGCGCCGGGCCGGTGGGCCTGACGCTGGCCCTGGACCTGGCGCGGCGTGACGTGCCGGTCGTCGTCATCGACGACAACGACCACATCGGCAGCGGCTCGCGCGCCGTCTGCTGGGCCAAGAAAACGCTGGAGGTGTTCGACCGCCTCGGCGTCGGCGAAGCCGTGGCGCGCGAAGGCGTGCGTTGGCAACGCGGCCGGGTCTTCCACGGCGAGCGCGAGGCCTACCGCTTCGACCTGCTGCCCGAGTCCGGTCACAAGATGCCGGCCATGGTCAATCTGCAGCAGGACCAGGTCGAAGCCCGGCTCGTGCGCGCGGCGCAGCTGGACGGCCGCATCGAGCTGCGCGGCCGGCATGAGCTGATCGGCCTGGAGCAGGATGAGGGCGGCGTGACGCTCACCGTGCGCACGCCGGATGGCCTCTTCGACATGCGCGCCGACTGGGTCGTGGCCTGCGATGGTGCGCGCAGCCCCACGCGCACGCTGCTGGGCCTGGGCTTCGCCGGCCAGGTCTTCGAGGACCGTTTCCTGATCGCCGACGTGACCCTCGCCCCCGGCGCCCGCCCGCGCGGGCTGGACCCGGCCCACCCGGAGCGCTGGTTCTGGTTCGACCCGCCCTTCCACCGCGGGCAGTCGGTGCTGCTGCATGCGCAGGCCAAGGGCCTGTGGCGCATCGACTTCCAGCTCGGCCGCGAGGCTGACGTCGAGGCCGAGAAGCAGCCCGAGCGCATCCAGTCGCGGGTCAGCGCCATGCTGGACGGCGCGCCTTTCGAGCTGGCCTGGTCGTCCATTTACCAGTTCGCCTGCCGGCGCGCGGAGCGCTTCCGCGTCGGGCGCGTGCTGCTGGCGGGCGACGCGGCGCACCAGGTCTCGCCCTTCGGTGCGCGGGGGGCGAACAGCGGCGTGCAGGATGCCGACAACCTCGGCTGGAAGCTCGCTGCCGTCGTGAAGGGGGAGGGCGGCGAGGGCCTGCTCGATACCTACGAGTTCGAGCGCATGGAAGCGGCCGACGACAACATCGGCCACTCCACGCGCGCCACCGATTTCATCAGCCCCAAAAGCGCACTCAGCCGCCGGCTGCGCCGCGCCGCGCTGGACCTGGCGCCGCATGCGGACTTCGCCCAGGCGCTGGTCAACAGCGGGCGCTTGTCGCTGCCGACCGACCATGTCGACTCGCCACTGAGCACGCCGGATGCCGAGGCGTGGCCGGGCGGCCCGGGGCCGGGCAGCCCGGCGCCGGACGCACCGCTGGACGGCGGCTGGCTGTGCGAGGCGATGGCCGGGCGCTTCATGCTGCTGGCCTTGGGCTGGCCGGTGGAGATGCCGGGCCTGCCCGTCACGGTGCTGCCGGGCGAGGGGCTGGCGGCCGATCGCTATGGCGCGCGGCCGGGCAGCCTCGTGCTGGTGCGGCCGGACGGCATCGTCGCTGCACGCTGGCATCGCTTCGATGCGGCGGCGGTGGGGGCGGCGCTCGCCCGCGCCCAGGGCCGGGGCCTGGAGACCTCCCATGAATAAATTGACTCTGACCCCAAATTTCGGCGCGGAGGCGGATGCCTTATATGCCGAGTTGATCGCGGCGCAGGCCGG
>Ga0233424_10001660_pt1 | contig 18315 bp, 17 predicted proteins | sample Watercolumn_Towu_FD_181011 | JGI IMG/M metagenome (GOLD analysis project Ga0233424, IMG submission 181011) | Freshwater microbial communities from Lake Towuti, South Sulawesi, Indonesia - Watercolumn_Towuti2014_125_MG | ecosystem: Environmental > Aquatic > Freshwater > Lake | place: Indonesia...
TCGCCGGCCAACGTGTCTGGGGGCATGCCCCCAGACACGTTGCCATCCCATCAAACAACCATCATGAAGGAGCCAGACTCTACCTCTGACTGGTAACAATCAGGGGAGCACGTCAATAGGCTACGCAAGGAGCTGGCCGTTATTCGACCTGGGCTGGAGCATTTCTTCGTCATCGAGGGATGGAGCAAACTCACCAAGGCACCTACCATTCTGCACATTCATGGTGGTGCGTTGATTGACGCACCTGGTGACGGTGAGCGGATCAAAGACGCTGCCATGCGAGCAGCTGGCCAAGGTATTCGGGGGCATCCGGTGACGCGTCGGGCGAAGCATGGTGCCGAGTTCACCAGGGCTGGGCCGCGGTATGTCAACTACCTATTCAAGAGCGTGCGGAGACATGACGACCGCCTGGAAAAGCGCCGCCTGACCATGTCCCGATCCATCGTCGATGCGACGCGCGACTTCTGGCACGAAATCACCGGCCGGTTGGCCTAGCTCGTCCGCCGGCCGCGCCATTCTCATCATCATGGTGCAGGTAGGTGCACATGGCATAACGAGCCCACCAGCCTCCACTTAGATACTCGACCCATTGCGACCGCATTTCCCACCCGCATGCCAAGCGGGACCATGTCACACCAAGTCATCAACAACGACGACGAGGTCAACGACATGAAGCTTTTCAACGTTCGCAACGACAACACCGGCGAGGAGATGTGCATCGCCGCCACCGACATGGACCACGCATCGGCGGTCTATGTCACCTTCTGGATCGCGAGGTCCGGCGATGCGCCTGGCAGGTTCTCGATCTGTCGGGGGGCTCCCGCCGACTTCAAGGACAACTTCACCGTCAAGACCGTCGAGCGTAGCGACGTCGCCGGTGTGATCGTGCAGCAGCTGGACGGGTCGATGCTCTTCGAACCGGCATCGGCATGAGCGTCGTCGGCTTTCCCGGCGGCAAGCGGGGCGGTGACAGCTACCGCACCTATCGTATGATCAGCCGGTCGCACGCTCCGGTGATCGTCCTCGCTACCCATCTGCCAGAAGCCATCGGCGTGCTGATGCGCTGGCGGGCCAAGCATGGGATCGGCGAGGTCGGTCTGTCGGTCGAACCTGGCTGGGGCAAGTCCCTGACGAGCGTCGGTCGCGCCCATGTCGAGGAAGCGCTCACACGGTGCAAGGGACCCTGCGTAGCGCATCGATACAGGGCAGACATCGGTTGGGAGCTGACCGCGCCAGAACGCGCTGAGAACGGCTGGTAGCGCCCCTGGGGAGCATTATGGGTTACAGTGCCCTCGGTGCTCCCGCGACGACGTAGCTCTCCCCCAAAACAACCCCGCCATGTTTCATCGCATGGCGGGGTTCCGTATTCACCGCACACCATCTCAGGCCGGGTTGCTGAACGTGTGCGACTTCGAGCAGCCGCTCGCTGCTGCTTCCCAGCCGCCCGCGGTGTCCCCGGCATCGGTGGAGAGGCAATAGCCGCCGCCATTGTCGCGGCCGTCCCAGAAGATCTTGCGGCCGTCGCGATAGACCTGGACCTGGTCGATCAGCATCGCATCGCCGCCATCGGTGTTGATGCGCACGGCGGTGATGATGTCGGTCGCGCTGGCTTCCACCTCGGCAGCGCAGCCGCTGGCAGTATTTTGAAGCTTCTGCCGGTTGACCAGCTTGCCGTTCGACAGGAAGTCGACGGTGATGTTGTTGGCGCTGGTCGTGTCCTTCAGGCCGCTGATGCAGTAATCGACGTTGACCTTGTAGGGAAGCGCGGCGACGCCCAGCGTCTTGTCGGTCGCCGACGGGTTGAAGGCGGAACCCGCCAGCTCGAGCGTTCCGGGAAATCCGACATAGAAGGTTTCCTTGGCGTCCGGGATGGCAAGCGAGGCCATGGACGCGGTGGCGTTGGCGCCGGCACCTGCGATGGCGACCGCAGCAGCACAGCCCGCACCGGCCGTGACCGGGCAACGCACTGCACGTGCTGCGCATCTTTCAGGAGGCGATCGGCAATGTGCTCGCCCATGCGGGAGCGACCGAAATCCGCATCGGCTGCCGCGAGGACCAGCGCGAAAGGATCGCCGGTGTCGCCGCCTATGTTGCGGACAATGGCCATGGATCAATCGACATGGCCTCGCGTCAGGCCGGCAAGGGTATCGCCAGCATGAAGGCCCGCGCCTCGTCGCTGCATGGCCATCTGGATTGCTAGGCCCGTCCGGGAGAGGGAACGCTGATCCTGCTGTGGCTGCCCTATGTGCGCACCATGGCACGGCAAGGGGCATGATGCCTATGGCGGTTGGGAGCACAGGACTTCGGTCGCCTGCGGCGGCGATCGGCAAGCCAGTCGGACCGTTGCAGCAAAACTCAGCGTCCGGCTGCTTCTGCCCTACACCGGCGGGCCCGCAAAGCCGCAGAAAAGCTGGATTTTCTCAAAGCCAGCGTGGTTGAATGCATCAACCGACGGCATGGAGGTGCACCTCGCCAGGTTGATTTTAGTTGCTGTTTTGTTGACGGTTTTCGGCGTTTTTAATCAACTTTTTCGATCAGTGGCAGCTTGCCCCGTTTTGGGCGAACCGCGAAAATCTTGCATGAAAACGGTAATACAAGAACACCTTGTATGTTTCTGGTGCACCGAGTTCATGCAATCTCTACGCCGCTTCGGGTTGATCCCGGCACCCCTCGGTAGGGTATTCCATCATCACCATCGTCAAGCTCATGCGCACGCAGCCACCACACACGGCGTGCAGTTCCATGGGTAAAACCGCAGCCGAGCCTGGTAGCGGTCAGGATGATCGCAGATGTCCCAGGCAGGCTGCATTCGCCACATGCGTTCAATGCGCAAGTTTCAATGTCACGACACCGGCAATGATGAGCGCGACGCCCGCAAAGCGCATAAGCGACGTGGGGTCATTATAGATCAGCACGCCAACCAAAAACGTGCCCGCAGCGCCGATACCAGTCCATATGGCGTAAGCCGTGCCGATGGGGATGGTGCGCTGCGCCAGCCATAGCAGGACGCCACTGATCGCCATGAAGGTAATGGCAATGGCGATCCCGCTTATGCGGGTTGCAGGGGTTTGCGCCATTTTCAAACCGACGGGCCAGCCGATTTCAAACATGCCAGCGAGCACGAGATAGAGCCAACTCATGACGATGCCTCCTTGGTCACCAAGGGTTTTTGTGCGGTCGCGCTGCCTCGCGTGAGCAGCCTCGCGATCCGCCCATGGGTGAACCAGGCATAGCTCCACGAAAGATAGACCGAGCTGCGAGACCGGAAGTCGATGAGCAGGAACAGATGCACAATCGACCATAACAGCCATGCAACAAGGCCATTGACCTTGAGCCAGCCAAAATCGGCTACCGCCTGCGACCGGCCGATCACCGCCATCATGCCCCAGTTGTGATAGCGAAATGGCCTTGGCGCCCGGCCATGGCTCAGCTGCGCGCGGATCATTCTCGCAACGTGGCGGCCTTGCTGCTTTGCGACCGGGGCAAGGCCCGGCAATATGCTCCCGTCAGCGGCGGTCTGACTGGCGGCATCTCCGATCGCGAAAACGGCATCATGGCCGGGCACCCGGCAGTGCTCATCGACGATGATCCCCCCGTTTGATGCGGCTGCTGCGCCGATCCATTTTGCAGCCGCACGTGCCTTGGTGCCGGCGGCCCAGATGATGGTCGAAGCGTCGATGCGGCCGTCTCCAAGCCATAGGCCATCGTCCTCGATCTGCTGCACAACAGCACCGAGTTTGACCTCGACGCCCAGCGCGGCGAGTGCTTTGAGAGCATGAGCCGATTGCTGCGGACAAAAGGGGCGCAACAGACGGCTGCCTGCCTCGGCCAGGATGATGCGGATCTCCTGCGGGTCGATGCGTCGAAAATCGCCAGCCAGGGTCGTCCGCCCGAGCTCGGCGATGGCGCCCGCCATCTCCACTCCGGTCGGCCCTCCGCCAACAACGACGAAAGTCAGCAGTCGCGCACGTTCGGCAGGATCGACCTCCAGTTCTGCGCGCTCGAATGCTGCCAGAACGCGCTCGCGGATCGTCAGCGCATCATCCATGGTTTTGAGCACCAGTGCATGCTCGGCCCATTCGTCATGGCCAAAGAAGCTGTAATCGGCCCCTGTTGCAATCACCAGGAAGTCGTAGGCGACGTGCCCACTCTGGTCCGTCAGCACCACCGACCGGCTGGTATCCACCCCTATGACATGGTCCATCAGCACGCGCACATTGTCCGACGAGCTGAACAGACTGCGTGTCGCGGTTGCCGTGTCCGATGGGTTCAGCGCCGCTGTCGCGACCTGATAGAGCAGCGGCTGAAACAGATGATGGTTGGATCGATCGATGATCGTCACTTCAGCATCGGTGCCCTCAAGGCCGCGTGCTACGGCGAGTCCGCCAAAGCCGGAACCAACTATCACTACCTTGCGGCCAACCATGCCTGAATCTCCTTCCGAATTTGACATACGATCGTATTTCAAATATTTCAATACCGATGTATGGAAAAAGGAGTGGGTGTGGGACGACGACCCTCAATCGATCGCGAACAGGTGCTGGCAATTGCAGACAACATCGTTGCTGATCGCGGTGCGGCGGCGTTGACCATCGACGCAGTCGCCAAGGCAGCGGGCATCAGCAAGGGCGGCGTGCAATCCTGCTTCGGCACCAAGGAGGCGATGATAAGCGCTCTCCTGGATCGCTGGGTGAACGATTATGCCGACGATCTGAACGCGGCACTGGAAGGCGTCGGCGAAGTATCCCCGGAGAGGCGTATCGCTGCGCACGTAGCGATTGCACTCGACGAGAACGCTGACAGCTCGGCAAGATCCGCTGCGCTTGTCGCGGGCCTCATTCAGACCCCCGATCATTTGGGGTCTGTCCAGTCCTGGTATGCTGAGCGGTTCGCCGATCTGTTTGAAGGTGGAGCTTCGGCCCGAGCACTGCGGATAGCCTTGTTGGCAACCGAGGGTGCGGTGCTGCTCCGTCATTTCGGACTGGCAAGGCTCGATGGCGAGCAATGGGAAATTTTGCGCGCCGACATCGAAGCGCTCGTGGACGGCACCGCGGAGGGGTTGACCCTCGGCGGGTGTAAGTCGGGCATGGTGCGGAAGGCTTGAAGATAGCCCAGGGGATGCCTCGCATCGCCCTGGGCCTCCTCATCGTTCGTCAGATGGCCTGATGCTTTCACAGGGTCGCAGTCGTGGCCCCGCTGCCTTTGACGTCGGCTATGAGAGCGTCTTGCAGTTCGCCCGCGAATACGGTCGGATGTTCGGGACGCCACCAGCACACGACGTGCGGTCAGCGCGCGAGAGGGTCAGGCTTGCAGGCTGAACCTCGGTGACGGCGAGTTATGCCGGGCGCGCCTTAATTCATGCGCTAACTCCCTGCACATCGCGTCTAATGAGAACTGGCCCTCAAGCGATCGCGATGTCGATCTGCCTGCTCACGCCGCCGTCGCGGTCACGCTCGGCCCAGAGGAACACGACCGATCCGTTGCTGATCTCCTGCAACCGCGCACCGATGTTGCGCTTCTCCAGGCTGTCGCGGTTATCGGTGCGATCGGTGCCCTTATACTCGACGATGAGCTTGCGGCCGTCGATGAGCTCGGCGACGAAATCCGGGTAGAACATATCGGTCGAGGTCGGCAGGGCATAAGACCATGCCGTCCGGTCCACATTGCGCACCCAGTGCTTTACGGCCGGATGGGCATCAATCTGCATGGCGGCCTGCCACTCCTCGCCGCCATGCTTGAGATCGCCGACCTGGGCGAACAGGTGCTTATTCGGCTTCCAGTTTCCGACATAGGGCGTCCGGGGATCATAGCCTCGCTTCGAGAAGCTGAACCCATTGTTTTCCAGCGCCAGCACCGGCGCGATGTCCGTCATCAGCATCTGCACGCCGCGAATTCCCGCCTGCTCGCGCAGATCCTTGACCCGTGCGATGATCGCCCGGCGCAGCGCGAATTTGCCACGCACGAGCTGGGCCAGCGGTATGCGCTCGGCAACGCCCGCCACCACGCGGCGGCAGTATTCCAGGAAGATCGGCTGGGCCACGTCGCGCTGCCTGGTCGTGCGGTCGAGCCAACGAGACAGTGCCGCGACATCCCAGTCGGTCGCATCGTCGAGCGCCAGTTCGGCGGTCGCATCGATGCGGGTATAGACGACCCGATCGCCCTCGACGTCCATATCGAAGGTATCGGGCCGCTCGGTCAGCGCAAAACCAGGGAGGCTGGTATCGACCTTGCTCAGGTCCCAGCCGCCGACGTCTACCAGTGTCTCGGGGAAGACGATCTCAATCTGGCCGTCGTCGCCCTCGATGGCGAGGCGTGGAAGGGTCAGCACCTCACCCTTCTCGGCCGGTGACAGACTTTCGGCACGGCGTGCAATGAACGCCTCGACCGCCACGGTAGGATTGGTCGTGCCCGCGCTGATCGCGGCGGCAACCTTGCGCAGCACCTCGTCCGGGGCATCGGCGTTGAAGGTGATCGCCACCCCGCCCTCGCCATCGTCGGCCATGCGCGTTGCTTCGACCATCTCGGCGGTCCAGTCGCTCTGGTCGGGGCGCTCGTGCACACTCAGCACCGGCAGCACCGGTGCGGTGAACAGCGGCTGGTCTTCGCGCCATTCAAACGCCTGGGGCTGCTCGACAATCGCTTCCAACGCCGTGCGCTCATCAAAGCCCATCTCGGTCAGCCGGTCCTTCAGACCCTCGGCTGCCTCAAAGAAATTGCGCTCGGACACATGGGCATAGGCCCGGTTCAGTTCTTCGGACGATCGGCGGGTGGCGAACGGCATACGCAGCACGCGACCCAGCAGCTGCTCCACCGCGCCACCGCTACGAATGCTGGCAAGCGAGCAGAAAACATAGGCGAATGAACAGTCCCAGCCTTCCTTGAGCGCCGCGACGGTGATGACATGCTCGATCATGCAGGCCGGGTCGAACAGATCGATACCATCCAGCTCGCGCTGGTTGCCGGTGGCGATGGCGATGCGCTCCTCGGGGATGCGGCAATCCTCCATCAGGTGGCGCTTGACGACCTCGACGGTCGCCTCCGCCCCCTCGTTCGCTGGCTGCGCTTGATAGAGCGCGATCGGCCGGATGCCGCCGCCGTCCTTCTCGGCAATACCCTCCAGCCAGGCGCGATTGTCCACAGCGTGCGCAATGGCCTGCTGCCAGCTCGCATGCTGCTACAGGTGGATCGGCAGCTTGATCATGTCCGCCGCCTTCAGCTCGGCAGCGGTGGCCGACACGATGACGTTCGACTTAACCGGCGTCGCTGTGAACTCGACCACCGCGGCTGGCGCAAGGCGACCGAAGGTCTCGCCCGACAGGGTGGAGGTGAAATTGTGCGCCTCATCCACGATCACCAGCGGCCGGTGCAGCTTCATCAGATTGGCGAAGCTCGCGATCGGCTTGCCCTTGCGCGCGCCCTCCTGATGGCGGGCCAGATCGACACCAGCCGGCAGCGAGGCGATATGCGGCTCGAGCTCCTCGTCGTCGCGATAGACGTTGCGGTCGGCGACATTGTTCACGCGGAATGCCTGCACCGTCGAGACGATCGCCGTCGCGGCATCGGCCATGTCCTGCGGGCGCAGCTGGCGGCGCTCGTCAATGCCGAAGACGCGCACCGCGCCGCCGAAGCTCGCCTCCAGCGCTTGGCGATAGGGATGGTTGATGGCCCTCAGCGCGCCCAGCGTCTGCTCGGCGATGGTCGCGGATGTGACCAGCCACAGCACCACCGGGTAGCGGCGCGAGAGATAGGTATCACGCGCAATGCCGATGGCGTGTGAAGCGAGCAGCGTCTTGCCGCCGCCCGTGGGCAGGCGCAGACAGCAATAGGGCACCTCGGGCAGCTCCTTGAGCGGCCGGTAGGACGCCCCATAGGCCCCAGGCTGGCCCACCGCGCATGCCGCAGCATAGGCCGCCGCATGGTCGCGGATCGCGGCCTGGTCGAGAAACGTGCGCAGCGCATCGAGCGCGCGGCGCTGATAGTCCTTCAGCTCCATCAGCGTGCCCTCACATCATAAGGCGTCTGCTTGAAGACGACATTGGCCTCCGCCAACCGCGCCGCGCCAAGCTTGCTCCATTCGCCATAGACCGTCATCGGGCCGTCCCAGCCGCTCTCGGCGCGCAGACGGTCGAGCAGCGCGGCGGTGAGCACATTGCCGCCGCTGACCGATCGATCGCCCAGGATGCCGTTAAACAGCAGCGCATAGGCCATGCCCTCGTGCACGCCGAGCACGGGTGTATCGCCCGCACCGGCATAGGGTGTGCCCGTCTCGCTGAACCAGATATGCGCCGCCAGCGTCGAGAAGCGGATGCCGTCGGTAATGTGCCCGTCGGCGTCGAAGACCGGCTCGCCAAGGCGATAGAAGCGATAGCCGCCACCACCGGTCCAGCCCAGGGCCTCGGACACCCCGCCCTGCTCGCCCTCGATCACCTTGTCGAGCCGGGGCTTGCAGTGCGTCACCGCATGATCGCCCATCTCGATCCCGATCCAGCGCCGCCCCATCTTGTGCGCGACCGCTGCGGTGGTGCCAGAGCCGAGGAAGCTGTCGAGCACCAGGTCGCCAGGGTTGCTCGCAATATGAATGAAACGTTCTAACAATGTCTCGGGCTTCGGGGTGTCGAATGTCGTAAGATTGGTCAGCAGTTTGCCCAGATGATCCCGTTTCGCGCTTTGGTTGGTGCCGACGTCGCTGGCGGTGAGCCACGTTCTCGGCGCCACTCCCTCTCGGACCTTATCCGCGTATCTTTTGATGATCGGCAAGCTGTCGCCCTTACGGCCAAAATAAACACGCCCCTCAGAACGAGCTTGCTCAAAAGTTTGCTGGGAGAAGGCCCAGTAGCGGCCCTCCTTTGGCGTCACAACGCGGCCAGATGGTAGCTTGATCGGGAACCGCTGCTTTTCCGTCCCGCTCTTTGCTGTGCCGTCGTCGCCTTGCCGCCATGGTCCACGCGGATCGTCATCAGGGTTCTTGAAGCGCCCCTTCTGGACGTCCGTGCGTTCAAGCAGGTTGCGTGTTTTGTCCCAGATCTCGCGACGGCGTGCATAGCAGTGGATATAGTCGTGAGAGATCGAGACGCTTGCATCACCCCGCCCGCCTGCATCACGTTCCCACACAAACGTAGCGACAAAATTACGCCGCCCGAACACCTCATCCATGATGACCTTGAGGTAATGCCCCTCATTGTCGTCGATCGACACCCAGATGCTGCCGTCCTCGGCCAGCAGATCGCGCAACAGCACCAGCCGGGGGTAGATCATCGAGAGCCACTGGCTGTGCTCCAGGTTGTCGTCATAGTGCTCGAACGCGGAGCGCGTGTTATAGGGCGGGTCGATATAGATGCACTTCACCGCGCCCTTTTAATAGGGCAGCAACGCCTTGAGCGCGTCGAGATTGTCGCCCTGGATAAGCATGTTGCCCGACGCCGAATCACCGCCGTTGAGCTCAGGCACAGCTTCCAGCAACCGATACGGCACCTGCGCCGCCGCACGCACATCTTCACCGCGCGTCATCCAGTCCAGTATCGGCACTCGCCCTCCTCAATAACGCATGGTGTCCGCTGCCAGCCTTAGCCGCCGTCCCCCCGCCGCGCCAAGCAAGAAGCGCAGCGCCTCGCCTCATCATGCCACAGGGGGCTGCCGGGACATGGATGATGCGGCGCTGATTCCGTAATGATGCCTGCCCATGGACCGCCAAAGCGAGATGTCTTAGAAAATCCGCGTCCCCCGTATCCGGGTGCAGCCTATCAGGCAGGTAGCCACAGGAAGAGCCATCCACCGGCACTGTGGCGATGGCTCACCGCCGCGCCCAAAGCTCCTTCGTCGCCTCCACGCACATGGCATCCGCCGGGAACGGCCGGTCAAACTGATGGAGATCCTCGAGCGGCGCGGTGAGCCAGGTCTGCCACTGATCGGGCGTCAGGATCACCGGCGACCGGTCGTGGATGTGCTCCAGTTCCGGCGCGTTCTCGGTCATGACGCCGGTATAGACCTCGCCCCACTCGTCCGACGTCTGCCAGAGGCCCGCCCAGGCAAAGATCGACGTGCCTTTCACCGATAGCCAGGTCTCGGTCATCTTGCCCGGCGTGCCGACGGCCTCGGCATAGCGCGCAGCCGGGATCAGGCAGCGGTGCTCGGGCTGTGACGCCCAGCGCTTCCAGAAGGCGCCCAGCTTGTCGAAGCGCGCATTGTTCACCGGCTTGGGCTTGAGCGGCTTGCCCTTCTTGCCGCGCAGCACGACCGGGAAGCCCCAGGTCATCTGCTCGAGCACCATCTGGCCGTCCTGCTGCCGCACGACCCAGCCGGGCTCCCTGGGATGCACCGTCGCCGGTCCCTCGTTGAACGCGCGCAGCACCTTGGCCGAGAAATGGTCTTCGATGCGCTGCCGTTCGCCCGGCTGGTAGCGATTACACATGCAGGGAAGCTGCGGGGTGCCGCTGCCCATGTCAATGTCGGGGGCATAGGCCCGCGCCCATCGAGCCCGCTGCTGAAGCGAGGGCCGGGGCTGGCGCAGCACGAGATACCAGGTGTCGAGCAGCCCCATCAGAATAGAGATGCGATGATCGTGCCCGCCCTGCTCGGAATAGGCCCATGCAACCGGGTCGTCGATCGTCTGCCAGAAGCTGATCGCCTGCCAGTCTGCTGCCACACCACCACGCACTAGCCAGCTCAAGGCCAGCCGGTGGCCCCATGTGCGGTTGACAGCACCACATTGCGCCTGCGCGACGACATCCTCAAGCGTGCGCATGGCGATGGCGGTAACGGGGTCATGGGTGGGCATGGGTGAAGCAGATTCGCATCACCCAATTAGAACAAATAAGGAACATATCTGTCAATCCGCGCACACCCATTTTCTCTACCAAACTACATGACAAAACGATTGCACTGCGCCTCGAATCGCGGCAAGAACTAAGCACCGGGTTAGTGCGACCGCCCGGTTAGGCGCAGCGCGCGCTCAGGGGTTGCTTCATTTCATGGCCGGTTTGGCCACGATGAGGCTTATGTTTCAAACATTTCTGCGCACTGCCGCACCGGCTGCGCTGCTTGCCGCACCCCTCTCGCCCGTGCATGCCGGACCGCCGCGCTTGCAGGACGCGATCGGCAATCCTTCTGACATCAAGGTCTCAGGCAGCATCCGGCTGCGCTACGAGAGCCTGACAGGGCAGCCGCGGATCAACCTGCCGCCGCAGGACGAGCAGATTGCAATGCGCTCGACGCTGCTGGTGGAATTTGCGCCGTCGCCTGGGCTGCGGATCGGCGCGGAGGTCTTCGACAGCCGTGCCTGGCTCGGGCGACCCGGCTCGTCGGTCAGCGCCAACGATGTCAACACGCTCGAGCCCGTGCAAGCCTATGTCGCGCTCGATCTCGAGCCGGGCAAGGGCAACAAGCTGACGCTCGAAGCCGGTCGCTTCATTCTCAATCTGGGGTCTCGGCGGCTGGTGGCCGCAGACGATTATCGCAACACCACCAACGGCTATACCGGTCTGCGCGCCGACCTGAAGATCCGCAGCGGGCCGCAGGCAACGTTCATCTACACTCTACCCCAGATCCGCCTGCCCGACGACCAGCCATCGGTGCTCGACAACCGGGGTGCGCTCGACAAGGAGAGTTTTGATCTTCGGCTGTGGGGCGGCCTTGTCTGGCACCCTGATGTGATCGCCGGGATCATGGCCGAAGCCTCGTATATCCGTTTGCAGGAGAGAGACTCGCTGCGCCGTGCGACGCGCGACCGCAATCTGCACACCTTCGCTGCGCGGTTGATCCGCGAACCCGCGGCAGGCAAGCCCGACTTCGAGGTCGAAGCGGCCTATCAGTTCGGCGAGGCCAGCGAGACGACACGCGCGGCTGCACCGCTGCTCGATGTCGGTTCCTGGTTCGCCCATGCCGATGCGGGATATACCTTTCCTGGCCCGGCGCGGCTGCGCATCTCGGTTGAATACGATCATGCCAGCGGCGATGCCCCCGGCGGTAAATATGGCCGGTTCGATACCCTTTTCGGCATGCGCCGCGCCGATTTCAGCCCGGCCGGCGTTCTGGCGGCGATCGGCCGGAGCAACATCGACAGCCCCGGGGTGCGCATCGAGGCCGCTCCCGGCAAGCGCCTCGACGGCTTTGTCTCCTATCGCCCGATGTGGCTCGCCGAGCGAGCGGACAGCTTCGCCTCCACCGGCATCCGGGACGTGCGGGGACGGTCGGGTAGCTTTGCCGGACACCAGCTCGAAGGTCGTGTGCGATACTGGTTGGTGCCCGGCTTCCTGCGCAGCGAGCTCAATGCGTTTCTGCTGGCAAAGGGACAGTTCCTGCGCGCAGCCCCGAACGCGCCAGCGACTGGCGATACCCGCTATGTCAGCCTTGCGCTGATCGCGACATTCTGACGGGCAGCGGAGCCATTGCAAGGCAACAAGCGCAACTTTCAGGGTGGAGCAGAATTTGTTGTGCGGCACGGGGCGCAACAGGCTTGACCCCACTTCTCAACCAATATAGTTATGAATGCGCGGATGGGTAACCCCATTCGCACTATGGCCCTGAGCGGCCCGCGGCATTTGAATGGGAAGCAGCTTGCTCCGCGTTACCAACGGCTAAAGCGCGCGATGCTGAAGGCGACAGCGCCAGGCACCGTGTTCCCCCCACGTCTCTTTGGGGAGAAAACGATGCGAACGATCATGTGCAAGACCTGACACACTGAACCGCTGTTCAGCGCGTCCATCCGCACGCCGCAGCTTTCGGACACGATCGACCAGACCCTGAACCGGCCATGGGTGCGACCCTGGCGCGGCCCGTCTGTCCGCGTCCGCTCCATGCCCGGTGTGCCCACCTACCAATCCGATTGATGGCGTTTCCCCGTCTGGCGTCGGGGGAGCGAACGGTGCCTTATGCCTATCCAGCCTGCCTTCACTACCGCCGACCTGGCGAAATACCCCGTCTCGATCCAGCAGAGCCTTGCTGCTCTCTATGGCCCTTTCCCCGAGCCGGTCGGCTCGACCCCGCGCGCGCCGGTCATCCTCAAGTTCCCCGACCCCTGCGCCGATGATGCGCGTGACGAAGGCACTTCGATTGTCCCTGTCTCCGCAACCCGGAGGCGCGCAGCATGATCTACACATCCAACCGCAACGCCCGCTTGGTCCGCAAGCGAGGTCTGGCCGCGCTGCTCGGCAGCACTGCGCTGTTCCTGACCGCAGGGCCGGCCTGGGCTGCTGAAGACCAGCCCGAGAGTAGCGACACCTTGGCCGAAGACGCCGAAGCCGCGGCTGCCGCGATCGTCGTCACGGCGCGCCGCCGCGAGGAAACTGCGCAGGACGTCCCGATCGCGCTCAGCGTCGTCGATAACAGCCAGCTCGAGGCGACCGGCAATTTCACGCTCGGCCAGATCCAGCAGCTCGTCCCCAGCTTGCAGATTTTCAGCTTCAACCCGCGCAACACCAATGTGAACATCCGCGGGCTTGGCTCCAACGTCGCGCTGACCAATGACGGGCTCGAGAACGGCGTCGGCTTCTATATCGACAATGTCTATTATGGCCGCGTCGGCCAGTCGCAGTTCGATCTGGTCGATCTGCAACAGATAGAGGTGCTGCGCGGGCCCCAGGGCACGCTGTTCGGTAAGAACACCACCGCTGGCGCGATCAACATCACCACGCGCGCACCGGTGTTCGACTACGAGTTCCAGGGCGAGGCGACGGTCGGCGACTATGGCTATCATCAGGTGCGCGGGTCGCTCTCGGGCCCGCTGATCGGCGATGTCGTCGCCTTCCGCCTGAGCCTGGCCGACACGCACCGCGACGGCTTCCTGTATAATGTCACGACGCGGCAGGATGCGCAGAATTACGACAATTTTACCGCGCGAGGCCAGTTGCTGATCCGTCCGGCGAGCAATCTCGACATCAAGCTGATCGGCGATTTCTCCCGTCAGAAACAGGATTTCGTGCTCAACGTCTTCGCCGGGATCTTCTCGAACTACGACAATGGCGCGGTCATCCCCAACAACTTCCTGCAACGCGCGGCGCGTGCGGGCTACACGCCGCTGCCGATCGATCCGTTCGCAAGGCTGGGCGATTCCAACTCGCCCTTTCAGTCGAACATGGACAGCTATGGCGCGTCCGGCCAGATCGACTGGAACCTGGGCGGCGCGGCGCTGACCTCGATCACCGCTTATCGCTGGTGGGACTGGAACCCGGCCAATGACGGCGACGCGACCGCTTTGCCGATCATCACTAAAGCGCAGCAGGCCAACCGCCAGCGCCAGTTCAGCCAGGAAGTGCGGCTCGCCTCGACGGGCAAGCGCACCATCGATTATGTCGTCGGTGCCTATTATTTCTGGCAGATCGTGCGCGGCTTCGGCGCAACGGCCTACGGCGCCAATGCGGCCAACTGGAACCTGCCGACGGTCGCCGCAGCGGTGGGCAATGCCGCGCTCAACGGGTTCGAGGCGAACTCGATCTCGACACCCGAGACCAAGAGCCTCGCCTTTTTTGGCCAGGCGGACTGGAACATCACCGATACGCTCGCGCTGACCGGCGGCCTCAGGTTCACCAACGAGAAGAAGTCGGGCGCGTTTAGCCAGTTCCATGTTGCGGGCACCAATCTGGCAACTCTGCCGACAGCGGTGGCGACCGCCGCGCTCGCGATCCGCAACCAGTTCAATCCCGTCACCAGTTTCGAGACGAGCTTCACCGACAACAGCCTGTCAGGGCTGCTGAGCCTGTCATGGAAGCCGACACCGGCCGTGCTGACCTATGCCACCTACTCGCGCGGCAACAAGTCGGGCGGGCTCAATCTCACCAACCTGCCGGCCGGGATCGACCCCGACGTGCGGCCCGAGAAGATCGACAATTTCGAGCTGGGGCTGAAGAGCCAGCTCTGGGACCGGCGGGTCACCTTCAACCTCGCGGGCTTCTGGACCGAGACCACCGATTACCAGACCGCGATCACCGAGCTGACGCCGGGCACGGTCAACGTTCGCCAGTATATCGCGAATATCCCCAAGGTGCGCTCGCGCGGGATCGAGGCCGATCTGGTCGTCGCGCCGAGCGAATGGCTGAGTTTCACCGCCTCGGGCTCCTATGTCGATGCGACCTTCCGCGATTATCGCAACGCCCCGCAGGCGCCGGAGAACCTGAACCTTGGCGGCATCCAGGACCTGACCGGACGGCAGATCCCCGGCGTGCCCAAGTTCACCTACACGCTGGGCGTGGACGCCTCGCAGCCGCTGTTCGAAAGCGGCGGGCATACCCTGGAGCTCTATGGCCATGCGGATTTCTCGCACCGCTCTTCGCTCAACACCACGGTCAGCCTGTCACGCTATGGCGAGGTCGAGGGCTATGGCATCCTCAATGCGCGCATCGGCGTGAGGCTTGCCGATGGCTCGATCGACGCCTCGCTCTGGGCGCGCAACCTCACCGACACCGAATATTTCCAGACGCTGAGCCCCGGCAATACCGGCGCGATCACGGCGATCATCGGTGAACCCCGCACGATAGGCGTCACGCTGCGCACCAAGATCTGAAGGGACACGACCATGGCCACGATCTTCCCGTTCCCGCATACATCATCCGCAGCCCCAGCGACGGACGAGAACCGGCTATCGGCCTGGCGGTTGACCCGCTTCTCGGCCATCGCGGTCCCGGTCGCCGCAGCGGGCCTGCCGCTCGGCGTCTATCTGCCGCCGGTCTATGCGCAGGATCACGGCCTGTCGCTGACCACCATCGGCCTGATCTTCCTGGTCGGCCGGTTGTGGGATGCGCTGCTCGATCCGTTCATGGGCGTGCTCAGCGACCGGACGCGCTCGCGCTTCGGACGGCGCAAGCCCTGGATCGCGGCGGGCGGACTGCTGTTCGCCGGCTCTGCCTGGTTCCTGTTCTTCCCACCGGTGCAGGTAAGTGCGGCCTATCTCGCGATCGTGCTGTTCTTCTTCTATCTCGGCTGGACGGCGGTGCAGATCCCGTTCCTCGCCTGGTCGGGCGAAGTGTCGGGCCGCTATCATGAGCGCACCCGCGTCGCGACCTTCCAGACGGTGGTAACGGCCAGCGCGCTGCTGCTGACGCTGATCCTGCCCACTCTCGCAGATCAGTTCCGGCCAGGTGACGGCGGGCTGAAACTGGCGCTGATGGGTGGACTTGTCGCCGTCACCATCCTGCCTGCGCTCGCACTCACGCTTACCGCGTTCAGGGAGCCGCCAGCGCCCGCGAGCATCGCACCGCGCGAGCCGCTGGGACGGGTCGTCCGTGCGGTGCTCGGCGACCGGCTGCTGCTGCGCGTGCTCGGCTCCGACTTCGCGGTGACGCTCGGCCAGAACATCCGCGCCGCGCTGATCGTCTTCTTTGTCACCTTCTACATGGGCAGGCCCGAATGGGCAGCGGGACTCTTCCTGTTCCAGTTCGTCTTCGGCGTGCTGGCAGGCCCGATCTGGCTGAAGATCGGCTATCGGCTGGGCAAGCATCGCACGGCGGTGGCAGGCGAGCTGGTGCAGGTCGCGATCAACCTCGGCCTGGTGCTGGTGGCGCCAGACAACATGACGCTGCTCCTCGGGCTCACGCTGGCACAGGGTCTGGCGCAGGGATCGGGCAATCTGATGCTGCGCGCCATCGTCGCCGATGTCGCCGACAAGCACCGGCTGGAGACCGGCAACGACCGTGCGGGCCTATATTATTCGGTGTTCAGCCTCGCGGGCAAATCCGCCACCGCCGTCGCCATCGGCATCGCGCTGCCGCTGGTCGCCTGGCTCGGCTTCGATCCCAAGACCAGCAACCGCCCCGAGGCGCTGCAAGGGCTCGCGCTGGTCTTTGCCCTCGGCCCTGCCATCGCTCATGCGCTCTCGGCCTGGCTGATCGCGGGCTTCCCGCTCGACGAGGCCCGCCATGCCGAAATCCGCCGCGAGCTTGATGCGCGCGAAGCCAATCTCGTCCCCGCCGAATAACCAGGAGAGGAATGCCCCATGACCTATCAGTCCTTTGATTTTGGCAAGGCCCCCGGCTCGGTCAGCCTCGAGCCGCTGCAACCGAGCCTTGGTGCTCTGGTGACCGGCATCGACCTGCGCCAGCCGCTCTCGGAAGGCTATCGCATCGGCCTGAAGACCGCGCTGCTGCGCTACCGCGTGCTGTTCTTCCGCGATCAGCATCTTACCCGCGAGCAGCAAATCGCCTTTGCCGCCAATTTCGGCGCGCTCGAGGTCCATCCGGTCTTTGCGCACCCTGATTATCCCGAGATCCTGCCGCTCGTGTCGAACCAACTGCGCGAACGGTATCGCGGAACCACAGATAGCAACTGGCATGCCGACACCACCTTCCGCCCCAATCCATCGGCAGGTGCGGTGCTCCGCGCCATCGAATCCCCATCGCTGGGCGGCGACACGGTGTTCGCCAATGCCGTCGATGCCTATGCGCAGCTACCCGAGGCCATTCGCGAGCAGATCGACGGGCTGACGGCGCTGCACGACCCCAGTGTCTTCCTTCAGTTCCTCGACAGCGAGGAGAAGCGAGAGGCGTTGCGCGCCGAGTTTCCTCCGGTCGAACACCCGGTCGTCCGCATCCACCCCGAGACCGGTGAGAAGGCGCTGTTCGTGAATTCGGTGTTCACGCGGCATATCGTGGGCCTGAGCCCGCAGGCGAGCGCCGACCTGCTCGCCCGGTTGTTCGACCAGATCAAGCGGCCCGAATTCCAGGTCCGCTGGAGCTGGAAGCCGGGATCGATCGCCTTCTGGGACAACCAGGCGACCCAGCACTATGCCGTCCCCGATTATGATGAGCCGCGTCACATGGAGCGTGTGACGATCGTTGGCGACCGTCCCTACGGTCCCGGCTCCCAACCTACCTGACCGACAGGACCCACCCCCGAACCGCATGCAATCACAGGAGAATTTCCATGTCAGATCTCATCAACAGCTTCATCAATGCCGCCGATCCGCAAAGCCCGCTGGACATCGTGCCCGTGGCCGGGCGCATCGGTGCCGAGGTGCGCGGCGTAGCGCTCTCTGGCGATCTCGACGATGCCAGCATCCAGGCGATCAAGACCGCGCTCGTCCGGCACAAGGTGCTGTTCTTCCGCGACCAGGCCGATCTCGACGACGCCCGGCACGAAGCCTTTGCCGCGCGGCTGGGCGAACCGATCGCTCACCCGACGGTGCCGGTGGCCGAGGGATCGCACTATCTGCTCGAGCTGGACACGAAGGAGGGTTACGCAGCCTCAAGCTGGCACACCGACGTGACCTTTGTCGATGCCTATCCCGAAGCCTCGATCCTGCGCGCAATCACCATCCCCCAGGCCGGCGGCGACACGCTCTGGGCCAATGGCGTCACCGCCTATGAGGAACTGCCCGAGGCACTGAAGACG
>Ga0233424_10001662_pt1 | contig 18311 bp, 13 predicted proteins | sample Watercolumn_Towu_FD_181011 | JGI IMG/M metagenome (GOLD analysis project Ga0233424, IMG submission 181011) | Freshwater microbial communities from Lake Towuti, South Sulawesi, Indonesia - Watercolumn_Towuti2014_125_MG | ecosystem: Environmental > Aquatic > Freshwater > Lake | place: Indonesia...
TCCTCGAGCGTCGCGGCGTACGTTCGGGCGTCCGGGAGGGCCCGCGCGAGCGTCTCACCCGGCGCGCGCAGCGTCACGTCGCCCTTGCCGGGCGCGGGGACCGTGAGGCGGTCCGGCGCGGCCGGGTGCGCCGCGCGGTGGCCCGGCGTGGCGGCGTCCCGCGCGCCGCTGCGCACCCACGCGCCGCCCACCTCGAGCAGCGCCGGGGGCGTGACCGTCCAGCGGCCCCCGCGGTGCACTTCGAGGTGCCCGAGCAGGCGCAGGTGCCGCGTCAGGCGGTTGGCAAGCGTCGCGTCCGGCACGCCGAGCGCCGCGCACGCCGCGCGCAGCGCGCCCCAGGAGCCGCTCCCGGCGGCGGACAGGAACCACAGCAGGCGCTCGGCCGCGCCCGCGGGCAGCTCCGTGTCCACGGCGAGCACGCGGGCGTCCACCTCGAACGGATCCTCGAACGCCTCGCGGCGCACCGCGCGGTACGCCAGGCACTGCCCCAGCGCGCGGACCTGCACCTCCCCCGACACCATGCCCTGAATGTCCGGCAGGCTGAACGCTTCCGGCAGCGGCTGCGTCAGGGCCCGGCAGCCGGTGAGCAGATCCTCGATCTCGTCCGGGACGACGCCCCACTGCTCGGTTTCGAGCGTCAGGAACAGCAGGAACTCCCCGCGGGGCGCCTGCCGCTCGACGCGCAGGCTCACGACGACGTCCGCGAGCTGCGCGCGGTGGCGGCCCACCAGGCGCGCGATCTCCTCGACCGCCGCGGGCGCTTTCCCGTACGCGCGGTACGCCCGGTACCAGCGCACGCCAGTGCGGGCCGTCACGCCTGCACCTCCCACACGAACGGACCGCACACCTGCGCGCCGCCCAGCGTCACGCCGCTCATCTCCGGCGCGGGCGCGGCGCGCAGCGCCGTCCAGTCCAGCACGGTCAGGAGCCGCACGGACCGCACGCCGCGCGACTCGGCCGTCACCTCGTACTCCCCGGCCGCGTCCAGCAGCCCGCCCAGCGGCTCGTTCGGCGTGACCGGCGCGGCGTAGACCTCCTGACCGTCGCGGCAGACCGTCAGGTGCGCGTCGGTCCAGAAGGACGTGACTTCCACGTCCGGCGCGCCGCCCAGCAGGTACGCCCCGCCCCGCTGCGAGCGGACCCCGCCGTGCATGCGCACGCTCACCCCGCCCGGCGGCCGCAGCGCGTCGTGCAGGGCGCGGGCCGCGCCCGCCGGGATCTCCGCCCAGTGGTTGCCGGTCACGAGCACGTCCCGCACCTCCACCCAGCCGTCCCCGGCGGCCGTGGGTTCACCGGTCCAGGCGAGCAGGCCCTCGTCACGGAAGCGCCGCAGGTCGGGCAGCAGCGTGTCCCGCGTGAGCAGCAGGACGTGCTCGCCCAGGCCGGGCGTGCCCAGCGACGCGAACTGCCCGCGGAGGTCCGGGTCCTCGCGCAGCAGCCAGAAGTCCCGGGCGGGCAGCACGAGCGCGTCCACGAAGGGACTGCCTGTCACCTCGAACCGCGCGCCAGTGTGCAGGTCCTGGGCACTCACGTCCCCGAGCGGCTGGTAGTACCCGGGCCGCTCGAGCTGCAGCGGCCAGTCCTGCCCGCCCAGCCGGGCGCGCATGTCCGTCAGGCGCACCCCGCGCGGCTGCTTCGGGAACAGGCGGTAGGTGACCTCCCCGCGCCAGTCCTCGTTGCGGTACAGGCCCGCCACGAGCTGCCGCGCCGACCAGGCCCCCCCGAGCCCGTCCCCGGTGCCCTCCCCGGCGCCGGAGGCGTGGAAGGCCTGCAGGGCGTCGAGCAGCGCGCCCTGGACGTCCTCGGCGGCGGCCCCGGTGCGCTGGAGGAGTTCCTGCAGTTTCCGGCTGGGTACCCCGTCGGCCCGCAGGCGCGACGCGAGCGTCTCCCCGTCCCAGCCCGCCGGGTAGCCGCGCTCCGCGAAGAGCCGCGCGAGGCGCTGCCGCTCCGCGCCGTTCAGGAGTGACTGACTGATCGGGTACGCGATGAACCGCAGCGCGCCCTCCCCGGCGCGGGCCGTGCTGTCATACCCGCGCCGACGCAGGAAGCGTGCCCAGGCGCGCCACAGCGGCTCCTCCTCCCCGCTGGGCAGGCCCGGCGGGCGGCCCTGGGAGGCCAGCGGCACCCCGAGGACCTCCGCGAGCCGCTGGAAGTAGTTGCGTTCATGCACCACGCCCGCCGACGCCATGTGCGACGCCGCCAGGACGGTCGCGCCCAGGAACGCGGCGCTCAGGGGCCGCCCGCGGGGGTCGTTGCGCAGCGTCCAGGCGACCTCCACGCGGCCGTGCGGCGCGCAGCTCTCCTGCACGGCGGCGCGGAAGTCCCCCGCCCAGGTCGTGCCCGCGGCGGGCGCGCCCCAGCGCTGCACGCCGATGCGTTCCAGGGACTCGTCGCTCACCTCGAGGTACACGGTGCTGCCCAGCGGCGCGCCGTGCGTCACGTGTTCGATCAGGGCGGTGTTCCAGTCGTAGTACGAGGGCATACCCCCGTATGGCAGCCCGGCACCCGGAGCGGAAACGCTCACCGGTCGGGCCACGGGGTCACCTCGTCCCAGTCGAGCAGGCGCGCCGGGCGGGGCACGCGCACGCGCGGCACGCCGGTGCCGTCACAGGTCAGGCAGTCGCCCCTGTCCCAGCCGCTGCCCCCGCAGTCCGGGCAGTCCCGCACGGGTGCGGCACGCGGCGCCGCGGCAGGGACCCGGTCAACCAGCGGGTTCGGGGCCGCGGGCGACGTGGGCGTCGCTGGCCGGAAGACCGCGAGCAGGGCCGGCAGTCCGCGCCGCTTCACGCGGCCCCCGCCAGGCCGCGCAGGCGCTCGAGGAGCGTCTCCACGGCGCGGGCCCGGTTGCGGATGGTGCGGGGGGTGACGCCCTGCAGCGCGGCGGCGTCCTGCTGCCCGCTCCTGCGCCACGCGACGCGCGCGCCGTCCACACTGAACGACACGGGCGCGTCCTCGTGCAGCGCGTCGGCCGCCAGCCAGACCCGCAGGTCCACCAGGGCCGGGTCCCCCGCGCAGTGGATGAACAGCGCCTCGAGCAGGTCGCCGGCGGAGTTGCGCTCGAAGCGCAGGGCCGGGTCGGCGTCCACGTCCGGCACGTCAAGCGCGGCCGGCTCGTCCTCCCCGGCCGGGAGGGCGTCGGTGCTCACCAGCGTGACGCTCGTGCGGGCGCCGCGGCGGTACCCGGCGCTGCGTTCCGCGAAGCGCCGCCCGTCGTTGTTGTACTCGAACAGGGCCTGCTGCCCCCACCAGCCGGCCAGCGGCGCGACGCCCGGATTCCACTGCAGCAGGTCGCCGGTCCGCCGGAAGGCGGCGCGCAGGACGACTTCCGTGGCGACGTCAGCCGCGGCGGCGAAGAGCCGCTCGGTCACGCCGCTGCGGCGCAGGTGCGCCAGGAAGGAGCGGCGGGCATCCTGCACGAGGAGGTCGTCCTCGAGCAGACCGGTGATGAACGCGGTGCGTTCGGGTTCGCCGCCCGTCACCCGGGCGGCCGCCTGACGGCGCTGATGCAGTTCCTGGTAGACGCGACTTTGCATCTCCGCGTCGGTCGCGGCGTCTGGGTACAGGATGAGGGGCAGCGGCGCGCCGGGGCAATAGGCCAGACGGACAGGCGCGGGTCGGCGTGGTGGCGTGGTGTGGTCGGGCACGTGAACTCCTCCGTGACCTGCACAGTGCCCGCGGGCCCTTCACTTCACCTGGCAAATTGTGAAACCACTCCTCTACACTGCGCGCGTGATCCTCGACCTCACGCCGCTCCCCGGCCTGGACGGCCTCCCGGTCACGGGTCCACTGCCCGGCGGGGTCTTCGCGGCCCTGCACGCCGCGAGCCGCCAGGGCGCCGCGCTGGGCCGCGCGGGCGCCCTGCTGACCCTGAGCCGCGCGCACCTGTCCCGCGGCGAGACGCTCCAGGCACGCACCTGCGCGGACGAGGTCCTGCACCTGACGCGCACGCACCGCCTCGCGCGGCCCCTGCGCGCCCCGGCCCTCCTGACCGCTAGCGTCACGGCGCGCGTCAGCGGCGACCACGCGGCCGCCCTCGCCCTGGCCGACGCGGCCCTGCGCGTCCGCGCCGCGGACTGGCCGGTCCACGCGCACCTTGCCCGCGCCGCGACCCTGCGCCTGAGCGGTGAACCGTGGGGCGCGCTCAGTGCCGCGCACGCCGCGCAGGAAGACACCCGTACCGTGAGCGGCGAGGTCGCCGAGACCCTCACCTGGTTCGCGATCGACCCGGCCGGCACGCACGCGCGCGCCGCGCACCTCGCCGGCCGCCTGGATGGCCCACTCCAGGCGCGCCTCGCCTGGCACCTCGCCGAGCACGCCCTCGCGCACGGCGCACAGCCCGAAGCCGAGGGCTGGCTGCGCCTCGCGGCGGCCCAGCCCTTCGCGCGTGAAGAAGCGGCCCTGACCCCGCGTGCCGCGGCGCAGGCCGGCGTGACCCTCCCGTCAGCCGAAGGCGGCCGCGCCGTGCAGGTCCTCACCCTGACCCGACAGGGCCTGCAGCGCGGAGCGACGTTCACGCCGGTGCCCGGAGACGGCCGCGCCCTGGCGCTGCTGACCTTCCTGATCCACACCGGCCCGGCCCACTGGGAACGCGCCGCCGACGCCGTACTCGGCGGAGGGGAGCGCGACGCGCTGTACGCGCAGGTCCGGCATCACCTCAGCAGCGTCCGGCACCTGCTGCGCCACCCGGGCGCCGTCACGTCCCGCCGCGGCCTGCTGTTCCTCGACCCGGCCATCGACTGGCAAGCCGACGCGCTCGCCCCTGGCGCCCGCAGCGCACGCCCCTGGCTCCCGCACGTGCCCGGCTGGTGGGCCGAAGACCGACGCGCGCTCTTGCACGACGGCGAGAAACGCGACCGACCACCCGGCTGAGGCCGCGCCCGTCGGCCCTTCCGTTCGGCCGTCACAGCACGCCTGGTGCCACGGATCGCCCGCGCTCTCAGTGCCCCTGCCGGTCGAGCAGGTCCTGCACCCGGCCGGTCCACTCGCTGTACAGGCCCGGCAGGAACGCCCCCCGGGCCTGACCATGCCCGGCCAGCACCTCGGCGACGTCCACCGTCACCTGCCAGCGCGGACTGAGCTGCACCTGCCGCTCCTGCACGGTCACGGCCTCCGGATCTCCCAGCCAGCGGGTGATCCCGGCCGCCGCCGCTCGCAGCCGCGCCTTCCACTGGCCCGGCGGGACACCCGGCAAAACGTCCGGGGCGAGCGTATCCATCGGCGCGCCCCCATAGAGGGCCAGGTACGTCAGCAGCGCGAACGACCGCCCGCCCGAGACGGGGACCGGCGCGCCGTCCACGAGCAGTTCCGGCGCGCCGAGCGCCCGCAGGGCCGCCCGCCGCGGCTGCGCGAGCGGCTCCGCCGACGGCAGGGTCAGCCCCGCCTCCCGCCCCAGCGCGTACAGCTGGTGCAGGCTGGGCGCTTCATCCCGCACCACGAACGGCTCATCGAGCGCCAGCACCGCCCGCAGGCGTGTCAGCGCCTCCGCCGACCGACCGGCGCGGCGCGCGTCGTCCGCGAGGTGCAGGTCTGCACGCACCTGATCGAGCGGCATCGCCTGCAGCTTCAGGGCCGGGAGGTCCACCGACCGCCCCTGAAGCCGGTCGATCAGCGCCAGCAGCAGCGCCTGACTGCCGCGGTCCACGCCCGGCGCGGACCGCGCGACCGCCTGCTCCTGCGCTGAGCGCGCGGCCGCGAGGTCTCCCAGGTGCCGGTGGGCCAGGGACAGCGCCCGGTGCGGCAGCCGCGCGTGCCGACTGTCCGGCGGGCCGTCGAGCGCCCACGCCGCGCGGTCCAGCGCGGCCCCCACCTGACCGCTGAGCCGCTCCAGGGTGCTCAGCCCCGTTCGCGTCAGGACCCGCTCGCCCACGTCCGCGCCAGTCAGCCGCTCGGCGCCCTCCATGGCTTCAAACAGGCGCGCCCGGGCCGGGGCGAGATGCAGGCGGCTGAGGTGCTGCCAGCCGATGTTGTACGTCACCAGCGCCTGATGCGTCGCGTCGCCCCGCCCGTGCTGCCAGGCGCGCACATGCAGGTCGTACGCCCGCGCGAACTGCCGCTCGTGCCCGTACAGCGCCGCGCGGTCCATCAGCATCCGCCCCAGGTTCGCGCCCGAGAGCAGCGGCTCGGCCCGCGCGAGCGCCGCGTGTGCCTCGGGGACGCGGCCCAGGTGATGTAGGGCCCATCCGCGCAGCCACAGGTGCACGCCCCCGTCGTCCAGTTCGTCCAGGCGCGCCAGGGCCTCCGCGAACCGACCCTGGGCATTGAGGTGATGAATCTCGACATAGGCGGGCGCCGACACGCCCGCACTATGCCAGACGCCCGTGGTGGGTCAGACGCCCGTGGTGGCCACGGGCAGCGCGGTGGGGGTCGGCACCGGGCCGGTCCCCCCGCTTCCCTGCTCGGCGCGCGCCGCGCCCAGCAGGCACATCAACAGAACCAGGACACGCATGGGTCCTCCAGGCGGCCCGCCACCGTTCACGGCGCGCCGAAGGGTGCCCGGCAGCCGCGACGGCGCCAGGTGGAGGAATTGAAACCGTCGAACGGGATCCACCGGCATCAGCCCAGTGCGGCGCGGGGATCACCACGCACCCCGGGGGCGCGGCTCTTCCGTGTGGACGGTCCCAGCGGGAAGCGGAACGGGCTGGTGGCCTACGCCAACTGGCTCAGCGCAGCGGGCCGTCAGCGGGCACGGACGGGCCTGCCGGGCAGCGCGTCACGGCGGTGGCGGTTCAGGCCGGTGACGCGCCCAGCGGGTCCGGTCACTTTGAGCTGACCGGGCGTCGACTTGGCCGTAGACTGCGAGGCCGGGAGGCCCGCCATGACGTTCGTCCACCGCCCCACCACCCGTAAACGTGCCCAGACGGTCGCGAAGCTGCCGCCCATCCCTACCTTGTCCCCGGCGGAGAAGCAGCACTCAGAGGCCCGTCAGGCGCTGACCCAGCACACGGCGCGCCCGGTCGCGGCGCAGCGGCAGGCAGTGCAGGTACCGCTCAGGGCCGCCACACTCGACCGTCAGGAGGTCCAGCGGGTTCAGCGGGAACGTCAGGAGATTCAGGCGCAGCTAGAGGTCCTGCCCACAGGATCTGAACGGCCGCCTGCCCCGGCCGTCCATTCCGTCCCGGCGAAGCCTGCGACCCCGGACGAGTGGGTGACGGTGCTGCGGCACCGGGCCGGTGAGCTCGAGGGGCAGCGGCTCGATGCGCGGACGTTCGGGGCGTTCCAGACGCTGCAACGGCAGGTGACGCAGCAACTCGCACAGGGCTTCCGGGCCGACCGGGGCGACACGAGTGCCCGCTATGCCAGCTATGGGGAGCAGCTCGCCACCCTGCAACGTCACCCGCTCAGTGCCCCAGTCGCCCGCGTGGTGCTGGGGATGGTGCCCCCCGTCGAACGTGTCCCCCTGCAACGGGCCACCGACGAGGCCCTGCAGCGCCTCCAGGCCCAGGAGCGGGCGGCTCTGTACTTCGAGACGACCCAGGCCCTGCAGCGGCAGCTGGCGGAACTCGACGTGGAAGCCACGCAGCCCGTGCTGGCCCGGATCCAGGCGAGGAGGGGAGGGGGGAACCCCCTCCCGGACGCCATCCGGCGGCACCTGGAACGAGGCCTGAACCATGACCTGAGCCGCGTGCGGATTCACGACGACGCTGAAGCGGACAAGCTCGCGAAGGGTGTGAACGCGATCGCGTTCACGACAGGGGCGGACATCTTCTTCCGCGCGGGTCACTTCAGCCCGAACACGCAGTCGGGCCTGGAACTCCTGGCGCACGAGGTCACGCACACCGTGCAGCAGAGTCAGGGGCGCGTGGGGAGCGGTATCGACCCCGACGCTGGTCTGGAAAGTGAAGCCCGCGCCATGGGGGCGAAGCTCGCGCAGGTCATGCCTAGCCCGAAGAGCCTCATGCCCCCAGTCGCGCACCGCAGCGGACCGCACGCGCCGGGCGTGTACAGCCAGAAGGCGGCCCTGGGGCGCGTGCAGGCCGGAGCGGCGCGGCACCTGAGCCTCAAGCCGCTGCTCGACCTGCAACCGGGGGGCTGGCCGCGCTCCACCGGTGACCTCGCCGTGCAGCGGTTTGACCTGAGCAGCCTCAACCCAGTCACAGCCATCAAGAATGGCGCGGCCGCCATCGTCAACAAGGGCAAGGACCTGATCGCCAGTGGCCTGAGCCGCCTCCCCGGCTACCGCGAACTCTGCTTGGCCTTCGGACGTGATCTCGTGACCGGCCAGACCATCAGCGGAAGCGCCGACAGCATCCTGACCGCCCTGACGAACTGGGTGCCCGGCCCCCTCAAGGACATCCTGCGCGCCCTGCGGGAAACCAGGGTGGTCGACAAGGCCTGGCAGTGGTTCCAGGGACAGCTGAGCAAGCTGAACCTCAGCGGCGTGCTGGGCGAAGTGGCCGGCGCCATCCAGGCGGCTGACCTCGGCAAAGCCAGGAGCGCGGTGACCTCCCGCATCAGCGGCGTGAAGTCCCTGATTCTGGGCTGCGCGGACCACATCGCCGGGATCGCCATGACGGCCCTCACAGCCGGACTGGGGCCGCTGGGCAAGACGATCATGGCGGGCCTGCGGGGCGCGAAGGGCAGCGTGGTGCAGATTCTCAAGGACCCCGCCCGTTTCGCCCGCAACCTGGTCGAGGCGGTCAAGGGCGGATTCAAGCAGTTCTCGACGAACGCCCCCAAGCACCTGCAACGCGGCGTGGGCCAGTGGCTCACCGGGAGTACCGGCATCAGCTTCCCCGCGAAGTTCGACCTGCAGGGCGTGTTCCTGACTGCCCTGAGCGTGATGGGTCTGACCTACCAAGCGATGCGCGGCAAGTTGGTCAAGGCGCTCGGGGCGGGCGGTGCCCAGAAGGTCAGTGCCGCTGAGCGCACCGTCGAGGTGCTGCAAAGCCTGAAGGGTGGCCTGGACAAGGCGCAGGTGATGAAAGCCGAACAGGGCTCTACCGGTAAGGCCGTGCAGGACGGCATCAAGACGGAAGTCACGAACAGTCTGGTGCTGGCCGGGATTCAGAAGGTCGTGACCATGCTGGTCCCGGGTGGCGGTTTGATCAGCGCCATCATCGGGGCGTTCCAGACTGTGCAGGTGGTGGTGCAGCAGGCCGCGCAGATCGGGCAGGTCATCACCAGCGGCCTGAGTAGCGTCGCGGCGATCGCCGCTGGGAACATCAGCGGCGCGATGGGGGCCATTGACCGCACGCTGGGCGGCATGATTCCGATCGCGCTGACCTGGCTCGGGAAAGTCGCGGGCCTGGGCAACTTCGGGAGCAAGGTCAAAGCGGTCATTCAGAAGGTGCGCGGCCGGCTCGACCGGGTGGTCGACAAGATCGTGGCCAAGGTCAAGGGCCTGATCGAGAAACTGACCGGCAAACGCCCTGGTGCAGCCGACACCAAGAAGGCGGACTCAAAGACCTCGGCCGGCGCCCGAACGCCTGTCGAGTTGACCCTCTCCTTCGCGGGGCACACCCTGTTCGTGAAACAGGCGGCCACTCCGGTGCTCGACATGGCGTCCAAGCGGGACACCCTCTCGTACAAGGTGGGCCGACACGGCAGCGTGATCAAGGGCCTCCAGAAGACCCTGCCGGCCGATTCGGACGGCTACCGCCTGCTCGACACGCAGTTCGGGGAACTGAGGGCAATCGGCACCGCCGACAAGCACCTCCGGAAGTTGCTGAAGCAGCCGGTGGACGCCGACTCGCAGGTCAGTCTGCGGATCACCCAGTCGTCCAGAACCCTGGTCTCGCAGATTCAGGGCTTCCTGAAACGGCACCAGCTGCCTGATATCGGTGACGGCCTCGAAGCGTGGCTCAAGGCCTTCAAGGAGAGCAAGGCCAAAGAACACGGCGAATTCGAACCGCAGAACCTCAAGCTGTCCACCGATGGTCAGAAGATCATCATTTCCTACACCACCAAGACCGGCAAGGGCTTCCAGACGACCGTGGCCAGAAGCGGGCACACCACCAGCACCAAAGGCTTCAACCTCGCCCTGACATCGCTGGGCCGAGGCAGAACAGGTGATCCGAGCAACAAACTGAAAAACTACGACCATAACAGCGCGCACGTGCTTGCTAACTGGTTCGGCGGCAGCGGGTACAGAAGGAGCCTCAACCTGGTCACCACCAGCGACCACTTCAACAAGATCGTCATGGGGGAGCGGGAAAAGCAGATCGTCGAGTGGGTCAAGGCGAACAAGATTGTGCTCTTCGATCTGCAGGTCGACGTGGACTGGGGTCAGGTGTCCGAGGAGGCCGTGATCGTCAAGATCATCGATCAGATCAAAGGCCTGTACGGGCTGACGGGGGCGACCCTCATCAAGACTGAGCGCAGCCTCGCCAATCGCATTGCCCGCTTTAAACCGCTCCTCAAAGCCGTTGAGGACGTGGTCTACCGGGCCGGCGGCCAGGACACTGGTGGCGTGAGGAAGAACATGCGCCCCCTAAGCACCGGAGCGGATCAGTGGCTCAGAACCTGAGAACTGGGGAGAATAGGACATGGACAAGCGCACCGTAGAACAGGACGCCACCCGGTTTATCCAGAAGTTTCTGGACAAGGAGTTCGCCTGCTGGGAACTGGCCTACCGTGAACTCGACAGCGCGAAGTACGAGGCGGCTGTCGCGGCGTTCGTTCGCGAGTTCTTCGCCTTTGAGGCGGTACCGTCCATCACGCGACCGAGAAAGGTTTCGGCCGGCTGGCTGGAAGAGGCCAAGGAGTATCTGGCAGCCACCACCAAGCGCCCGCTCTTCAAGATTGAGCAGTACATGGCTGGCGACGAGGCGGTCTACGCGGCGTACACCGGGTCGAACGACCTCGGTTCGGACTCGTACGCCGAGGTGTTTCTGTACAAGAACTTTGCGGGTCGGCACCGCATCTTCTCCGTCTATCACTCTGATCCCGATGGGGGCATTCAGCACTTTGACGGTGAGGAATTCTCCTTCAGCCGAGCCAAACTGGTCGCCGTTGAGAAATTCCTCGCCCCAACCGACGAGGCAGACCTGCTTGATTACCAGCTTGAGCCGGCGTGAGAAGGCCCGCAGGACAACACCGAATGCCGGAATACGAGACATGGATTAGCTAAAACAAGCTGTTCAACTCCAGTCCCACGCGCCGCAGCGGCCATCTATGGCCAAAAAGCCTCGTATTCTACGTTCTCGAAGGCGCCAAGGGGCGTGTGCAGGCGCAGATCTTTGGGAAGCGTACCGGGCCCTGCTGCGTGAAGCACAGGTGCTGATGGTGCGGGGCTTGAGATTGCACCAGGGGTAGGCAGTGACGATGTTGGTTGATGCCCTGAGCGAACTGCGCAATCACCCAGTAAGTGGATGCCAGGCAGCGAATTGACGCATGGGAATTCCAGCAACTAAGGTCAACTGAGCCGCGCCAACTGCTGCGACTCCCAGGTCTCCCAAGGAAAGCTCGAGAGATTAGTCCTGCGTCGTTAATCGGGTACTGGATAGCAGCGCAATCAACCATAAAAGTCACTGGACGGCGATCCTAATCTCACTGACTGCCACTGTGGCGACCACAATCAAAAAAACCCAAAAAGTCCGACTGGGACGTCATTTTTAGCCTTTAAATGATTCCTGCATAATCAGTCTTAGGTAGGAGAGAGGGGATTCGGGACAGTGTCGCAATCCGGTCATAATCCTGCCTTTTTTCCTATATAACTATTTTTATGCAGGAAGATATTGAGGTGACCGCCGAGGCCAGTCTTCTGCCTGCGCAGATGCCACTCAGCGATCAGCCGGGCCTCACCCTTGTCCGATACCGAGCAGATCTTCTGCACAGAGCAATGGAGTGGTCAAGTCTCCACGACCAGGAGCTTCGCCGACGAGCCGTCAAGGCAGCCGCAGAAAGAGATGTTGCAGGATTGCTGGAACTCAGCAAGGCGTATTTGGTGCACCGCGGTCAAAACAGCCTGCACACCAGTCCACACACCTTCAAGGCGTATTCGATCGGGATCAAGCAGTTTCTCGAATACGCAGGTACCAACGGCATCTCCCTGCTCCGACCGACGCAGCGCGAAATGCAGCAATACGTGGCCTACCTGCTCCACATCGGCCGCACGCCCGCAACCGTGCAACTCAAAGTCATGGCGGCAACGTCCCTCTACCGTGCGCTGTCATGGGCGGGCGCTGTGGACACCGATCCCTTCGCGGACATCATCATCCCGAAAGACCTCACTCCCGGACTGGTGAAGCGCCCGCCATACACACAGGACGAAGTTGATACGGTCATAGAGAAAGCAGGTCTACAGGACCGTGTCCTGATTCTTCTCCTGTGTCATGCCGCCCTTCGAATCAGCGAGGCGTTGACGCTGACCTGGGATGACATCGACGTCGAGCGTAGACGCATCCACATTCGGCAAGGGAAGGGGCGCAAGTGGCGGGTTGTTGCCATGAGCACCAGCATGGCCAGGGCCCTCAAGGCCTTCCAGAAGGCCGCGCCCGAAACACCTGCAGACGCACGGCGCACCACGCCTTCGCGGGCAATCTTCTCCTACTCGCACACGACCACTGCTCGGTATCACCTGAAGAAAGTATTCGAGGCCGCTGGAGTGAAGTTCCGCGGTTTCCATCCTGGGCGCAAATTCGCGGGTACTCGGTTGCTGCGGCAGGTGAAGGACATAGCACGCGTCGCAGAGCACCTGGGTCATGCTTCGGTTGAAACGACACGGAAGGGCTACGCGAACTATGACATCGATGATCTGAAAAATGAACTTTCACATTGGTAAACATGTCGGCTCGCAAGATGTTCCAACCACACGGCTATTCCCGCTCCGGTGGGCTCGTTAGGATCGATGTGGCGTCACCCCACCCTCAACTGACAATGTGGCGGCGCTGTGCGATAAGAGCCTCCAGGCAAGAGTCAGCAGTCCAAGCGGTGTATGTTGGATCGTACGGCACGAGCGAGCCCGCGATGGTGTCCCTGCTAGTGGTCAGCCATCTCTGTTCATCCGTGATAGTTGACAGCAACTTCCGATATGCCTCGACCGCAGCCCTTTCGTTCTGAGAGGGCTGCGGCGCCACTTTGAGTCGGCGCTGTAAGCGCACCTGAAGGTTCTGCCACAGCTCGTGAGTTTCGAGATTGATGATGACGTAGTTTTCCTGATAGCCCACGTGATGCAGAACTTCGAAATACAGCTGCTCCCGACTGGTCAGGGGGCGGACCAAGAGTGCCGGCTGGGGGGGCGTGAAGCTTCGATTCAGCCTGAAATGGTTGTACATAGCTAGGCCGAGGAGATTGGCGGCTGATTCTGTCTGATCGAGATCGACAATAATGGCGATATTCGAGGCGGCGGCGCAGAGGATGTCCGCGCAGAGCTCTGCGCGGTCAAGGGGGTCCGTGTCCAGAAGCCTGCCCATGATGCTCACAGCGGATGAGTGCACATACTCCTTGTCCCGGAGCGGCATGACGTGCTGGGCCTGGGTCCAGAGTTGAGCGGTGAGCCGCGTCATACGTGCGCGGGTGACTCCGGAGTGGGGATAGGTCTGGTCATAGAAGTCGTGCAAGGTGAGGAGGTAGGCGGCGGTGATGACGCCGATCTTGCCGGTGGCATAGGCAAGCTGTTCGGACTGTTCGATAAGCACATACAGAGTTTACTCCCATTACACCTAACTATGCTTGCCGGGAATAGCGCTAGTGCGGGGGATACGTGAGCATGGGCGGATGTCGGTACTCCGGTGGACATTGGCCGACTTTCTGGCGGAACACGAGATCACGGCCTACGCACTAGGGAAGGCCATGGGAACGAGCTACATGAATACGGTCTACCGTCTGGCCAAGCGGGGTCACGAGCCGTCCCGCATCGACCTGCCCACGCTCGTGACCGTCCTCGACGGACTGCGGACCCTCACGGGCAAGGACGTTCAGATCACCGATATCCTCCATTACGAATCAAGCGTTGAACTGAGCCCTACACCTGCAGCAAGTAAGAGGCTGAGGGCAAAACCCGGAGGGGCCTAGCTTCGACCGCGCTGCGACGCCACCTGGGCACATGCACACTCGCTTTGTCCTCAAGCTCTAAGTGATGCCTATGAACAACCCCGTTTAGGGTTGGGTAAGGTTGTGGGTGAGGATGGCTAGGACGACGCGGAGACGGAGCGATTGCAACTTTTTCGTCTGCACGGAGCGAATCTGAGCCTCCACCAAACTCTTGACAGATCAATCTCCAACCTGACGGTTGTCAAACGCAATTTAGTCGTCCAAGTAAAGATCCGGCTGGTGAAGGCGGGCGGCCTTCACATGGGCCTGCTGGGTGGCGCCGTACTGTCCACTGCGGTCGCCATCCAGCAGTCGGCGCACAGCGAGCAGGCCGGGAATTCCACTGCTGAGCATCATGTCAAGGGGCGTACGGTCTAGAAAGGGGTGCCGGTTGTTGGGGCGCTGAGGCCAGGCGTCGGGGCTGAGGGTGTAGAGGGCATGCAGGGCCGCGTAAATCCCGGTGATCAAGCTCAGGCGGGTGAGCTGGTCGGAACTGAGCACGGGTACAGCCGTTCCCGTGCAGCTCCTCTGGACCGTGCGGACGCTGACGGTCAGCAGTTCGGCCTGCTGCTCCCGGGTGAGCTGCCACGCCTCGAGCATGCGAATGACGGCGGGCAGTGTAGCGCTCAGCCTGACACGGTCGGCGCGGCAGCCCAGGTCAGGCAGAGTGTAGGCAGTCATGCACGACCTCCGTCTGGGGATTCATCCTGGCATGATTTTATACCGGTCTCGACGAGGCTGGCGGTTCTCGGTTCACGCCATTCGTCACAGAGGACGGAACGGCTTGAGGTCACGCCCCGCCAGTAGGCACCGATATGGCTGACCTCCTCAATGTCTACACACCATCCACGAGAACTCGCCTCGTGCTCCGCGCCACGTGCTTATGGACACCATGCACCACAAGCACCTCGCCCGTCCTCTCACTGCCCACCGCCGGCAAGAAACTATCCAAGTGACTGCCTCCTGCAACCGCGGCAGTCCGTTCCGTGCGCTGCGCCCACTCTACAGATGGTCGGCATGACGCGCAGACGTTCCGCCACCGAGGATTGACCTATGCCTCCAAAACGACGAGCAGGTGAAGGTACCGTCCACCCGATCCGCTGGAATGGCCGCGTCGTGAGTTACCGCGGCCTGGCCAGTTACCTCGACCCGGTGACTGGAAAGCGGCGGCGCCGCTCGGTGAGTCGCGCCACGCGCGCCGAGGCGGAGCGGGCCCTGCGGGAACTGCAACGCACCCTGCCCCGGACCGGGCCGGAGGGGAAGCGGCCCCGGACCGCGGTGCCCCCGGCCCTGCCACCCGCGGAGGATCCGGCGTCCCTGCATGCCTACCTGCTGCGCTGGCTGGCGTACAAGGCGCGGGATGTCCGCCCGTCCACCTACCGGTTGTACGTGGTCGCCCTGCAGCCGGTCGTACCGGTCCTGGGAGCCACGCCCCTGACGGAGGTGACGGTGCTCGACGTCGAGGACCTGGTCCGCGTCCTGCACCGCGAGCGCGGCCCCCGGGGCGCAGGGCGGTGCCTGCACACGCTGCGGATGGCGCTGCGGCAGGCGGTCCGCTGGCAGCTCGTCCCCGTGAATGTCGCGCAGCACGTCCGGAAGCCGAAAGTGGTCCGGTCGGAGTCGCTGGTGTGGACACCCGCGCAGGCCGCCCGGTTCCTGCAGGTGGCCAGCACGCACCGCCTGTACCCGCTGTTCGTGCTGGCCCTCAGTACCGGTCTGCGGCGAGGGGAGCTGCTGGCCCTCCACTGGGGCGACGTGGACCTCGACGGCAGGGAGATCACAGTCCGGCATAACCTCGTCAAGGACGCCGCCGGCCACTACGGGATCGGCGCGCCGAAGACCGACGCGGGGCACCGGCGGGTCCTGCTGGCCCAGGACGTGGTGGCCATCCTGCGGGCGCACCGGCGGCTGGAGTGCCGGGGGCGGCGTGCGCCCCGGCCGGACGACCTCGTGTTCACGGCCGCGTCGGGGCAGTTCGTGCAGGGCCGCCACCTCGACCGGACCTACCGAGCGTTGACGGAGGAGGCGGGCGTCCCGAGGATCCGCTTTCACGACCTGCGGCACACGGCCGCGAGTCTGCTGATGCGGCGGAGCGTCGCACCGAAAGTCGTCGCCGACCGGCTCGGCCACACCGACGCCAACTTCACGCTGAAGGTGTACACGCACGTGTACGGCGACCAGCGCGCCGCGGCGGCCCTTCCGCTCGGAGAGCTGCTGGAATCGGGCGTGTCGGCAGCGGGGTCGCGTCCGGCCGATCCGGCGCAGGGGGCAGCGGGATTGGACGCGCTGCGGGCGCTGCACCAGGCGCTGGGCCGGTTCCTGGAGGAGGCGCCCGACTGGGCGCAGGCGGCCCTGAGTGACCTGACGCGTGACCGAACCGCGCGTGACCCGGTGCGCTGAGCAGGCTGGCCGGGCAGCGGGGAGACCGGGTGATGTGAGGCTTTCGGACTGGTGGCCCGGTTCGCGGCGGCGCAGATGTGCCGGTGTGATCGCCGGAGATGACGGATACTCCGGCATGGCGACCGCATTCCGCCGGGGGCTGGCGACGTACGCCCTGCAGGACGTCCGTGATTATCCTTCAACCAAAATGCCGGCCGGGCATCAGGACCGGGCGCTGGCCGCCCTCCATGCCTGGCAGCGCGGCCCGGCCACCGTGAAGGGTGGCGTGCTGGTCCTCCCGACCGGCGGGGGGAAGACCTTCACGGCGACGCGGTACCTGACCGTGGGGCCACTCACCCAGGGGCACAAGGTCCTGTGGTTGGCCCACACCCATCATCTGCTCGACCAGGCGTTCGAGGGGTTCGGGCGGGGGCAGGACGGCCGGTACGAGCTTGGTCATGTGGGTGGCGGCCGCGCGTCCATCACCGTCCGGACTGTCTCGGGCACGACCGGGCACGGGAAGGTCTCGGAGATCAAACGCACCGACGACATCGTCATCGTGACCCTGCAAACCCTCGCGCGGGCGATGGAGCAGCAGGTGCACGCGGGTCTCAGGGGATTTCTCAAGGCTGCGGTGAACAGCGGCTTGACCGTGGTGTTCGACGAGTGTCATCACGCGCCTGCCCCGAGTTTCCGGCGTTTGATCGAGGCGTTGCGCGCTGCGGTGCCCGAACTGCACCTGCTGGGCCTGACGGCCACGCCCACGTACACCGACGAGCGCCGCCAGGGACAACTGGCGAAGCTGTTCCCGCAGGGGCTGCTGTATCAGGTCAGCCCGCAGGAACTGATGGCGACTGGCGTGCTGGCACGGCCCCGCGTGGAGGAGCCCGTCACGAGCGTCCAGGTCGAGTTTCCCCAGGAGGAGTACCAGCAGTGGATCGGCTCGTACCGTGACATTCCCGAGCACGTGATCGAGCACCTGGCCCGCAATCGCCAGCGCAACGCGGTGATCGCCGATACATACGCGGTCAACCGGGCGAAGTACGGGCCGACGATCATGTTCGCCGACCGCTGGTACCAGTGCACGGCCCTGGTCGAACTCCTCCGGGAGCGCGGCGTGCGGGCCGGCGCGATCTTCACGCACCGCGACGCCGACCTCGGGTCACCGGACGCGCGCAACGGGCGGAGCAGCGACGAGAACGAGGCGACCCTGAAGCAGTTCCGGCGGGGTGAACTGGACGTGCTGGTGAACATCCGCATGCTGACCGAGGGCACCGACGTGCCGAAGGTGCAGTCCGTCTTCCTGACCCGGCAGACGACCAGCCGGATCCTCCTGACGCAGATGATCGGCCGGGCCCTGCGCGGTCCACGGTTCGTGGGAACGTCCGAAGCGTACATCGTGGCGTTCATCGACGAGTGGAAGCAGCACGTCAACTGGGCCAGGTGGGACGACCTGGTCGCCGGACCGACCGATGAGGACGACGTCGCCTCCCGGGTCCGTCTGCTCGCCCAGACGATCGGCATCGAACTGGTCGAGCGTCTGGCCCGTGATCTCGATCTGGGGACCGGTGACGTGGCGCCGTTCATCAGCCTGCTGCCGCTGGGCTGGTACGCGGTGAACTACGACGCGGCCGTTCAGGGGGCACGCGCGGCGGACACCGCCGAGCCGGCAGAGGACGACGTCGAAACGGTGCGGCAGCTGGTCCCGGTGTACGACCAGGACGAGACCAGCTATCACGCCCTGTTTCAGGCGCTCGGTGACGAGGCCCTCGGCGATTTCGAGGACGTCGACCTTCCGGACCGCGCGACCGGTCGGGTCGCCGCGTGGACCCAGCGGCACTTTGGTGCGGGTGAGCGCCTGACGCGTCTCGAGCAGGACGTCCTATCGGTGGTCCGGCACCGGGCGCAGAACGGCCAGTGGCCCCGGTTCAGTTCGTTCGACGCCCGAGACGCTCACGACA
>Ga0233424_10001663_pt1 | contig 18310 bp, 14 predicted proteins | sample Watercolumn_Towu_FD_181011 | JGI IMG/M metagenome (GOLD analysis project Ga0233424, IMG submission 181011) | Freshwater microbial communities from Lake Towuti, South Sulawesi, Indonesia - Watercolumn_Towuti2014_125_MG | ecosystem: Environmental > Aquatic > Freshwater > Lake | place: Indonesia...
AGGTCGTGATCACCGCCTGCATGCGCAAGCTGCTCGTGATCCTCAACAACTTGGTCAAAACCAATTCCCATTGGAATCCTCAACCCCTTCTCAAAACCTCTTGACATCAACACGGCCGCTCACACTCTCGAACCCTCGCACTCTCTCGCCGGCAAAGTGATAGCCTCGCGATTCGCCGCCACTGCCGTCCGACCAAACAACGCCATCAACTCCCCCTGTGCGACCTCGCGATCATCGAAATGATGCGCGGTCGAACCGATGATTTGCTCTGTCTCGTGACCCTTGCCCGCGATCAGCACGCAGTCTCCCAGTCCGGCCTGTTCGAGAGCCCAGCGGATGGCCCGCCGGCGATCCGCATCCACGTGCGGCCGAACGGTGTGCGCAGTGCATCCCGCGAGGATGTCTTCCAGTATGCGTTCGGGATCTTCCGAGCGCGGGTTGTCGCTGGTGACGATGACCTGGTCGGCGAGCGCTGACGCCTGTCCGAGTTTCGGTCGCTTCGTGCGGTCGCGGTCGCCGCCGGCTCCGAAGACGACCAGCAGGCGGCCGGGAGTCAACTTTCGCAGCGATTGCAAGGCGCGGCGGAGGGCGTCGTCGGTGTGCGCGTAATCGACGAAGACTTCGAACGGCTGGCCTGCCGACACGCGTTCCATGCGGCCTGGGACGGCGTGCAGCGATGCGATGCCCGCGGCCACGTCGGCGGTGTCGATTCCAAAATGGTTCGCGACCGCCGCTGCCGCCAGCGCGTTCGACACGTTGTGTCGGCCGACGAGCGGAGTTTGCATTGCGATCGCATCGGTCTGCGATCGCAATGTGAAGCGGGTCCCTTGCAATGATTCATGCTGGATCGTCGCCGACACGTCCGCCGGTCGTTCCAGGCCGTAGGTGACCGTGCGTTTGATGGCGTCGCCAAGGCACGACGCGCTGCCGGGATCATCGACGTTGATCACGGCGATGCCGGCGGGCTTGACGTGATCCATGATCCGCAGCTTGGCGCGGCGGTAGGCGTCGAAAGTCTGGTGGTAGTCGAAGTGGTCTTGTGTGATGTTCGTGATCACCGCCGCATCGATCAGCGTGCCGGCGGCGCGATGCTGGTCGAGGGCATGGCTGGAGAGTTCGATCGCGGCGTGAGTCGTTCCTGCGGCAACCATCGAACCGAGCCACTCCGCGAGCGACCGGGGATCGGGCGTCGTCAGCCGCGAGCGCTCGGTTCGCACGCCGTCGCTGTATTCGATCGTTCCCAGCACGCCGCAGCGGAACCCGGCTGCTTGCAGGATGGAACGAATCATCCAGGTGATCGTGGTCTTGCCGTTTGTCCCCGTCACTGCGGTGATGCCGAGGTGTCGAGCGGGGAATCCATTCAGGGCCGAACAGATTTCTCCGTAGGCTCGGCGGACGTCGCGGACGACGCACTGCGGCAGTGGCACATCCGGCAGCGGATGGTCCACGAGCAGCGCGGCGGCTCCACGAGAAATCGCATCGGCGATGAAGGTGTGTCCGTCCGCGCGATGTCCTCGAACGACAGCGAACAGGCAACCGGGCCGACAGTCGCCGGAGCGGTTGGTCGCAAACGAAACCCGCACGTCGGCACAGCCCACAAGACTGGCGGCCGGCAACAACCGCCGCAGTGTCACGACGGACGCAGTCGACTGAGACAGCAAGCTCATCCGGTCGGCCTCCTGCCTTTCCCGGTACGATGTCTTCGATAAGATGATGCACTCCTGCCCGCAGGCTTCCGTGCCCTGAGACGGCAGCAAGCGCGACGACGCGAGTGGGATTGTGTTGATTCCGAGGAACCGGTCAACACGACTTTGATGGTGCCTCACCGAGGTTGTAACGGTTACAAATGAACTACTTCGCGCACGGGTTCCGCTTCATTGACCGGCCGTACTTCCTCGCTGGGACTGCGGTGCCCGACTGGCTGGCTGTGGCGGATCGGGCCGCCAGAGTGCGCACCCCGCGCGTGGCTCCGTTTGCCGACGGGACCGAGTCGCCGCAGGCCGAGGTGGCGGCGGGCATCCTGCAGCACCTGTCAGATGACAGTTGGTTTCACAACACACGGGCGTTTTTCGAGGTGACCGGCGAACTCACGCGGAGGTTCCGGGAGATTCTGGCAGGGCGCGATGATCATCACCCGAGCTTTCTGGGCCATATCGTGACGGAATTGATCCTGGACGGCATTCTGGTCCGGCGGGATGAGACTCTGCTGGCGCGGTATTACCAGGCTCTGCGACAAATCAGCCCGCAATTCGTGCAGGAAACGGTCAATCTGATGGTCCGAAACCCCACCAGCCGACTGGCCGGGTTCATCCCCCTGTTCAACCACGAAGGGTTTTTGTGGGACTACCTGCAACCGGCTCAAATGCTGGTTCGGTTGAATCAGGTGCTCCGACGCGTCAAACTAGGTCCCTTGCCACAGGAAGCTGAGCGGGTGTTGGCTGCGGCTTGGTCGGTGGTTGAATCTCGCGCCGGCGAATTGCTGCCGGGTCTGCTGTGATTCGCGGGAAGCTTTCACCTCGGATCGTTGGTACTTACCCAGAAAGGACGCGTCGATGAAGTACGGCATCAACCTGCTGCTGTGGACGACCGACGTTACAGAACAACATTTTCCACTGATCGACCAGATCAAGCATTGGGGATACGACGGGGTGGAGATCCCGGTGTTCGACTTGAACGTCAACAAGTTCAAGCGCCTCGGAGCGGCTCTCGATTCCACCGAGTTGCAACGCACGGCCGTGACGGTGAGCACTCCCGAGGCGAATCCGATCGACGGTTCGGCGCGAGTCCGCAAGGCGGCGGTTGACCGGCTGAAGCAGGTCATCGACCTTTGCCACACGGCTGGCGCGACGAAACTGTGCGGACCGTTCCATTCCGCGCTGGGGCAATTCAGCGGCAAAGGCCCCACGGCCGACGAGTGGTCTCGCGCCAAGGACGTCTTGTCGCAGGTGGCCGATCACGCGAGGAAGGCCGGCGTGACGCTCGTGCTCGAATACCTGAATCGATTCGAATGCTACTTCCTGAACTGCGCCGCCGACTGCGCCAGGTTTGTCACCGAAGTCAACCATCCGTATCTGCGGATGATGTACGACACGTTCCATGCCAACATCGAGGAGAAGTGTCCGGCGGCGGCGATCACAATTTGTTCGCCGGTCATGGTCCACGTCCACATCTCGGAGAGCGACCGATCGACTCCGGGCGAAGGCAACGTGGATTGGGACACGACGTTTGCTGCGCTGAAGTCGATCAACTACGACGGCTGGTTGATGGTCGAGGCGTTTGGCCTCGCGCTTCCCGATCTGGCTGCGGCGACAAAGGTCTGGCGCAAGATGTTCCCGTCGGAAGAACATTTGGCCACGAACGCGCTGCGGTTCATGAAAAACCGCTGGAACAACTAGACCGCTCACGGCCCGGTATTTTCGCACGATACCTGAGACGCTACCGAAGTCGGATCAATCCAGCAGGCCCAGCTTGCGCTGATCGCGGTCAGCACCAGCGCGGCGGCGTTGATCCAGCGCGAGGTGTGGTGCAGCGACATAAACCGCGCGGTCGGCACCTGCGACTCCAGCATTTGGGCCAGCGGCCGGTAGACGACTGCGAAATCGACCAACGCCAGTCCGAACGCGAGTGACGAGAGGATTGCGACGGCGATCAGACTTCGGCGACTCGAGGTCTTCGCCACCGTGGTGACGACCACCCAGGATGCGATTGTTGCCACGATCAACAGCGGGAACTCCAGCGAGTAGTACAACGGAAACAACACGCGCGGGTGATTGAATCGCACTTCGTCGCCGAACAGCGGCGAGTTCCGCAAGCCCAGCACGACGGCCAGGAACAAACATCCGGCCCCGAACCAGGCGGCCAGGCTCAGCCGGCACAGCATCAGGCACAACCGCGGCATCCTGCCTCCATCACGAGCCAGCCGCTGGAGCAACCGGGATGATCGGTCGGAACTGGGCATTCTTATTCAACGGCGGCAGTTTGCGCACGTCGTCCAGCCCAATCTCCGCCAGTCGTTTGACGAAACGTCCGAAGTTCCGCGCGTCGTACGCGTCGTAGAAATTCGGCGACCCGTCCGGCTGGCTGAACCGTTCCAGTTCGCGCAGACCGAAGAAGGCACCGCCCCGTGTGATGATCACCGGAGGGCCAATCGGAATGTTCGGGTTTGTAAACGTCGTGGAGAATTCCGAAAACGCAGCAATCAACATCTGGTCGCGAGACAACTCCGTTTTTCGAAGTGTGCCGGGCGGCGGTGGTGTGTCACGCCCGTAGTGGTCACTGGGCCGTTCCAGCTCTGAGAAAAACACATTTCCAAGGAACACTTGTTGATTGTTGGTGCTGACTGCGGCACCGACCGGCAGTCGGTAAGCATCGAGTTTCTCGTTGAAGAAGGCACGCCCGAATGACGGGTCGTTGTCGTCGATCCAACGCAATTGAGTCGTAGTCCCAGGACTGACACCAGCCGCACTCGTTCCCGAATTGCCCGTGTTCGAGAATCCCCATTGCCGCCAACCTCTCGTTGCACCGAACACAGCAGTCGTCGCTCCATCGACGGTTGTCAGGCTGGCAGGGTTGAACTGAGCCCCAAGCCCAAATGTCGCCGGACTGTCGAGCAGTGTCCGAATCGTGGCGAACGTGTTGTGTACCTGGAGGTAATGCGTGTTGTCGATCAGGTAAACACCCTGCTTGAAATGAACATTGTTCTTATCGTAGTACGCCCCGAACACGTCGTTGTAGATCGTGTCACGCCCTGCGACGATGTTCGACTGACTTGAGCGGAGGTAATAAAGGCCGAGCAGTGTTGATTCGCGTGCCCTCTGGTATGCAGCCGAGACTGATGTGGCTTGCGACGACATGACTCCCGCCGTGGGATTGATCGTCAGATCGAAGTTAAGCGGCACGGGCGTGGCCAACTTTTGGGTGGTAATCGCGGCCGGTTGCGATGTCACGGCCGCCGCTTGGCCCATCGCCTGCAATGGCATCAAGCCGGTAAGCAGACCCGCTGCCAGTATTGTTCGAGTTTTGGTTGTCAACATGTCAGAATCCGAATTCTCGTTGGAAATGATAGACGTCCACCAATCCCTCCGTGGATTCTCTGTCGCGCCCTTACCGAGTTTGCAGTTTGCATTGGATGCTACCCGGTGGTCAAAGCCCGGTCAAAGAAAAACTAGGCTGACCAGGAAGACTTTTCCGATGCCGCGGTACCTAGACGATCAACATGGCATCTCCGTAACTGAAGAAACGGTAGCGATCCCCCACGGCGGCGGCATACGCACGGAGGATGAACGCTCTCCCGGCGAATGCACTAACCAGCACCAGCAGCGTTGAACACGGGAGATGAAAGTTCGTCAGCAGGGCATCAACAGAGCGAAATCGATACGGTGGCCGAATGAAGATATCCGTGCTTCCCGACCACGCCCGAAGCTCGCTATCGACCGAGGCGGATTCCAATGCTCGGACTGACGTCGTACCGACAGCCACAATCCGGCCGCCGTTACGCCGCGCCGCTTGAAGTGCCTCAACCGTTGATACGGGAATCTCGCACCATTCCGAGTGCATCCGATGTTCGCTCAACCGGTCGACGGAAATCGGGCGAAACGTCCCGATCCCAACGTGCAAAGTGACGAAGGCCGTGCCGATTCCTGCCGCGCGGCAACTCGACAGCAACTCGGAGGTGAAATGCAATCCCGCTGTCGGTGCGGCGACTGCTCCGGGCTGGCGAGCGTACGTGGTTTGATAACGGTCCCGGTCGGATGGTTCGGCGAGGTCGCGGCGAATGTACGGTGGAAGTGGCACCGTTCCGAATTCGGCAAGCACCGCCAGCGGATCTGCGAGTGCTTCCGGCTCTGCGGTCCACTGACCTTCCTCGTCGCGCGCGATCAACCGCACTCGGAATCTCCGGGGTGACATGGGATCGTGCGCGGGATGCAGTTCAATCTGTTCGCCCGGTTGCAGTCTGCCTCGGGTTTGACCGATGAGTTGCCACGCGCCGCGATCGGTCACGCCGAGGTACAGCCCCTCCCACGCGCCCCCGGTTGCCACGCGCTCCCCGAGGAGTCTCGCGGGGATCACGCGCGTGTCATTCAACACCAGGCAGTCGCCGGTTCGCAGCAGGCGCGGCAACTCGCGAATTGACCGATGTTCGATGGACTGGTCTTCGCGGCGCAGCACCATCAACCGCGAATCGGTCCGTTCCGCCGGAGGATGTCTGGCGATGAGGTCGACCGACAGGTCGTAGTCGTACTGGCTGAGATCGTCGTCGGTGCCAGTCATTCTGATGCGAACAGCGTTGTCGTCACGCTCCGCGTGACGAGCTCATCACGTGGACCGTGCTGGATACAAAAAACGAAAGCGGGGGGGCGATTGCCCCTCCCCGCGTGGTCGCCTCGCGCGTGAGCAGTCAGGCGGCTGCCGAGCCATCCGGCACGAAGAGCTTTTGCTCTCCGCGCACGATCGCAGGCGTGACGACAAACTTGCCGCCGGCGTTGAGCTCGGGAAGCTCAAACATGATATCGAACATGAACGACTCGATGACACTTCGCAGCCCGCGGGCTCCGGTGTCCTTGGTCTTCGCCACGCGAGCGATCTCGCGCAGGCCGTCGGGTGAAAACTCAAGTTCGCAGTTTTCCAGTTCGAAGAACTTTTGGAATTGCTTTACGAGGGCGTTGCGAGGTTCGGTGAGGACGCGGATCAGGTCGTCTTCGCTCAGTGGTGACAGAGCGCTCAGGACCGGCAAGCGGCCGACGAGCTCGGGGATCATCCCGAATTCAATGATGTCGTCGACCGTGGCCTGATGCAGCAACTCGCCGCGCTGCCGTTCTTCGCGCGGGTTGTTCCCTTCGCTGCCAAATCCGATCATCTTCCGGCCCTGACGATGCGCGATGATCTCTTCGAGACCCACAAACGTGCCTCCGCAGATGAACAAGATGTTCGTCGTGTCCATCTGGATGTACTGCTGTTCAGGATGCTTGCGACCTCCCTGCGGCGGGACGTTGGCAATCGTCCCTTCGAGCATTTTCAGCAGCGCCTGCTGCACGCCCTCGCCGGAGACGTCCCGCGTAATCGACACGTTTTGAGACGTCTTGCCGATCTTGTCGATTTCGTCGATGAACACGATTCCGCGCTGAGCCGCTTCAATGTCGAAGTCGGCCGCGTGGAGCAGTTTGAGCAGCAGGTTTTCGACATCCTCGCCGACGTAGCCGGCTTCGGTGAGCGTGGTCGCGTCACCGATCGCGAACGGGACCTGCAACGCCTTCGCCAGCGTGCGGGCGAGCAGCGTCTTGCCGCAGCCGGTCGGACCGATCAGCAGGATGTTCGACTTTTCGACTTCGACCTCGTTGTCCGCCTCGGCCGAGAGCATCAGCCGCTTGTAATGGTTGTGGACCGCGACAGCCAGCATCTTTTTGGTCTGCGTCTGACCGATCACGTACGCGTCCAGGTGCTGGACGATCTCGCGCGGCGTGGGAACGCGATTGAACAGGGGGCGCGACGAGCCGCGGCGCCGTCGTTCCTGATCGAGGATCGACTGGCAAAGCTCGATGCACTCGCCGCAGATGTAAACGTCGCCCGGCCCTTCCACCAGTGGGCCGACCTCACGGTAGCTCTTGCGGCAGAACGAGCAATTGGCGTTTTTCTTCCCGGTTGAGCTGCGACTTCCAGTTGTAAAATCTTTTCCGGTTGGCATCAGTTTCCTTCATTCCTTCCCACGAGTGCTCGAACTCCGCCAAGTGCCGAACGCCGACGGATGTCACGTGACCTCCCAGGGTCTTTGTGAATGAGTTCCCCTTCGGGGAGCAAACCGCATTCCGCCAAAAATCGCGAAGGGTCGTCCATACCGCCTAGGCGCTTCCTTGCTCCCCTTGAACTGCTTCCGCACCGCCACCGGAATCATTTGCCGATGTCGGTGGAGCCTGACTATGTGCATGCGGCTCCGGTTTCGGAACCGAACGTGGTATCGACAGTGACATCCCCAATCGGATTGCCATCCGGCTTTTGATGGATCGGTATTCCTCGTCGCTTAACTCACCTTGGAGGTTCATTTCACGATACCGGGCAAGGATTTCGTGATCCGACTCGGCATCGTTGGCATCTTCGCGCCACCACGCACGGAGCTTCCACACCAGCCACGCCATCAAGAACAGCAGCAACACCGTGGCCGAGATCGGCCAGATCAGGACACTTGGGTCTTTCGGCATGTCGGTAAGAATCTCCAAGCGGCATTATCTGCCGAAGGCCGAAATGCAACAAGTGCCAATGCTCTCGGCAGATGTCGCCAGGCAGCTCGGGGTCGTTTTGGTGGTGCTACATTTTGAGTTGAGTGTCGCCTTTCGCTTCGCGAAAGGGCGTACTTTCGCGGAGCGAAAGTCGACAAACTGTAGCACTACCGGTCGTTTCGTGGGTTTTTCTCGTCCGGCAAAAGTGATTATCATTCCGATTCCCGGTTGCCCCGACGGTTCTGGCTGCACCGGGCGCAACGTGCCGCAACCACCAATCCGAAATCACCGCAATGAGCCGCCACGAAGACCTGACGCGAGTTTTGGACAGCGGCATTGTCGCCATCATTCGATCGTCCTCAAGTGAGCAACTCGTTGCCGTGGCTCGGGCGCTGTACGAGGGAGGCGTGGACGTTATCGAAGTCACGTTTACGGTGCCGGGAGTGCTCGACATCATTGCCGCGGTGCGTCGCGAACTCGGAAGCAAGATTCTGCTCGGAGCCGGCACGGTGCTCGATCCCGAAACGGCGCGGTCTGCGATCCTCGCCGGAGCCGAATTCATCGTCGCACCCACGGTCAACGTGGACGTGATCCAGCTTTGTCATCGATACGACAAACTGGTGATGCCGGGCGCGTTCACGCCGACTGAAGTCGTCTCCGCATGGCAGGCGGGAGCCGAAGTGATAAAAATCTTCCCGGCGGACGTGGTCGGTCCCGATTACCTCAAGGTGCTCCGCGGCCCACTGCCGCAGGTTCGCATGTTGCCGACGGGCGGCGTCAACCTCGACACGATCACCGCGTTTTTCAACGCCGGAGCGTGCGCGGTCGGACTGGGAAGCGCGCTCGTCGAACAAAAGGCCGTCCAGTCCGGCGACATGGCCCGCATCAAGAGCCTCGCCGAGCAATACGTCGCCAAAGTGCAGAGCATTCGCGCGGGGACAATGTAGCCCGCTCTCGAAGAGAGCGGCGGATTTCGAACCTCGACGCCGATTGCGCCATTCTCGGCGAGAGCGGGCTAGACTGCTTTCATGCGTCCCCCAACTGCTGAATCACCGCTTCAACGCTCTCCAGTTGCTTCTTCAACCCGGCGAGGGTTTCGCGGGCTTGGGCGACCACGTCGGGAGGTGCCTTCGACACGAAGCTTTCGTTAGCCAGCTTTTTTTCGTGGCCGGAGATGAATCCGCGGAGCTTGTCGGCTTCCTTTTTCTGGCGGGCCAGTTCGGCTTCGCGGTTGATGATCCCTTCGAGCGGGATGTAGCCATCGGCCTCGTTGAGCGAGAACGTGGCGGCTCCCTTCGGCCGCTCGACGTTTACCCCCGCGGCTTTCAAGACGGTTTTCGCGAGGTTCTCGAACTGCCCGGCGACGCCGTGCAGTTGCGAAGCCACGTCGTCGGTGCATTTCACGTGCAGCGCGAGTTCGACTCCCGACGCGATGCCGTACACGGCGCGCACGTTGCGCACGGCGATGATCGTCTCCTGCAGGCGCTCGAACCGGGCTTCGAGTTTTTCGTCGCGCCAAGCGGCCGGGAGCACAGGCCACGGAGCAATCATCGCCGCGTCCGCAGTGGGCTGAGGTTTCGGCAAACCGCGTTGCGGTGCGATTTCACCCAACCGTTGCCAGAGTTCTTCCGCGATGAACGGCGTGAACGGCGACAGTAGCCGCAGCAGCACGTCGAGCACGCCCACGAGCACGCGCTGAGCGGCCGGGCGGCGGGATTCGTCGCGCAGCCGGGGCTTGATCATTTCGAGATACCAGTCGCAGAACTCGTTCCAGGTGAAATCGCGGAGCGCCCGCGTGGCCGTGTCGAAATGGTAGCCGTCCAGCAGTTGAGTGATCTGCGTGGCCGTAGTCGAAAGGCGGCTGAGAATCCAGCGGTCTTCGAGCATCAGATCGGCGTCGGACACTTCGCCTGGCGTGTATCCACACAACACCTTGGCGAGCGGGGGGCGTAAGCCCTCCGAGGGATTTGTGATTGCTAAACCGGATGACTCGGGGGACTCACGTCCCCCGCTCGCCTGTTCCGATGGAACGAGGTTCATCATTGCAAACCGGGCGGCGTTCCAGAGTTTGTTGCAGAAGTTTCTTCCGTACTCGAACCGCTCGCTGACCACGCGGGCCACCGGTTCGCCCGCGTCAGGTTGAAACCACGGGCTGGAGTACTGCGATTCCTTCTTGCATTTCGGACATTTCGCGCGCGGCTTCGCTCCGCCGGCCGGAATCGCACGTTGATGCTCCAGCGTTTGCGGGATCACTTCGCCGCAGTGCGGGCACTCGTACCCGACCGGTAACCGCACGTCCTGATTTTCTCCCGCCAGCGACGTGATCGTGAATCGCACCGCATCCACGCCGTACTTGTCGATCAAATCGACCGGGTCCACGCCGTTCCCCTTCGACTTGGACATGGTCTGTCCGAACCCGTCGAGGATTTTCGGATGCACGTGAACATGCCGGAACGGCACGTCACGCATGTTGTACAACCCCATGATGACCATGCGGGCCACCCAGAGCGTAATGATGTCCCGTGACGTGACGAGCACGCTGCCGGGGTAAAAGTAGGGGAGGACGGTGTTACCGTGTGGCTGCTCCCTCTCCCCTTTGGGGAGAGGGCTGGGGTGAGGGGCGGTGCGCGCGGTTTCAGCGGCCGATCCCTCACCCCCGGCCCCTCTCCCCAAAGGGGAGAGGGGAGAAGTCTCCAGCGGCGGATCGTGGTCGATGTCCGGCCAGCCGAGCGTGGCGTGCGGCCAGAGCGCGGAACTGAACCAAGTGTCGAGGACGTCGGGGTCTTGAGTAAACCCATCGGCCTCGAGTTGCTTCTCGATATCTTCATGGCCAGCGTCAACACAGACAAGTTCTAGGAAGTCGTGCCGACCGGGTCCATCAACAATCGTGGACGATACGAACTCCGACCACTCCGGCTTCGGCGACGCCGCCTTTCCTTCATCCGAGATCAAGTGCGAGACGTACGGTTCCCCGTGTTTCCCGAATTTCTCGACAACCTGCTGAGTGCAATCAACGACTTTGACCCACACCGGAATCCTGTGCCCCCACCACAACTGACGGCTGATGCACCAGTCGCGTTTCTCGCCCAGCCAGTCGAGGTACGTTTTCGTGTACCGCGGCGGGTAGAACTTCACGCGGCCGTCGCGGACCGCGTTCATCGCGACTTCGGCCAGCGTGTCCATTTTCACGAACCATTGGTCGGACAGGTACGGTTCGATCGGAGTCTTGCTGCGATCGCTGTGCGCCAGCTCGATGTCGCGCTCTTCGACCTGCACCAGCCGGCCCAGGCGCTCCATTTCCAAGACCACTTGCTTGCGGACATCGTACCGATCCATCCCCTGCCAGCGGCCGGCGTTTTCGTTCAGCGTGCCGTTGGGGTTGAGGAGGTTGATCATCGGCAGCTTGTTCCGCTGGCCGCAGGCGTAGTCGTTGTGGTCGTGAGCCGGCGTGACTTTCACGGCTCCCGTCCCCAGCGTGCGGTCCACGAGGATCGGGTCAGCGATGATCGGGATGTCGCGGCCGTTGAGCGGGATGCGCACGCGCTTCCCGACGAGGTGCCGATAGCGCTCGTCCTGCGGATGCACGGCCACCGCCGTGTCGCCGAGCATGGTTTCGGGCCGCGTCGTTGAGAACGCGATCGACTCTCCTGTCTCAACCCATTCATCCGCGCTCGTCCCCGCGTCTCCGCGTCCCCGCGTCTCCGCGTCTCCCCAGCGGGCGATCACCGGGTAGGTAAACGTCCAGAAATGCCCCTTGACCGTTTCGTGAAACACTTCGTCATCGGCCACGGCGGTTTGCAGGAATGTGTCCCAGTTCACCAGTCGCTTGCCGCGGTAGATCAGCCCGTCGCAGAACAAATTGAAGAACGTCCGCCGCACTGCCTTCGAGCAAATCGGATCGAGCGTGAATCGCGTTCGCCGCCAATCGCAGCTCGCCCCGAGACCTCGAAGCTGCGACAAGATGCGGGCTTCGTACTCGTCCTTCCATTTCCAGATGCGAGCCACGAGGGCGTCGCGTCCGATGTCGTGGCGGGTCAGCTTTTCCTCCTCGAACATCCGCCGCTCGACCACCGCCTGCGTGGCGATCCCCGCGTGATCGGTGCCGGGCATCCAGAGCGCTTCGTATCCCTGCATCCTCCGCCAGCGAGTCAACAGGTCCTGCAAGGTGCCGTTGAGCGCGTGACCCATGTGCAACGCACCGGTCACGTTCGGCAGGGGGATCATGATCGTGTGCTGCGGCTTGCCAGGATGCGGATTCGCATCGAAGTAGCCGCGTTCCGCCCACGCGCTCAGCCATTTCGGCTGCACGGATTTCGGCTCGTATTGCTTGGCAAGTTCGGTGGCCATGATGTTCGGTCGGTTGGAAGAAGCCCGTTCTGGTCGCGTGAACCCGCAGCCGGTGACACCTGTCTGAACCGGCGTCGGCTGCGGTTGTGAGTTCGGTTTATCGTGATTCGCCTGCCAGCCTGCAAGTGGTTTCGGCGGGAATCACCCTTCGCCGCCGAAGCCGGTCGCCGCAAGAAACCGTTGTGCCGTGATGTCATAACGACACCGGCACATCAAAACCGGTTCGTTGACACCCCGCGCCAGCGACCGTACAGTGGCGCTCGAATCGTCCCCGTAGTTCAATTGGATAGAGCGTCGGCCTCCGGAGCCGAAGGTTGCAGGTTCGACTCCTGCCGGGGACGCTTTCAGAAGTCTTGCCGAACTCAGTCGTTAGAGTACCAGCTCGCGGTGGGCTGTGCGGCGAAGAGGTCCGTGATCGACGGTACATGTACCGTTTTTCCCCTTCTTCGGAGTGTCGCACATGCCTCGCCCGCCTGTTCAGCCTTCCTATCGATTGCACAAAGCTCGCCGATGTGCCGTGGTCACAATTGACGGCCGCAATCACTACCTCGGCCCCTACGACTCCCCCGAGAGCCACGAAGCCTACGCTCGTCTCATCGCCGAATGGCGCAGTCGTCCAGCGTCAAATGCTCAGACTGCCGCGGCAACAATCTCAGCATCGCCGGACCCGCTGACGATCTCAAAGCTGATTCTCACCTACTGGGAATTCGCCAAAACGTACTACCAGCGGGACGGCAAGCCGACGAAAGAACTTCCTTGTATGCGGGATGCTCTCCGGCCGCTGCGTCGACTGTACGGTTCAACACCGGCCTGCGAGTTTGGGCCCAAAGCCTTGAAGGCTGTTCGACAGTCGATGGTGGATCAGGGACTGTGCCGCACGCTCATCAATCGACGCGTCAATCGCATTCGTCGACTATTCAAATGGGCCGTCGCCGAAGAACTCGTTTCACCAACTGTGCTGCACGGACTCCAGTCGTTGGAGCCACTTCGATTCGGTCGGTCCGCAGCACCAGAGCGGGAACCCGTCAAGCCGGTGCCCGATGCCTGGGTCGATCGAACGCTCCCTTACGTTTCGCGGCAGGTACGGGCGATGATCGAACTGCAGCGCTTGACGGGCATGCGCCCCCAGGACGTCTGTCATCTGCGGGCCTGTGACATCGACATGAGCGGTGACGTTTGGATCTATGAGCCGCATGATCACAAGACATCGTGGCGAGGACATCGTCGATTGATTCCGCTGGGACCGCAAGCACAGACGGTCGTCTGCGAATTCCTGCAGTTGGACACGACCCGACATCTCTTCTCGCCGTCCGATGCCGAGGCGGAAAGAAACTCCACAAGGCGGGCGAACCGAAAATCAAAAATGACTCCAAGCCAATCGAGGCGAACGCCGAAGCCCAACCCGAAGCGTGCCAAGCGTGACCGTTACGACACCGACTCATACCGCCGCGCGATCGAGTACGGAATTGCGAAGGCGAAGAAAAATGGCGTGTCAATCCCGCATTGGTTTCCGTTGCAGCTACGGCACTCGAAAGGCACCGAGGTCCGTCGGCGGTTCGGATTGGAGGCCGCGCAGGTCGTGCTGGGGCACAAGCACGCTGCGGTCACGGAGGTGTACGCGGAGAAAAACTTGGAATTGGCCATTGAAGTGGCCCGGCAGACGGGGTGAGTTGAATGCAATCCATATACTCGATCCATGTGGGGGAACCACCACTGATTCCCGGACGGCGTCACACGAGTGCTGCTGCAGTTTGTCGGAGCCGCGTATTGAACGACTCGTTTTTCGTCCCTAACTGGCGCCGCAGACTGCGGGGATTAGCGTGCCTGCCGCCGAGTCGCCCTAACTATGACGTGAAATGACAGAATGCCCAAGATTCGCAAATCAGCTCGCACCGATGCCGATTCGCCAACAGTGTTGCACCTGAAGTTACAGGCGGTCGGCAGGGTCGTCGAATGGCTGGAACAGTTGATCGCGCTCCCCGACAGGCACGCCATAATCGCGGCAATTCAGCCTGCCGCGGACCCCACGGAGTTCCTTACCCGCCGCGTGGAATTGCTGAAAGAACGCTACTTGTCAGTGCCAAGTATCACATTGATCAAAGACGAGGTTGCGGTTGCCTCGGCGGATGCTAACGTGCTCGAAGCGTACCAACGCCATCTCCATTCACTTCAATTGGCAGCTAATTCCCTGACGGAACTGCCGTCCACGAGTGCAATTAAGACGGTGTTGGATTTCGTACAAGATTCATCGTTACTCGCAGCTCTCCTGCAAATCTTCGTCACAGTTCGCCAAGACCTGATCGATCGAATTGAAGGCCAGCACAGTAATGAGGGTCCGACACGACAAGCGTTGCTCGATGAGCGGGATCGGATCATTCGAGAAGCAGCAGCAGAGCATCATTTGCAACACAATCCCGCTGCGTTGTACCGAAAGCTCGAGTCGGATCCGCGGATCAAAGCCCTTGAAAACCGTGTGAGATTCACTCGGCACATCGTCCGCGACGCCATCAATCCGCAGCGCGCTCGCGGTGGACCGCGAGGCCGTGGGAAAAGACGCCGCAAAAAACCACGTCAAGCCTGACTGGCGAATTTTCTCGGGAAGACCGGGGATCGCACCTCTCATCACCGACAGCCCTGGCCGCAGTCGGTCATTCCATTGGTGAGAAACTCATCGTGGGGTTTCGGCGTGTCGGAAACCCCGCCGTAGCATCCCCTCGCAGATTTGGCAGTCGTTGCTGGAATCAAGCGAGGTGTCGCATGTCACAACTATCTCTCGTAGGCAAACGGTCTCTGGCAGAGGTGGCTCGTCAATTGGATGTGCACGTGGCAACGGTGTGGCGATGGGCCACTCGCGGCGTGCGCGGGCGGCGACTGACGACCATCGTCATCGGCGGGAGGCGGTACGTCCTGAACGCAGATCTCGACGCATTTCTTCGGCCACCCTCCGTTACGCCAGACCAAAGAGCAGTCCCAGCGGATCAGGATCATGATGCGGTCGAATCGCAACTTGACCGTTTGGGTCTCTGACGTCTTGAGAATGTGCGCTGACGGTGAGTCGAGGGGAGACCCACCAGCGGAGAGTATGCGGTGCCACGGAGTTCTTGGTGTACCTAACCATCTCGGGACGCCCGACAACATGACAGTTTCATCACACCACACTTCCGGTGCTGGCTCTGCGCGGTTGAATAGACCAAACCGCATGCCGGTGAACCTGGACGGGATTCCGTTGGAACTTCGCCGACTGGACCAGTGGGTTCTTTGGAAATTCACGTTGGCTTCGCACGGCCGAAAATGGACGAAACGGCCAGTTCAAGCTGACGAAGCCAACGCGAGCGTCACGAACCCCCAGCATTGGTGTTCTTTCGCCGACGTGTCGGAAGCCTATCGGAGCGGGCGTTTCGATGGGATTGGATTCGTGTTTGTTCGGAACGGCGGATACTGCGGTGTCGACCTGGACAATCACCGCGATCCGCAAACCGGCGAACTTGACGAGTTTGCCAAACGCATTCTTGCTTCAATACCCACATACGCCGAAGTTTCGCCGTCGAGCACCGGGATCAAACTGTTTTGCCGAGGGGCATTGCCTGCCGGACCCCGAGTCGATCACGATCAAGGCGTCGAAACGTACGAATCCGGCCGGTACTTCGCCGTGACCGGTCAGCTTGTGCCAGGCGCCCCAAGTGTGTGCGAGGACCGAACGACGGAACTGGCGCAGGTATTGCCTGAGATATTTGCCAGCCGTCGTTGCATTTCCACGAGGGCAATTGCATCTCCCTGCACTGAAGGAAGCGTGAACTCGACGAACGACAAACGAGCGACTGCGCTAGAGGCGTTGGCTGCGATTAGTCCGTCGCGGGCAAGGGGGTACACCGACTGGTTGCAGGTGGGTCAAGCGCTCCACTCAGTAGATTCGTCCGAGAGCATGTTGGCAGAATGGGATCGCTGGTCCCAGCGCTGCCCGGAAAAGTACTCCGAAGGTGTCTGTGCCGACAAATGGCGATCGTTCCAGTCGGGGGGGGGACTAAATCTTGCAAGCCTGGTTTACTGGGCTCGACAGTACGGTCGGATTGGAACGTCGCATGGTCAACCACAACGCTGCATCGACGGCGGGTGTCACGAGAGCGTGGCCAGTGCACCGCGGTCCTATGCCCTAACCGACTACGGCAACGCGGAGCGGCTTCGCGACCGATTCGGCGCGGAGATTCGGTACTGTCATCCGTTCGGCAAGTGGTTGTGCTGGGACGGGCGACGTTGGACCGAAGATCAAACCGGGCGCGTAAAGCAACTCGCCAAGCAGACCGGGCGGGCCATGTGGGACGAAGTCAAGAACCTCGACGGCCAAGACGATCGTCGGGCACTCGCAGCGCACGCGCTACGGTCGGAATCTGCGAGGTCGATCAACGCGCAGATCGAACTGGCTCGCGATGAAGTGCCGATCCTGCCGGCGGACCTCGACAACGAGCCGTGGTTGCTGAACTGTCTCAACGGCACGCTCGACTTGCGAACCGGAGAACTTCGCGAGCATCGATGTGAGGATTTCATCTCGAAGCTTTGTCCCGTGACGTTCGATCTGCACGCGGAGTGTCCAAACTGGCAGAAATTCCTGCACGGGGTTTTCGACGGACGGGAATCGCTCATCGACTACATGCGGCGGCTGGTCGGTTACTGCCTCACCGGTCAGGTCAGCGAACAAGTCCTGCCGATCCTGTACGGCGTGGGGGCGAACGGCAAGAGCACGTTCCTGAACATCGTCCTGAAGATGCTCGGCAGCGACTACGCGATGCAGGGGATTCCCGATCTGTTGATGACCAAACGCAACGAGAGTCATCCCACCGAACGGGCGGACCTGTTCGGCAAGCGGTTCGTGAGTTGTGTTGAGACGGAAGACGGCCGGGCGCTCGCGGAGAGTTTGGTCAAGCAACTCACCGGCGGCGAGAACATCCGCGCCCGTCGCATGCGCGAAGACTTTTGGCAGTTCAATCCGACGCACAAGGTTTTCCTCTGCACCAACCACAAGCCGCGCATCCGCGGAACCGACCACGCAATCTGGCGACGCATCCGGCTGATTCCGTTCTCGGTCAAGTTCTGGAACCCGGACAAAGGGGAATCCGGGCTGGCGAAGTTGCGACAAGACAAAGGGCTGCCGGAGAAGCTCGAAAGCGAACTCCCCGGCATCCTGGCTTGGGCCGTGCGCGGCTGCCTCGAATGGCAAACGAACGGCTTGGGGATGCCCGACGAAGTGAACGCCGCGACCTCCGCGTATCAAGTCGAACAGGACGTACTCGGTCAGTGGTTGGCCGAATGCTGCCTGACCGGCGCGTTGTACAAAGCCAAGTCGAGCGACCTGTACGCGGACTACCGCCGTTGGTGCGAGGCTCACGGAGAACACACGATCAACAACCGGCAATTCGGATCGGCCCTGTCGGAGAGAGGTTTCGAGCGGTTCACGAACAACGGCACGTGGTATCGGGGCGTGGGTCTGTTGGACAACCAGACACGGGGGGCAACGGAAGTCACGGAACCAACGGAACCAATTTCCCGGATGATTCCCCCTGCCCCCGCGCATGAGACAACTAACCGAAAAAGTGGTTCCGTTCCCTCCGTTCCTTCCGTGACTGTTGTTGGAGCAGGAATCTGCCCATGTTCCGCCGTCTCGAAGCTGGGTTAGAAGCACCCGGTTCTGTTTGCATGTTCTTGCCGCCCCCCCTGCCAGTCACCAATCAGCATGCCCCCATGGCACTAGCGGATTCCCA
>Ga0233424_10001665_pt1 | contig 18296 bp, 12 predicted proteins | sample Watercolumn_Towu_FD_181011 | JGI IMG/M metagenome (GOLD analysis project Ga0233424, IMG submission 181011) | Freshwater microbial communities from Lake Towuti, South Sulawesi, Indonesia - Watercolumn_Towuti2014_125_MG | ecosystem: Environmental > Aquatic > Freshwater > Lake | place: Indonesia...
CGTCGGTGGGCGGCGCGGCGGTGACGGCGGGCTTCGGGCGGTTGGCCCACGCCTCGGCGAGTTTGAGGCGGCCCTCGACCTCGCGGACGGTCGTGAAGTAATCGTCGAGCTTGTCGCGGTCCGCGGTGCTGACGCGGTTTTGCAGCCGCTTCGCGTCGGCGCCCACGGTGTCCATGATGGACTGGCCGTCCTTGAGGCGCTGGGTTTGCTGCGCGACTTCGCGCGGCGTGCCGTTAACAAAGAGTTTCTTGAAGACCTCGCTGGGCCGCCAGTCGGCCGGGAGCTTCACGCCGCTGCGCGAGACGGACAGGCCGATGCCGCCGCCTGTGCTGAGCGTCAGGCTGCCGAAGCGCGTGGCGGGCGGGAGTTTTTCGAGCACGAACTGGTCAAGCGAGATGGTGTTGCGGAAGCTGCTCGCGCCGGGGTGCGGCGCGCACGTGAGGAAGCTCGCCTCGCTCGAATGCCCGCCATCCACCTCGGGATGCGACACGCCGCTGAACACTGTCAGGTCGCCGCGGAGGGCTTTCAGCGGTTCGAGATAGGGCGTGAGTTCGAAGTCGCGGCCGGCTTTCGCGGGGAAGAAGTTCTCCGCGTGGATGCCGAGCGTGGTGCAAACGCACATCAGGCGGCGGATGGGCTTGCCCGTGGCGGCCGCGCGAGTGAACGGCGCGAGCGAATCAAGCGCCGGCAGCGCGAGCGAGACGCCCGCGGCGCGGAGGAACTGGCGGCGGGAGACGAGGTTCATTTGAGTCACGGTGCGCGATTGGTCAGCGAGTTTGAGACACGAATTGCCCGGATTAACACGGATTAGGAGCTAGCCGGAAAGTAGAATCTGATCCGTGCCAATTCGTGAAATCCGTGTCTCTCATCTGGGTTCGTCCATCCTTCACGGCACGACCTCCACGATGCAATCGAATAATAGGCCTTGACGCCTGCCGTCGCCCTCCTGTAAGTGGCATGACGCTCGCCATGAAGGATTCGGTGAAATCCACCGTTTTACCAGCCGCAACTCGTTCGGCACTGGCGCAGAATGCGATGTGACTGCGGTGAGTGTGGTATGCACATGCGTCAGAAGCATCACGACCTCCGGCGGCGATTGGCTTCGGCCAGCTTGGCCGTTCTGAGCGGCGCGCTGGCTACCACGGCTGCGGAACCCGCGCGGGATTCGCGATTCAGCAAGCGGGTCGTTAGCCCGGTCTATGGCCCAGCCTCCGGTGGCCCAATCGCTGTGCTGCGGGTGGCGACCACGCAGACCGAGTATCAGCGCTGCAAGTTTCTGTGCATTGGGGCGCTGCCGTTGCTGGTGGCGGAGCAGGTGCGGATCGAGGTGCGAGACGCGTCCGCCACGGCGGAGGTGTTTGCCGGGCTGCCTGAGTGGCTGCGCGCGCCGGGCAAGGGCCGGGCGGTCGAGTTGCGGGGTTTTCAACTGTGCGGTTCGGAGGCGACGAGTCCAGTCTGGCTGACGGCGGCCCGGGTGCGGCTGGCTCCACACGGGCAATGGGAACTGAGCGACGGAACCGTGCGGCAGCCCGACGGGAGCACGCAGTCGTTTGCCCACGCCCGGCTCCAAATCACCGGCGAACAGACCGGCCGGCTGATGTTGGCGGATGGGCGGGTGTTCTCGGTGCTGCCGTCCCGCAGTAACCCGGCGGAACGCGCGGCGGGAGTGCTGCCTTCGGTCGAAGTCGCCGCCGAACCGACGCGCTGAACTTCGAGAGCGGGTCCTTTTCCAACTCACGAATCAAACATCAAACCAGCAGGTAGAGTGAAACATAGACTAACCCTCCCAATCATCGGAACCGCCCTGTGGTGCTGGCTCGTTGCCGCCACCGGACAAGCCCAGACCGCCGACCAGTTGGTCACGGAAGGCCGGGGCTTCCTCTCCAGCCGTAACCTCACCAATGCCAACGTCAGATTCGCCGCCGCGCTGTCGGTGGACGCGAACCATGAAGCGGCCAACGTGCTCCATGCGGCCACGCGCATCCTGAATCTGCCGCTCCAGCCGGCGGGCGCGGCGTTTCTCACTCGGCTGGGCTTTCCGACGCCGGGCCGGGACATTTACAATTGGACCGCCCGCACCGCCCATGACACCAACGGCATCCCCGTGGCCCCCAGCGGCGTGAGCGCGCAGGAACTGCCGTGGCAGTTGCGCACCAACGCGCTGCCGGAGATTCAAGGGGCGCTGCAAAGCCTGGCGCGGATCACGAACACGAACTTCTCGTTGAGCCTGACGGCGGCGGAGACGGCCGCCGCGGCGGTGACGGTGGACTATGGCGACGTGCTAATGCTGCGGGCGGGACTGCACGCGGCGGAATACCTCTGCTACACGTTTCACTCGCAGAACCTAGAGGCGCAGTTGACTGCACTCCGGGCGCTCCACACGAACAACAGCTTCAGCACGGAAGCTTTGCTCAACCAGTTCCCCGCGCTCTTCACCTATGCGACGACCAACGATCTCGCTGCGGCGCGGACGGCCTTCGTGAACCTGGTGGACCGTTACAACGACGCATCCGACCGGCTCCGCCTGCGGATGGCGCTGACGCGGTTGTTCAACCTGCACGCGGGTGGGCTGGACCAGGAGGTCGAGTTCCGGGAGACGCTCAACGAGGTGCGGCAGTCGCTCTTCGGGCCGGCGGTGGCGTTGAGCCATTACCGGGACGGACGCGGCGGCGATTTCGTGGTGGACGCCAAGGCGCACTTCTCCGGGCAATCCTCTATTCGCAGCCAGTTGCCGGCGTTCCGGGGCAGCCGCATCGCGCTGGGCACGATGCCCGAGCCGGTGCTGGGCGGGTTGCTCCCGGCGTTCTCGCGCGATCAGGTGGAGAACTACGTGCTCAAGCGGCACAAGTTCCCCGGCGGTTTTAGCGTCGGCGGTGCCGGGGCCGTCCCGGGCCTGACGTTTCCGCAGGTCGGCGGCCAAGGGTTCTCGACCACCTTGCGCGGCCAGACGGATCGCGGTTACACACTCCAGTTCAACACCAACATATCGAATTCTGCCGGCTGGCAGCCGGTGGGGGGAGGTTTCTTTGCAGAAGCTGAGAGTATGCGATTGGAAGATCCCGGCGCGGTCGGCTCGCCGCGTCGGTTTTATCGGGTGGTTGAAGGATCGGGTGCCACCCTCCCGGCTCCAGCCAACAATGACTTTGCCAATCGGCTGATGCTAAACGGGTTTCCGGCCACCGGCCGGGGCTATACGGCGGGAGCGGGCACGGAAGCTGGCGAGCCTGCCATCGTCAACGGCCGTGGCCGCACCGTGTGGTGGAGTTGGACGGCACCGAGCAGCATGACCGTGGAAGCTTTCACCGCGTTCCAGCCGAGGAAGGTGGAGTTTTACACCGGCAACAGCTTGGGAACGCTCTCCTCCGTTTCCCCCACCGGAGGCGGCCAGTTCCCGAAGTTCTTCGTGCTTGCCGGAGTGACCTATGTGATCCGGGTGGATGATTATTCCTTCTACACTTACGAGTCGAGGGGCTTTCCGCTGGTGCTCACAGCACCGATTACACTCAGCCTCTCGGGGGTTACGAGCGGTGCCTCGCTCGCCTCACCGGCGAACCTGAACATCATGGCCACGGTCAGTTCACCGTCCAGCCCGGTGCGCGCGGTGGGATACTACGGCGCGGCTGATACGGAGTTAAGGCTGCCGCCCTACGCGTTGAGCCTGACCAATCTATTCCCCGGCAATTACTACTTGAACGCCTACGCAGAGGATCAACTGGGGCGTTATGAGAATGCATTTGTAGATTTCTCAGTTACCGGCCCTGCGCCGCCCAACGACAATTTCGCCAGCCGCGTTGTGCTCTCCGGAGCCAGTGCAGCAGGAGAAAGCTACACTGGAGGTGCGACGAGTGAGGCCGGTGAACCCTTGCACGGTGGTTACTTCATTGGCGGCCAGCAGTCCGTCTGGTGGGAATGGGTGGCACCCAAGACCGGCCTGGTGACCGTCTCAACTCGGGGTAGCGCAACATTCCATGACTTGGCTGCCTACACCGGCAGCGCCGTCAACAGTCTTACCCGGGTTGGGCGACCAAGCTTTGGCCGTGACGGGAACGAGTCCCGAGTGCGCTTCATCGCCACCGCCGGGACGAGCTACAAGTTTGCGGTCGCGTCTGGGTTCTATTCGGGCACCATCCGGCTCTCCGTGAATCAACCCTGATGTTCGACTATCCGGCCTGGGCAAGCCGGGCGCGCCGTCGGGAGCAAAGCTTCTGTGCCTCGTGGCAGCGCGCGGTTCTTCAGCTGGCAGACTCGCGTGGAGCGCCGCACCATCGCGACCTTGGACGCCGATCTTCACGCGTTGCTGGCCCTGACGCAGGTCCGCCAGCCGTCCGTGATTCGAATTCGCGTCGAATGGCTGCGGGCCGAGGAGTTCAGCGGATTGATCCAGCGGGTCTTGCGTCAGTGCGCAGAGGTCTTGCAGCGGGAACGATGGTCTCGGTGACTGACTTCCAAATCCGCGTCCGCGCCTGCCGATTTCCTGACGCACGGAGGTGCGGCGCAGGCTTGTCATTCACGCATACATGAACTCCTGCATTCGCAGTAGACTCGTCACCACAACGCGCCAGGCGCGGACGGTGTAGTTCGGGTCAGCCACCGGCTGCACGAGGATTCGGCGGCAATCGTCAATCTCCCGACTACCGAAGTGTTCTTTCCCACGATGCCGGCGTCGCCGTTCGGCTGGGCACTGCCAAAAAGCCACAGTAGTTGAATGGCATTCACGGCACGACCTCCACGATGCAATCAAACAACTCTCCCTGACGCTTGCCGGCGCGGGTGATGTCGAAGGCCACGATGCGGACGCCGGGTGTGGCGTCTGCGGCGGCGGTGAGCTTGAGCATGAAGTGCGTGACCGTCTGCGCGGCGACGCTGTGGCCCCAGCCTTTCGGCTCGGTGATAAGCCCAAGCGGCGCGTGCGGCGCGATTTCGAACGCGACGGGTTTCGACTCGAAGTTGCGCACGTTGACCTTCACCTCGGCGGAACCGCCGCGCTTCATCTGCACCCGGTGCGGTTCGGCGCGCACCCAGAACGGGTCGAACCACCAGCGATACTCCGGTTCGCTGCTCACGGTGCGGAAGGCGTCGCGCATGTCGTAAGCCCACTTGCGGTAGCGCTCGATGAACTTCCCCGGCTGGTCCATTACGTAGCTGTGGCCACCGAGCAGGATGTCGGGCTTGAGCTTCACGAGGTATTCCGCGCCGACGATGTAGCCCTCGTCGAGGATGCCGCTGGTGCGCGAGCACATCGCCTCGTGGCCGTTCTGCTGCGGGTCGGCGGGATTGCCGAAGATGTTGTCGCCGGTGAACGCGACCTTGCGCCCGTCAATCACGCCCGTCATGCACAGCGCGAACTCGGTCTGGCCGGGCATCCAGTCAATCGTGAACCGGAATCCCTCCCATGTGAACTGCTCTCCGGACTTGAAGAGCCGGTCGAATTCCAGCCGGTCCACGCCGATGCCGTAGGCCTGGATGGGCGCGGCGTAGTCGAACGCCTCCGGCCGCGCGCACACCTCGGCCATGCGGTCGAGGCCCCAGAACTGCGCGCCCCACTTCTGCTTCAGGTGCGGCGCCTGCAAGAAATGGTCGCCGTGCATGTGCGTCGTGACCATCGCGTCAATCGCCTTGAGCCCGTAGTGCCGCTGCATCCCGGCGAGCGCGGTGTCGAGGAAGTTCGTCTGCAACAACCCGCAGTCCACCACCAGCGCGCGCCCGCTGTCGGCGAGGATCATGTAGAAGTTCGGGAAGAAGCCCGGCCCGCGGAACTTGAACACGTGCGGCGAAACTTGGAACACGTTCGGCACCTTCGACGGCTTCGAGGTCTTGTCCTGCATCGCGCCCGCGAAGGTCGTCACCGGATAGCCGCGAACGAGCAGGCGCTCGAGCGCGAAGAGCCGCTGCTGGAATTCCTCGAGCTGCTTCTTCGCGTTCGCGATGGGAGGCCCGTGCGACGGCAGCATCCACGCGGGTTCGTAGGCGGCGACCTGCGCGGCGGCGTTCGCGGCGGCCCACACGCCCGCGGCGAAGCCGTAGTCCCACTCGCTGTCGAACCACGTGTGCATCTTCGCGCCGTCGAGCATCACGTCGCCGGCGAACGCGAGCCAGCGGCCGCCGTCGTTGAGGAAGTAGCTCATGTGGCCGGGGCTGTTCCCGCGCGTGTCCACACAGCGGAACTCGCACCCGCGCCAGGTGAACGTGTCCATCTTGGCGAAGGTCTGGTCGAGCTTGATGGGCTCGACCGGCGGGCGCACGAAGCTCGAGCCATGCACAGTGAACGCATCGCCGAGGCGCACGTTCATCTTGCGGAAGCTCGTGGGATTTTCGAACAACGCGCGCTCGGCATCGGGTGCCGCGAGCTTCACGCCGCGACCCGCGAGCTTCGCCGCGCCCTGGCACTGCTCGCGGTGATGGTGTGTGAAAAGAACCCACTCGACCTGCTTCACGCCGATTTCGCCGAGATGGTCGAGCACGCTGCCGTCACCGAGGTCAATCAACAGCGCCGCGTCGCCATCGCGGAGGACGTGGACGTTGCACGTGTCGGTCCATGTGAGGAGATTCGGGTGACGCGCCGCGTCCGGCTGTGTGAAGCGGGCGGGAGCGGCGGCGCTCGCAGCGACGGATGCGAGCAGGAGAGCCGGCACGAGCAGGGTGAGGTTTGGAGGAGTGCGGACAGTTTTCATGGTGCGATGGCAGCAGGCTACTTCGACCGCGGGTCGAGGGCGAGGATTCGAAGCGGAGCGCGGAGGCGATTCAATGCTTTGCCAGCATCCCGTGCTTCACGAGCTTCACGTCGCCGTCCGAGATGAGGCCGACTCCGGGCGCGTAGAGCTTGTGGCTCTTTCCGATTTCGAGCGGCGTGGTCTCCTCGGTCTTGAGGCAGTTCTCGAACTTGCCGGCCTTGGTTTCGAGCGATTCGGTGAGGCTGACGATTTCGGCGCGGTCCATCGCGACTTTCGGCGCGACTTCCTGATGGTAGCGCGCGCCGAGCAACGGCCGGCCGGGCATCATCATGCCGAACCGCGCGCCGCCGACGCCCGACAGCCACGCGCCACCGTGGCTCGTGATGTTCCCCTTCTTGTAACTGTCCACGTCCTCGCCGAAGTAGAACACGTCGCTGGTCTTCGTCGAGATGGCGAAGTAATTGCGGCTGATTTCCACGAGCTCGCCGCCGAGCGTCTCGCGCTCCTCGACCACGCGCGTCTCGACGCCGTCCACGAGCTTGGTTTCGTTCAGGACGGTGATGGTGAGCTGCACGGTCTTGCCCTTGTCCTGGCCCTCGAACACAGACTGGTGTCCGGGCAGCAGGATGAAGAAGCGGTTCGTTCCGGTGGACGCGAGTTCGGACTTGTCCACGGCGAAGGAATCGGTGAAGGACTTGTCCGCCTTGCTTGCGGCGGGCGCGGTGGCGGCGAAGGCGAGGGCGGCGGCGGCGACAGCGAAGAAGTGCAGTGCTCTCATGTTGATGCGGCGCGGCAGGGCGCGACAGACGGGTTTCGTGCGATGACGGGACACTTGCGCAATCGTTGTGCGCAAGCAACGGCGAATTTCAAGGTCGGTTCCCGCCCCCGCTTCACTTGCTCCGAAACACCTCGCTTTGCACCACCTCATTCACGAGCGAGCGCAGGCCGTAGTTCTTTGACTTCACCTTCGCGACGAGGTCCTTCGCGGCGCGGCGGTCGGCGAACTCCAGTTCGTGGCCGGTCGCGTAGATGAGCAGCTTCTCCGCAAGGCCGCGCGCGATGGCGTCCTTGTCCTCGAGCAGCAGCGACTTCAACTCGGCGAGGTTCCGGAAGCGCCGTCCGTCGGGCAGCGCGTCCGAGGCGTCCACGCGCGGGCCGATGGCGATGCGCATGTCGCGCTCGTTCACGCGCAGCGAAGTGTATTCCACGCCGCGCTGGTTGCGCTCGGGCGAGATGCGGTAGCGCTCGCGCCAGCCGCCGATGACGTCGTAGTTCTCGAGCGCGAAGCCGACCGGGTCAATCCTCACGTGGCACACCGCGCACGACTCGACGTCGCGGTGCTTTGCAAGCTGCTCGCGGAAACTCTTCGCGCCGCGGATGTCCGGCTCGATGGCGGCGACGTTCTTCGGCGGAGGCGGCGCGGGCCGGCCGAGCACGCGGTCGAGCATCCACACGCCGCGCAGCACGGGCGAGGTCGTCGTTCCATTCGCCGTGACCTTCATCACGCTAGCGTGAGTCAGCACGCCGCCGCGATGCCACTCGGGCCGGAGCGCGACGCGGCGCACGTCGAGCCCGGCCACGCCGGGAATGCCGTAGTGTTTCGCGAGCCGCGCGTTGAGCATCGCGAAGTCGCTCTCGACGAAGTTGAGCAGGCTCAGGTCGCGCCGCAGCAGCTCGTCGAAGAACGCGTGCGTCTCGCGGACCATCGAGACTTGCAGCAGCTCGTCGAACTCCGGATACAACCGCGCGTCGGGCGTGGTGAACTCGATGTTCCGCAGCCCGAGCCATTGCCCGGTGAAGTCCTCCGTGAAGCGCCGCGCCCGCGCGTCGTTGAGCATCCGCTCGACCTGCGCGCGCAAGACCGCGGGCTTGCCCAAGTCGCCCTTGGCTGCGGCGTCGAGCAACACCGCGTCGGGCATCGAGCTCCACAGGAAGTAACTGAGCCGCGACGCGAGCGCGAAGTCATCGAGCCGGCCGGGCTTTTCGTCGAGCAACAGGAAGCGCGGCGAAACGAGCACGGCCTTCAAGCCCACGCGAAGCGCGTCCTCGAACTTCATGCCGGTTGCGAGCCGGTCAGCGGCGAGCTTCACGTAAGGCGCGACGTCGGCGTGGCTGACGGGCCTGCGGAAGCAGCGTTGCGCGAAGCCGCGCACCACCTCTTCCGCGTCGCCGGCCGTGCCGCGTTCGAGGCTCACGGTGCCGAGCAACTTCGCGCGGTTTGCGGGCGGCCATTCTTTCGCGTCGAGCGGGCCCTCGACCTCGATCCACTCGACGTTCACGCCGGGGCCGGTGTAAGTCGCGGCCGTGTTCTGCCATGGGATGGTGCCGTAGGGGATGACCTTGAGCGTGTCGCCGCGCGCGTCGAGATGCGTGGTGACCTCGACGACCTTGGGCTTGTCCGCGGGCACTTCGAAATAACCAACGACCTTCGTCTTGCCGCCGACGCCGAAGTTGCCCGCATACACGCGGAAGACCTGCGGCTGTCCCGCGGTCTGGTAGCCCGCCGCCGAGATGCGGATGCGATAGAAGCCCGGCGCAGGCGCGCGGAAGCGGCGCAGTTCCGTCGGCGAATAACCGGAGTTGAAGATGACCATCGCCCCGGCGTCGAGCACGCGCTGCGACTTGGTCTCCCAGCCGGCGATGAGGTTCGTCGCGGCGAAGCGCTCCTGCACGAACTTCGGCTGCGGCCCGATGCCGAGCGCGGTGTCGAGCGCGAGGTCGGCCGCTTCGAGATACTTCTCCACCTGCACGGGCGAGAGCGTGAGCGCGGCGTCGAGCTTGTCGAAGCCGTGCGCCTGGCCGTCCTCGGGCAGCAACTCCATCACGTTCACCTCGATGCCGAGCAGGTCGCGGATGGTGTTCTGATACTCGAAGCGGTTGAGCCGCCGCATCGCGACGCGGCCCTCGCGCTGGTGGCGCTGCGTGTCCGCGGCGGTGAGTTGCGCGCCGACCGCGGCGAGGAACGCGTCGCGGTCCTTCTCCGGCGGACGGGCCTTCTTCTTCGGCGGCATCTCGCCCGACTCGACGCGGTCAAGGACTTTCTCCCAAGTGTCCGCCGCCGCCTTCGCGGCGAAGTCCGGCTTGAGCGCCGCGAGGTTGAGCCCGCCCTTCTGTGAATCCGCGTCGTGGCACTCGAAGCAGTGCGCCTTGAGGAAAGCCTGCGGCCCGGCTTCCGCGCCAGCCGATGTGAGTGCTGCCACGAGCAAGGCGGCGGCGTGAAACCACGCACTCGCGCCGGGGAGCGCCTTCTTGGACAAGTCCCGGCGGTTCTCATCCGGCAACGCGATTTCGCGCGCAATTGCTGCTTCCGGATTCATGACGCAGGATTGACTGGCCGACCCGGCTGAAATTCACGGCGAGCAGCCGGAGATTGCCCGTGCCCAGGCGACCGTCCAGCGCGCTAATCCAGCGTCTTCTTCGGTGCCGGGATGGCGATCTGGGTCGGCGCGGCCGCTTTGGGCGCGGGTGGTGGCGTCGCACCCGGCGGTGGCGGAGGTGGTGGCGGCGGCGGTTGATTGAGCCGGTTGACGATGAACGGGAGGTTCTCGCCATACAGCGTGCCGCCGAAGAACTCCCAGCCGGCGGGGATGCCGTAGCGGCTGCACTGTTCGCGCGCGGCGTGGTAGGCGGCCACGCCGGTCGGGTGAACCCAAAACCAGCACACGAGCCGCGGGTTGGCGCGCAAGCGCACGAGCGTCTTGCGAAAGTTGCTCTCCTGATCGTCCACTTCCTCGGGTGATTCGCCGCCATCTGCCTTCGGAACGAGCTGCATGTGGACTCGGTCCGCCGTGCTGTTGGGGTTGAACGGAAAGCGCACCTCGACGTATTCGTCGCTGAGCTTGCGCTCTGTGAGGAAGTCCACGGTCTTCTTGTGGTCGAGCACGGGCCCGGCCTTGGCGGCATCACCGGTGGGCTGGTTGGTGAACATCAGGTCATACTTCGCCTTGTCCACCTCGGCGGTGACTCGCGTGCGCCAGCCGAAGTCGGCGATCATGTAAACGCGGTTGCTCATGCACAGCACGCGGGTGAGCTGCGCGTTTTGCGGGATGGCCTTGGCGACGGGCACGCGCACGTCCACGGGCGCGGGGCCCTTGGGCGGCGGTGTCTTGTCGAGCGCGGCCTTGAGCGAATCGCGCTCCCCGAGCAACCCTGCCACCTGGCGTTTCTCCTCGGCTTCCGACTTGCGGCGCGATGAGAGGTCGCCCTGCAATGACTCGAGGTCGCGGACCTTGATTCCCTTCTGCTCGAGGGTGGTCTCGAAGGCGCGCAAGTCCTCCTGCCGCGAGCGGGCCTGTTGCTGCACGATCTCTTGCGAGGCGCCCTTCTTCTGGACCGTCGCGCGGACCTGCTCAAGCTGCTGTCTGGCTTGCGCCACCTGCTGCGGCGTGACGTTGGCCAGGTTCTCCTCAATCCTGTCGGCGGTGCTGCTGACCTGCAGTTGCACAATGATGAGCACCAGCAGCAACGTGCCGACCACGTTGGTCATGTTGTCCATCATGGAGTCCATGTTGACTCCTTCGTCGAGGTTGGTTTGGGAACGCTTCGCCATGGTCGCACGCGGGTTGGCCGCTCACTTCATGAATCTCTCGAACTCGCTCAAGTCCACCTTGCCCTGCCCCGGAATGGGCAGCTTGCTCGTGGCGAGCTTGTATTGGCTCTCCGCCCAGCCCGCCCCGCGCACGTAGCTGTTCCATCCGTCCGTTCGCACGAGGAACAGGACAAGGTGTGTCTTGTGAGCCGCGACGTCCGCAAGGAATTCGTTGTATTCCTTATCCGCGCCGATGGTGCCGGCGGCGACGCGGAAACGGTCTTCACGCGAGCGGTGCACGACCACCGAGTCGCTGTTGGCCTCCACGACGAAGAGCCGGCGCCCGATGGCGAATCCGCTGCCGCCGCCGACCACGCGCAGCGGCGGCTTGAGGTCCTTCGGGTCAATTCGCCGCTCGGCGAGTTCCTCCTTGAGGCGGGTGATTTCCCGCTGGAGGCGCGGCTTGTCGTTCTGAAGGTTTGCGATGGCGACTTGAAGGTTCTCGATCTCCCGCTGGATGCGCACGCGCAATTGGTCCGTCGTCTCCGTGCCCTGCGACAGGTCGCGCAATACGATGAGCCGTTTCTCCAGTTCCTCCACCGTCGTAAGTTGGTCGGTTACGGAGCGGAACTCGTTAAGTTGCTGCTGCACCTGCATCATCTCCTCGGCCAGCGGGTTCTTCGCCGCCGCCCGCTTGCCCGATGAGCTCGCCTGGAAAATCGTCAGGATGCAAATCATCACCACGAGCGCGCCCGACAGGCAGGCGAGAATGCTCAGGAACGCGAAGAGCGACATCCCGGGCGCGGCGGTGGACTTGGGGCGCGGCATGGCGGCAGTCGGTGGTCCGTGATCCGTGATTCGTGTTTCGTGTTCCGTGTTCGGCCGCCTGTCAACGCTTGCCCGCCAGTCGGCTGAAGAAACTACCTTTGGGCGCGGTGACTTGTTGCACAACGATTTGCCTGCCATTCAAGTCGGTCAAGGTCTGGTTCAACGCGGCGATGCCCTGCGAGAGCGCTGACAAGTGCGAGTTCGCGGTCCGCATCGCCTCGTCGGCGGCGCGCGACACGTCCTGCTGCACGCGCGACAGGTTGGCATCCACCGCCCGCGCGACGTTCGCCTGCGCGTCCTGTGCGGCGCGGTCGAGGCCGCCGAGCTGCGTCGTCACCGAGCGCACGGCCTCGGTGAGCGCGTTGAGCTGCTGGGCGACGGGGCGCAGCGTGTCGTCAATGGACTTCGCGGTGTCGCGCTGCATCTGGCGGGCGGACTCCATCGCGGACTGCTGGGCGCTGGCCTGTGCGTCGCGGGAGGCGCGCTCGAGCTGCGAAATCTGGCCCAAAGCGTTCTTTACCGCCTCGCCCAGGGTGGCCAGGTGCTGCGCGGCAGGCCGTAGCGATTCCTCCAGGGCACGGGCCGAGTCGCGCTGAAGCTGGCTCGTGGCCTCGTGCATCGCGCGCTCGGCCGCGAGCTGCTGGTCGCGCGTCTGCTTCTCCAAGCTGGCCACATGACTCGTCGCCGCCTTGGCGCTGTCGCCAAGCGCGGCCAACTGTTGGGCGGCCGGACGAATGGCCTCCTCCAACGACTTGGCCAGCTCACGCTGCAACTGTGCGGTGGCATCGAGGAACACCTTCTGGTCGGAGCTGTGTTGGTCGCGGGTCTGCTTCTCCAGCGTGGCGACATGTCCGGCCGCGGTCTTCACGCTGTCGCCGAGCGTGTTGAGCTGCTGCGTGGCCGGGCGGATGGAATCCTCAAGTGTCTTGGCCAGATCTCGCTGGAGCTTCGCCGTGGTGTCGAGAAAGGCTTGATGCGCGGAGCTATGCTGCTCGCGCGCCTGACGTTGCAAGTTCGCAGCCTCCTGCACCGCATTCTTCGCCGTCTCGCCGATGCTGGCAAGCTGGCTGACGGCGGGCTTCATCACTTCCTCCATCGCCTTGGCGGACTGGTCGGCGGTGGCGCGGATGGACTCGCCCAAGAGCTTCGAGGAATCCTGCTGCGCCTTGGCGATGGATTCCTGCATTGCCTTCTGCACGTGGGACTGGTGTTCACTGGCCTGCTTCTCAAGGGTCGCCACGTGCGCGGTCGCGGCTTTCACGGCGTCCGTGAGCGTGCTGACCTGCTGCACGGCGGGCTTGATGGTGCCCTCGATGGACTTGGCGGTCTCGGCCACGGCGACCTTCACCGCTTCGCCGACGACCTTGCTGGAATCCTCGTGAAGCTTGGCGAGCGAGGCCTTCACGCTGGCGTCAATCTGCGCCTGCTGCGTGACGGCGGCCTTTTCCAAGGCGGCGACCTGCTCGCCGGCTTTCTTGAGCGTGCCCGCGAGCGAGTCGAGGCTGGTGGCGGCGGACTTGCCGAGTTCACCGAGCGTCTTGGAGCCGTTCTCGTTGAACGCCGCGATCGCCTTGCTAAACTGCTCCTGCACGGCCTTGTTGTTTTCCTCGGCGCGTTTCTCAAGAGTCTGCGACTGGTCGCGGATCATCCGCGACGCCGCGTCCAGCCCGGTGAGGAACTGCGTGTGCGCGCGGGTGATGGACGCCGTGAGCGTCTCGGCCAGCAAGCCCGTGTCGCCGCCCGCTGCGCCCGAGCCGTCGTTGAGGCGCGGCAGCAGGTTTTCATTACAGTAGGCGTCCACGTGCGTGAGGTTGTCCTCCTCGAGCTTTTGGAGGGACGACATCGGCAGGCTCAGGAACATCGCGTAAAGGAGCGCGAGCAGCGTCGTGTCGAACGCCGTCGCCAGGCCGCTCGTGACGCCGCCCATGGACTTCATCAGGATGGTGGGGTCCTTGGCCGCCTCGGGGCTCATCACGCCGGAGAAGTTGCCGATGGCCTGCGAAAGGCCGATGACCGTGCCGATGAAGCCGAGGATCGGAATCGCCCACACGAACACCTTCACCAACGTGTAGCTGCCGCCGATGCGCGAGCCGTCAATGCTCGACTGGTTGGCCATCATCGTGGCCACCTCCGAGTTGACCTGCCGCACCTCGAAGAGCTCGAGCGCCTTGCGGATGCGGTTCACCATGAGGCTGTCGCGCAACTTCTGGGGCAACCCATACACGTGCTGGATGAACACGTGCACGTTGGCCTTGTTGATCTCGCGGTCCACCTCCTGCGGCAGCACGTCCAGGTTCAACGCATTCTGCTGGTGGCGCAGCTTGAGATACTTGAGCGCGAGGAACGCCACGCCCCACCCGAAGAAAAACGTCTCCGCGAACTGCACCCAGCCGCGCTCCCACAGCAGCCCCTTCGTGTATTTGAACGGCAGCGCCAGCAGGTAGATCAGGATGAACAGCCCGAACCCGATGCCCAGCGCCATCCAGATGTTCGGGTTCGTCGGGTCCGTCTCCTTCCACGCCTCGCGGCCCGGCGCGCCTGCGGCCTGCTCGGACTCCGGCGGCGCGGCGGGCACCGTCAGGCTCGTGCCGCAACCGGGACAACTCACCGTGCCGCCGGCATACTCCGGCTCCACCTTGAGCTTCATCGCGCACTTGGAACAATGGAAACGAATCATGGCAACTTGGGCGGAGGATTGGGTTCAGCAGCGGGCGACCCGTGACGCCGGGTGCCCGCGGCAATTCGACTGACTCTCCCGCCGCGGATTGTATTCGCAAGGATTAAGGCAGACCCCAGACCCGCATCCCCAGACCCCAGACCCTAAACCTCCTGCGCCGGCCGGGTGATCTTCACGGTGTTGCTGCCCTTCTCGTTGTCCGTCTCCGTGACCACATCCACCTTGAACACGCTGACCGCGCCGGGCAGGCCCAGCCCCTGCGTCGTGAAGAACTCCCGCGCCGCGTCCTTGGCCACGTTGCCAATCGTGCTCTCGTCGTCCGTGCTGTAAGTGCTGCCGGGACTCCAACGCACGTCATAGTGGTCCAGGTCAGGCGCCGCGCTCGCCTCCCACGTGATTTTGCCCTGCGACGTGGGCGCGGTTCAGCCGCCGCAGCTCGACGCGCCCCTGGGCCTGCTGCCGCGCGGCCAAGGCGGCGCGGAGCTGCGGCCCGAGCCAGTCGAGCACCGCCTGCCGCTCCGCATCGCTCGGCTGCGGCTCTTCTTCGGCGGCATCTCGCGCTTCTCAAGCTGCGCGAAGACGCGGCCCCAAATGTCTGCGTTGACCGGCGACGTGAAGTCCGCCGCGAGGTTGTCCAGCCGCAGCTTGCCCTTCTGGGTGTCGGCGTCGTGGCACTCGAAGCAGTGCTTTTGGAGGAACGCCTTGGCCGGCGCGGGCAGCGTCGCGGCACCCGCCGGGAGGCATACCAGTGCGGTCACGAGTTGGAATAAGAGGGATAGCTTCATCTCGAATCGTCTGGCTTCGACGCGGTGTGGCTTGGGCACTTCAGGCTACGGCTTCGGCATGCGGCCGCGTGTGAACGCGACGAAGCCGACTGACTGGCCGCTCCGAGCGCCGGACTGGTTCCGTCTGCGAGGCCTGGCGAACGCGGCCAAGTGAACCGCTGGGCGCGCCCTCGCGCGAAACCGCGCTAGATCAGCTCCGCGATCTTGTCGCCGGAATCGAGCAGGAACTGCGGGCGACCGCTGTGATCCAGCAGGGTTGTGCCGAGGTCGATCCCCAGCACGTGATAGATCGTCGCGAGCACGTCGGTGGGATGGTAAGGACGTGACCGGGGCCGTTCACCGAGGCGGTCGGTCTCACCCACCGTCTGCCCCATCCTCAACCCGCCACCGGCGATGAGTGCGCAGGCGGCGGAAGGCCAGTGCCCGCGACCGTCGGGCGTAACATCGCCGACCTTGGGCTTGCGACCGAACTCGCTCCAGATGACCACGGCGACATCCCTCGACATTCCGCGTTCGTGCAAGTCCGTGATCAGCGCCGACACGGCCTGGTCGTAGATGGGCAGCTTGGCGCGCAGCAGTTTGAAGTTGCTCCCGTGCGTGTCCCAGCCGCCCGGATCATTGATGCCGCCGCCGATGTTCACCGAAAAGCGGGCGGCCACGGACACGAGGGGCACGCCCGCTTCCACCAGTCGGCGGGCACGGAGAAAATCCAACCCTTGCGCCCGCGGATCCGTGCCTTCGCCATAGCGGCGACGCATGGCCTCCGGCTCGCGGCTCAAGTCCAGGGCGTCGCGGACCCGGCTGGAGGTGAGCATTTCGAACGCTCGCTGCGTATACGTCTCCAAGCCGCTGATGGCGCGTCCGGCAAAGGCCTCGCGCTCGACGGCGGAAAGCAATTCCCGGCGCCCGTCGAACCGCTCGCGATCCACCTCCGGCAACAGGTCGAGATCTTTCAGCAACTGGCCGCTGAGTCCGATCGGGCGGTGCATCGCGCCGAGATACGCGGGCTCCTCCGGGTCGTCGTAAGACGCCAGCAGCTTATGGCTCGACAGGCTGACGTAGGGGGGAATCGGCCCGTCAGTTCCGCGGAGTTTGCTGACGACGCAGCCAATGGCCGGGCGGCGCAGCGCACCGATCTGTCCCGACGCCGCCGCAGGAATGCCGGTCAACAATTCCGTCGGGTCGTGATTCCCCCGTGTCACCAAGCCGCGGAGGATCGCGAACTTGTCGGCTATGCGCGCGTGCTGCGGCATGAGTTCGCACACCTGGATGCCGGGGACGTTTGTGGCAATGGGCTGGAACTCGCCCCGGTATTCGGCGGGCGCGTCCGGCTTCATGTCATACATGTCCATGTGGCTCGCGCCACCGGGCAGATAGACCATGATGACCGCCTTTTGTGATGCCCTCGGCTGCGCGGCCAGCGCACGTAGGCGTAGCAGTTCGGTGAGTCCCAGGCCACCCAGGCCGAGCGCGCCCACTTGGAGCATGCTCCGGCGGGAAACCCAACGCGGCTGCCCACCGCTGGGCATCGGGTTGTCTAACGGAGTCATGGTGGAGTAGTAGCAGGCCACTGCTCGGGGGCAACTGATTTCTCCCGAGCAGCGCGGCCAACGCGGCTTAAGGTTTCAGGAACGTGTCCAGCTTCTTGCGCTCCTCGTCCGTCATCGGCTTGAAGTCAATCGCCACGCCGGGCAAGTCCGCGCGCAGCTTCGCGAGGTCCGCCTCGGAGATGTCCGCGCGTTGCAGCGAAAGCTTTTTCAAGTTCGGCAGCGCCTTAAGCTGCGCGAGCGCCGTGTGGCTGAGGCGAACTTCGTCGAGGCCGAGCGATTCGAGAGATTTCATCTTCGCCAGAGTCGCGAGCGTGGAGTCGTCAATGCTCAACGCGTTGGGCTTGCCGCCGTATTGGCGCAGCCGCTGGCCGAGCATCAGCGAGCGCAGGCCGGTGAGCTTGAGCAGATGCTCGTTGCCCGCCTGCGTCTGGTAGGTGTGCCAGGTGCGGAATTCCTTGAGCTGCGTCAGTTCGGCCACCGCCGCCATGCCTTGGTCGTTGAACGGCGTCCCCGCGACCGTGAGCCGCTCCAACTTGGGCAATGACTTGAACGCGGCGAAGCCCGCGCCAGTGAAGCCCTTGTCCGGAAACGCGATGTGGAAGAACGACGCCGAGCGCAGGCTCGGCAGGGCGGCGAGATGCTTTAATCCCGCGTCCGTCACCTGAATGCCATCCGTGCCCAGTTCCTCCAGCGCCGTCAGCCCGGCGAAGTGCGCGAGCGTCTCGTCCGTGAGGCCCTTGCAGCTTCCGTAAAGCGTGAGCGACTTGAGCGACTTGAGTTCCCCGATGGCTTTGAACTCCGGCGCGCCTAACTTCGAGCAATCGCGGAAGGAAACCTTTGTTACTGCGCCGCGGGTCACCGTGGCTTCGCCGCCCAGCGCGCGCAACGAGGCGGCGGTGGCGGCGTCATCGGCGAGCAACGCGGTGGGCCAGCCGGCCAAGGCGATTGTTGTGAGCAGTGAAAGGGCGAACCTGTTTTGTTTCATAGTTGTCTTTCAATTCCTTCAACCGACGCAGTAAGGCCGCAGCACATTCCCCGCGACGCGCAGAGCGTCCTGCCGGCCGCTGAGTGATTTACCCTGAACTCCGAAGTGGAAGAAAGTGTCGCTTTGCGGGAAGGGTTGAGGGCATGGGGGGGTGATGCTCAAATCAACCTCGCCGACCCTGCACAAAACGACCCGCACCGAAATTATCCCCCCCCTCTTCAGCTCGGACAAGCTGCGGCTCGATGAAACGCCCAAGGCCATCTCCCCCTTCG
>Ga0233424_10001668_pt1 | contig 18279 bp, 14 predicted proteins | sample Watercolumn_Towu_FD_181011 | JGI IMG/M metagenome (GOLD analysis project Ga0233424, IMG submission 181011) | Freshwater microbial communities from Lake Towuti, South Sulawesi, Indonesia - Watercolumn_Towuti2014_125_MG | ecosystem: Environmental > Aquatic > Freshwater > Lake | place: Indonesia...
GGCCATCACGCCGTACAGCTCGCGCACGATGTCGACCCCCACCCGGTAGGCGCGCCACTGCTTGCATTGGACGAGGTGCTTCTCGCCGCCTTTGTGCAGCACCAGGTCCACGCCGCCATCGGCGCCCCCGCCGCCGGTTTCCGTCACGCGGTAGCCCTGGCGGCGGAAGGCCTCGCCCACGAGCTGCTCGAACTGCTGCCAGCTCATGTCGTTGATGGCCGCAGCGGCGTCGCTGCCTGTGGCGCGGCCCGCCAGCTGCCGGCGTGTGTGACGACGCCATGCCGACATGGCAGCGCCCGCCAGGCACAGGATCGGCAGCGCGTACTGGCCAACCAAGGCCGCGGCGCGCCAGAGGTTCTGTGTCATCAGGGTGGTGATCTGCCCGGGCTGGGTGCTCACCGGCAGCGGCTGGCTGGCCACGTGGTGCAGCCCGAAGTAGGACAGCACCGCCAGCAGCACGCCGGCCCACCACGGCAGCAGCGCCACCAGTTCCATCAAGTCCCCGGCGGGACGGTCCTTCTTCCTTGCCATGCAGCAGCTCCCTCGCAGCAGGTCATGGCCCGCCTCTGTTGCGCTTCATTTCCGCGGCTACGCCTTCCGGCGCAGCCTGGATCACCCCCATCACTTGCCGGATCACGGCATCGGCAGTTTGAAACCGATGCCAGCGCTCATGCGGCATGACCCACTTCATGGGGCGTCGCGAGGCTCCGGCAAATGAAGGAGTTATTGTCAGCGAGCTTGCTGAAAGGCAGGCGTCCGGACCTTGGGCTGTCAAAGACGCGGGGCGAGCCGGCAGCGCCGGCCGCTCAGGCAGGCGGCAGGGCGCGGCCGGGCGTGGCGCGCGAGCGCATGCCCCAGTCCCAGAGCTTTTCGCTCGGCAGGGGCAGCACCATGAACCAGTGCTCCAGCAGCGCCAGGCTCAGCAGCATCGCGATGAAGCTGCAGGCGGTCACCTCGAAAGCGCTGAAGCTCAGGGCCACGGCGCTGTGCCAGGCCATGGCGGCCAGGGCGGTCACGGCGATGACGCTGACCGGGAAGAGCCCATTGCTCGGCCGCTGGCGGAAATAGGTGTGGATGTAGCGCAGGTGCTCGGGCAGGAACTGCTCATTGAGGTTGCGCACGCCGAGGAAGACATTGAGCTTGGCCGACAGGCGCATCAGCCACAGCACGCCGAAGGTGCCCGTGGCCACCTGGTTGGGCCGGCCCCAGGTCAGGGCGAGCACCGCGGCCCCGAGCACGATGAGCGCGAGCTCGTGGTACAGGATGGCCATCACCGCATGGCCCACACGGCGCCAGCCGCGCGCCTGCGGCGGGCAGGCGCGCCGGCGTGGGCCGGTCACATAGCCCAGCAGGAAGCCCACCTCCTGCCAGGCCCAGACCATCAGGCCGGCGGTGAAGGCGAGGTAGGCGCCGGTCACCCGCGTGTCGGAGGCCGACACCGCCACGCCCAGCAGCGCAATGCCCAGCAGCACGGTCGCCCCGGCCATCGTCCACTTGTGCGTGTCGCGCGGCAGGCCGTTCAGGTAGAGGATGACGCCCGTGCTGAACCACCACAGCAGCAGGGTGTAGAGCGCGGGCCAGCCGTGTTGCATATCGAAGCCGGGGTGCTGTGCCTACCAGGTCGGCGCGACGCGCATCTCGCGCGGCAGCTCGTGGGTCTTGACCGGCAGCAGGTACAGGCGCGCAAAGCAGAGCGTGGCCTTCACGGCGCACACGCCCTGCTGCAGCTTGCCGATGAGGCCGCCGCGTGCCTTGGCGCGATCGTTCGCGTGGGCGATGGTGCACAGGCGGTCCATGCCGGCGCGGAAGGCGGGCAGGTCGGTGTCCAGGCTCAGCGGGAACACTTGGCGCGTGATCTCCGTCGTGATGTCGAACACGCGGTAGTCGTAGTCGGTCGGGTCCATGCCCAGGGCCTCGCTCAGCCAGGGGCGGGTGTGGTCGCGCACGTACATGGTGGCGTAGACGGCCAGCAGGAAGAAGCGGATCCAGAGCTTGTTGCCGCCCTGCAGCAGATGGGGCTGAGCGCGCATCATCAGCGCGAAGGACTCGCCGTGGCGGAACTCGTCGTTGCACCAGCGCTCGAACCATCGAAAGATCGGGTGGAAGCGCTTCTCGGGGTGCTTCTCCAGCTGGCGGTAGATGCTGATGTAGCGCGCGTAGCCGATCTTCTCGGACAGGTAGGTCGCGTAGAAGATGTACTTGGGCTTGAAGTAGGTGTAGGCCTTGGTGCGCTTGAGGCCCACCAGGTCGACCTGCAGGCCGAAGTCCTTCAGCGACTGGTTGATGAAGTTGGCATGGCGGGATTCGTCGCGCGTCAGGTAGCGCATCAACCGCTTGATGTCGGGGTTGCTGACGGCCTTGGCGATCTCGTTGTAGAGCACGCAGCCGGAGTACTCGCTGGTGAGCGAGCTGACGAGGAAGTCCTGGAAGTCGCGCCGCAGCTGGGGCGACCAGGTGGCCGCAAGCTCCGCCGCCTCGGCCGCGAAATCGGGCGTGCGGGTGAAGTGGTCGTGGTTGTTGTCGCCCTCGTACTCGGCCAGCATCGCGTCCCACTCGGCGCGGATGGGGCTCATGTCGAGCCGGTCCATGGCGGCGTAGTCGGTCTTGTAGAAGCGCGGCGTGAGCATCGTCTCGGCCTTGGCCAGACGGGCGGCGTCCTCGGGGGTCTGCAGTTCAGCGCTGAGCGACATGGGAGTCTCCGGTGGTAGGCGCCAGCAAGCGGGCGAACACCGCCGCGTTGCTGGGGCCGAAGGCTTCGAGGTCGATGCGCCGGCCGGTGCCGGGGTCGACGAGGGTGAGGCGGCCGTCGGCACGGCCGAGCAGCTCGAAGGGCAGCTCGGGGCCGAGGCCCTGGTGCTTGCGTTCGCGCACCAGGCCCCGCACGCTGCTGCGCAGGAAGCCGTTGGTGCCCGGGGCGATGGTGTCCAGCAGCGCGCCGTCGCGAGCGTCGCGCACGGCAATGCCGCCGTCGGCACGGTCTTCGAAATGCAAGGGGCGGCTGCTCAGGGTGGCGGCATCCGGCTGCTGCTGCGCGCTGAGGCCGCTGAGCCGCACCGCGCCCACGCCCAGCACGCAGGCCAGCACCAGCGCGCCGAGGGCAGCCAGCGGCACGGCGGGCAGCTTGGCGGTGAAGCTCGTGGTGCTCATGGGGGGCTCGTGGGGTGTTTCAGGCCGCGTGCGGCAGGGGCTGGCGGGCTGGCGATGCGACAGGCGCCAGGGGCACGGCGCGCAGCGGCAGGCTCTGGCGGCTGGCCTCGGCCTGCTGCAGCGCCTGGGCCAGCAGCTGCGCCACGGCCGGCGCGTCGCGCAGGCCGCGCAGCATGGGCTGCGTGCGCTTGAGCTGCCAGGGGCGCACATGCGGCCACAGGTGCAGGTAGGCGATGCGGTCGCTGCCCGAGAGGCTCAGCACGATGTCACCGCCCGTGCCGCGCTGGCGCCAGCCGGCAGAGGCGATCTGCGCGAAGGGCAGGTTGAAGGTGATGCTCAGCACGATGCCCACCCGCATGACGATGCGGCGGTTGGTGATCGTGTAGACGGTCGTGCGCGACATCAGCCAGGCGATGCCCGCCAGCAGCCCGCAGGCCAGGCCGATGAAGGGCAGCATGCCGGCCAGGGCCAGGCCGGTGGCGGCCAGGCCCGCGCCTTCGTACAGGCTGGTGGCGGCGCGCCAGGCCAGCAGCACGGCGAAGTAGCCGCCGATCACATCCAGGTGCAGGGCCTGGCGGGCCAGCAGCCGGGCATCGGGGCTGCCCTGCCAGAGCTGCACCTCGCCATCGGGCAGGGCTTCGGGCAGGCCGTGCGCGGCCTCGAACTCGTGCTCGTGCGCCGGCGTGATCAGGTTGACCAGGTTCGGGACCGCCTTCACAGCAGCGGCTCCTGGCGGCTGGGCGTGGCGTAGAGCGTGCCGGCGCCGTAGTAGGCCATGATCTTTTCCTCTTCGAGCAGCGTGACCTGCTCGGCCACGCGCGTGGCGGGCACCTTGGCGAACTGGTGGCCGAGGATGGACTTCACCAGCACGCGGCGCTGCTGCACCCGGGCGAAGTTCATCGGCAGCAGCACGCGGCCGGCGCCGGGCACTTCCAGCTCCAGGTAGCGGAAGAGCATCTCGGAGCGGTCCACCCACAGGTCCACCACACGGCCGCCTTCCACGCCGTCATCGCCCAGCACGGGCAGGCCGCGCGGGTCGACGTCCTGGTGCGCCACGCCGAAGCCCGGGGCCGCGCGCAGCGGCACGATCTTGGGCAGGCCTTCGTAGGTCATGTCGGCCACATCGGCGCGGTCGGCCCAGCTGCCGGGGCCCACGCCGGCGAGCAGCGGGTCGCCCGTGGGCTCCAGCGGCGAGCCGCGCCACACGCCTTCGTGCAGCGGCGGCTGCTTGTCGCGGCGGTCGCTGGGGGCCTGCACGGTGTCGCCGTTGGCGAGCTTGAAGGTCTTGGGCTCGGGGATGGCCGGGTAGCCCTGGACCGTGATGGCCCGCGAGCGGTCGGATTCGAGCGGGTAGCCCTCGCGCTTGTTCTCGCGGTGCAGGTAGACGATGAGGCCTGCGAAGAAGAGCCAGAACGCGTAGAGCACGAGCTGGGCGACGTCGATATAGCCCGTGATGGCACCGGTTTGCATGAAGGCCTCCTAGGGGGCTGTTAACAGGAAAGGAATCGATGCGAGAGGGCTTGCGCGGGTGCAGGGCTAGGCGTGCGGCGCAGCCTGGGCTCATGCCCAGGCAAGACGCGCAACGACGCCATGCGCCCGCGCAAACCCTCTCCCGAAGGGTTGTCACTCAAAAGCCCGCGCGCCGCGTTGCTCGGCCTCGCTGGGGATGACCCCAGCTTCGGCGTCGCGCCTTGCTCGCGGACTTTTGAGTGGCAACGCATCGATTCCTTTCCTGTTATCAGCCCCCCGGGAACTCGGCCAGCCCGAAATGCTGGCGTGACGGTGGGGGTGCGCTGGACGGCCGCACCAGGGGACCAATGGCGATCAGCGTGCCGAACAGCAACGCGATCTCCAGGTGATAGACGACGCTGTAGGCGACCTGCGGCTCGGACATCGCCGTGCCGAGCCAGCCGTGGGCGGCGAGGGCCTCGAAGCCGTCGCGCAGCGTGCCGCCCAGGGCCACGGCGATGCCGCCGGCGCTGGCCTGCATGGCGCCCCAGGCGCCGAGCGCCAGGCCGCTGCCGCCGGCGCTTTCCAGCCCCATGGCGACGACCAGCGTGCTGACGGCGAAGGGCCCGCCGCCGAGGCCGATCAGCAGGTTGCCGGCCCGGAAGAGCCAGCCCGAATCGAGCGGCGCGGCGAAGATGACCGCCGAGAAGGCCGCGATGCCGATCAGCAGGCCGATGGCCGCCAGCCGGTGGGCGTCGAAGCCGCGCGCCAGCAGCCGCGCGGCCAGTGCGAAGGCCACGACCGAGCCGAGGGCCATGCCGGCCGTGAGCAGGCTGGTGGCGGCCACGGGCAGCTTCAGGATGGCGCCGCCGTAGGGCTCCAGCACGATGTCCTGCATATTGAAGGCGGCCGTGCCGAGGGCCACCGCCACGAGGAAGCGGCGGGTGTGCGGCTGGCTGGCGAACTGGCGCCACACGTCGCGGAAGGCCGGCTTCGGCCCGGCGTCCGCCGCAGGCTTGACGCTGCCGCGCGCCTCCTGCTTCCACAGGGCCACGGTGTTGAGCAGCATAGTGGCCAGCGCCGCGCCCTGCACGACGGCGACCAGCCGTGTCGGCGTGAAGGACTGCAGCACCAGGCTGAACACGGCGCTGGCCAGCACCATGCCCAGCAGCAGCATCAGGTACATCAGCGCGACGACGCGCGGGCGGGTGTCGGGGCGGGCCTGGTCGGTGGCGAGCGCGAGGCCGGCGGTCTGCGTGGTCTGCATGCCGGCACCCACCAGGATGAAGGCCAGCGCCGCGGCGATCCGCCCCACCACCACGCCGCCCGGCTGGGCGCTGGCGTCGGCGCCCGGCTGCAGCAGGATCAGCGCGAACGGCATGATCGACAGACCGCCGAACTGCAGCAGCGTGCCGAACCACAGATAGGGCACGCGCCGCCAGCCCAGCGCGGAGAGGTGGGTGTCCGAGCGGTGCCCGACGAGGGCGCGGAAGGGCGCAGCCAGCAGCGGCAGCGCCACCATCAGCGACACCGCCCAGGCGGCGACGCCGAGCTCCACGATCATCACGCGGTTGAGCGTGCCCACCAGCAGTGCATAGGCCATGCCCACCGACACCTGGAACAGCGCCAGGCGCAGCAGGCGCGACATCGGCAACTCGGTGGTGGCCACGTCGGCAAAGGGCAGGAACTTCAGGCTCAGCCGCGCCCACTTCAGCGCGAGGCGCTGGTTGAGTTGGCGCGGCGTGACGGGCTTCATGGGCGCACCAGCTCCAGGGCCTGCGAGGTGTAGAAGCCGCCCGAGACGCGTTCGGTGCGCCGGATGTCCCAGTCGCCGAGCTTGGGGTGGGCGTCGATCAGGCGGTAGAGGTGCCGCTCAGCCACAGGCACGATGGACGGTGAGCGATTGCCCTGCGGGAAGAGCTTGCCCACCGCCTTGAAGGCCTGCAGCAGCGGGCTGCTCGGCGCGTAGGTGAACACCAGGCTCTGGCGGGTGCGCGCGGCCAGCCCGGCCAGCACGGTGACGGCATCGGCCGGCTCGTAATGGATGAGGGAGTCCATGCCCACGACGTGATCGAAGAGGCCCAGGGCCGGGTCGAGCATGTCGCCGGAGCGGAACTCGATGCTGCCGCCGCTGTCGAAGCGTGGCTGGCGCTGGCGGGCCAGCTCCACCAGCGTGGGCGAGAGGTCGATGGCCACCACCTCGGCGCCGCGGTGGGCGGCCTCCACGGCCAGCGCGCCGGTGCCGCAGCCGGCATCCAGCACGCGGCGGCCGCGCAGGTCGGCCGGCAGCCAGGACAGCAGCGTGCCGCGCATGCGGTCGCGGCCGGCGCGCACGCTGGCGCGCACGCGGCCCACCGGCGCGTCGGAGGTCAGCCGGGCCCAGGCGTCGGCGGCGGTGCGGTCGAAGTAGGTCTCGATCTGCGCGCGGCGGTCTTGGTAGGCGCTCATGACCGCACCTCAGCGCATGAATGGGTATTGGCGGGCCGAGCGCCGGGCCGCTCCCAAGCCGGCCCGCGGGGGCGATGTGCTCGCGGCTCAATGCCGCGAGCATCGCCGTCCCCCCGGGGGACCGACTGGGCTCGCGCGCGTGCAGCGCCGCGAGACTGGGCGAGGGGTGTGTTCATTTCAGTCGAAGCCCAGCAGGTCGAACAGGTCGCGGTCCTTCATCGGCACCGCTTCGCAGGGCTCGCCGCCCAGCCACATCGAGGCGGCCAGCCGCAGGTACTCCTGCTGCACCTTCTCCAGCTCGGGGGAAGCTTCCATCTCGAACAGCGTCGACTTCTTGAGCCGGCTGCGGCGGATGACGTCCAGGTCGGGGAAGTGCGCCGCGAGCTTGAGGCCGATGCGGTCGTTGTACTTGTCGATCTGGTCGGTGGCGGCGCTGCGGTTGGCGATCACGCCGCCCAGCCGCACCTTGTAGTTCTTGGCCTTGGCGCCGATGGCCTGCACGATGCGGTTCATCGCGAAGATGGAATCGAAGTCGTTGGCCGTGACGATCATGGCCCGGTCGGCATGCTGCAGCGGTGCGGCGAAGCCGCCGCACACCACGTCGCCGAGCACGTCGAAGATGACGACGTCGGTGTCCTCCAGCAGGTGGTGCTCCTTGAGCAGCTTGACCGTCTGGCCCACCACATAGCCGCCGCAGCCGGTGCCGGCCGGCGGGCCGCCGGCTTCCACGCACATGACGCCGTTGTAGCCTTCGTAGACGAAGTCTTCGACGCGCAGCTCCTCGGCATGGAAGTCCACGGTCTCGAGCACGTCGATGACGGTGGGCAGCATGCGTTTGGTCAGCGTGAAGGTGGAGTCATGCTTGGGGTCGCAGCCGATCTGCAGCACCCGCTTGCCGAGCTTGGAGAAGGCGGCCGAGAGGTTGCTGGAGGTGGTGCTCTTGCCGATGCCCCCCTTGCCGTAGATCGCAAAGCACTTGGCCGTGCCGATCTGGACGGTCGGGTCCATCTGCACCTGCACGCTGCCGGCACCGTCAGGTCGTCGGCCGCGCAGGTCGGTCAGGGGAATGGCGGTCGTGGTGGTCATGCAGCGGCCCTTTCATGGGCGTTCTCGACAACGCCTTCGAGGCGGTCTTCCAGTTCGTCACCCGCCTGGCGCAGGGCCTGCAGCGTGGCGGCATCGGGTTGCCAGTAGTCGCGTTCGACGGCTTCCAGCAGGCGGTGGGCGACGCGCGTGGAGGCCGTCGGGTTGAGCTGGGCCAGGCGCTCGCGCATGGCCGGGTCGAGGATGAAGGTGGCGCTGAGCTGCTCGTACACCCAGGGCGCGACCTGGCCGGTGGTGGCCGACCAGCCGAGCGTGTTGGTCACGTGCACCTCGATCTGGCGCACGCCCTCGTAGCCGTGCTGCAGCATGGCCTCGAACCACTTGGGGTTGAGCATGCGGGTGCGGGTCTCCAGCGCGACCTGCTCGCTGAGCGTGCGCACCGTGCCGCCGCCCAGGCCGTCGCGGGTCTGGTCGCCGATGTAGACCGGTGCCATCTCGGCGCCGGCCCCTTCGCGGGCGACCTTGGCGCGCTTGATGGCGCGGCTCACGCCGCCGAGCGTGTCGAAATAGGTGTCGACCGTGGTGATGCCGAGCTCCACCGAGTCGAGGTTCTGGTAGGCCAGCTGCACATCGGCCAGCACGCTCTGCAGCAGCGCGGCCTGCTGCACCGGGCGGCCCGCGCGGCCGTAGGCGAAGCCCTTGCGGCGGCTGTAGGTCTCGGCGAGTTCGTCGCCGTCCTGCCAGCGGCTGTTGTCGACGAGGCTGTTGATGTTGGCGCCGTAGGCGCCTTCCGCATTGCCGAAGACGCGCAGCGAGGCGGACTCTAGATCGCCGCCGTGCTGGGCCTGGAAGGCCAGCGCATGCTTGCGGATGAAGTTCTGCTCGGCGGGCTCGTCGGCGCTGGCGGCGAGGAAGGCGGCTTCGGCGAGCAGCTTGATCTGCAGCGGCAGCAGGTCGCGGAAGATGCCCGAGAGCGTGATGACCACATCCAGGCGCGGACGTCCCAGCTCGGCCAGCGGCACCAGCTCGGCGCCGGCCAGGCGCCCGTAGCTGTCGAAGCGCGGCCGGGCGCCCATCAGCGCCAGGGCCTGGGCGATGGGACCGCCTTCGCTCTTGAGGTTGTCGGTGCCCCAGAGCACCATCGCGATCGATTCGGGCAGCGGGCTGCCCGGGTGGGCATTCGCCATGTGCTTGTCCAGCAGGCGCTGGGCCTGGCGGGCGCCGTCCTTCACGGCATAGGCACTCGGCAGGCGGAAGGGGTCGAAGCCGTGCAGGTTGCGGCCGGTGGGCAGGATGGCCGGCGTGCGCAGCAGGTCGCCCCCGGGGGCGGGGCGCAGGAAGCGGCCGTCCAGCGCGCGCAGGATGCCGTCGATCTCGCGGTCCTCGGCCATCAGGCGGTCCATGTCGGCCAGGCGCTGCAGCAGGGCGAGGTCTTCCAGGTCGTCGTCGCCGGTGGGTATGCCGTGGGCCACCAGCCGCTCGATGACGGCGCGGTCCGGCTTGATGCCCTCGGAGGCTTCGGCGAAGGACATCAGCAGGTCCACCCGCTCGGCCGCACTCGGCGCCTGGCCCACCACATGCAGGCCGTAGGGGATGAGCGTGTACTCCAGCTCCAGCACGGCGTCGCCGAGGCGGGCGATGGTGGCTTCGGCGGCCGGGCCCCAGGCCGGTTCGACCGTGGCGAGTTCCAGCGTGGCGGCCTGGGCCTGGATCATGGTCGCGAGTTCATCCCGCTCGGCCTGCGCTTCGGGCTCCAGGCTGCGGTAGCGCTCCAGCAGTTCCTTCAGCTCGACGAGGCCCTTGTAGAGGCCGGCTTCGGCCACCGGCGGCGTCATGTAGCTGATCAGGGTGGCGGCCGCACGGCGCTTGGCGATGCTGCCCTCGGAGGGGTTGTTGGCCGCGTAGAGGTAGAGGTTGGGCAGGTCGCCGATCAGCCGGTCGGGCCAGCAGCGGGCCGACATGCCGGCCTGCTTGCCCGGCATGAACTCCAGCGCGCCGTGCGTGCCGAAGTGCAGCACGGCATGGGCGGCGAAGTCCTCGCGCAGCCAGCGGTAGAAGGCCGAGAAGGCATGCGTGGGCGCAAAGCCCTGCTCGAACAGCAGGCGCATCGGGTCGCCCTCGTAGCCGAAGGCGGGCTGGATGCCGACGAAGACATTGCCAAAGCGCTCGCCCAGGATCTGGATGTGGCTGCCGTCGGTCTGCTGCTTGCCCGGCGCCGGGCCCCACTGGGCTTCGATTTCCTTGAGGTATTTCTCGCGGCGCAGGTGCTCGTTGGCGGGGATGCGGTGGTGCACATTCGCCAGCGCGCCGAAGCGGGCGGCATTGCCCTGGATGATGCGCTCGCGCAGCTCGTCGACCGTGGCCGGCACGTCGACGGTGTAGCCCTCGCGGGCCATCGACACCAGGGTGTTGTACAGCGACTCGAAGACTGACAGGAAGGCGGCCGTGCCGGTCGCGCCTGCATTCGGCGGGAAGTTGAAGATGACCGCCGCCACCCGGCGCTCGGCGCGTTCGCTGCGGCGCAGGTCCACGAGCTTGCCCACGCGCGCGGCCAGGGCATCGGCGCGCTCGATGCAGCTGTGCATGTCGTGCGAGTCGACGACGTTCTCGAAGCGGCAGGCATGGCTGCAGCCGGTGCAGGCGATCTGCGTGCCGTTCGCCCGGCCGCCGAAGACCATCGCGCCGGTGGCGCCGTCCAGCTCGGGGATGGCCACCATGATGGTGGATTCCACCGGCAGCAGGCCGCGCGGCGAGCCGCCCCACTGGTCCAGGGTCTGGAACTCGACCGGGTGCACCGCGAGGTAGGGCACATCGAGTGCGGCGAGCACATCCTCGGCGGCCTTGGCATCGTTGTAGGCCGGGCCGCCCACCAGTGAGAAGCCGGTCAGCGACACGAGGGCGTCGATGCGGGGGCGGCCGTCGGCGTCCTGGAAGTAGGCGCTGATCGCGGGGCGCTGGTCCAGGCCGGTGGCGAAGGCGGGGATCACGCGCAGGCCGCGCGCTTCCAGGGCCGTGATGACGCCCTTGTAGTGGTCGGCATTGCCGGCCAGCACATAGGAGCGCATCAGCAGCAGGCCCACCGTGCCGCGGGTGCCGGTGGTGGCGACCTTGGGCAGGGCGTCGAGCGAGGTGGCCATCAGGCCGGGGGCGCTCACCGGGTTCATCTGCGGGTGGTAGAGGCCCACCTCGGGGTACTCGATGGGTTGCGCCGGCCGTGCCGCGGCGCGCAGGGCCTGGCGCGGGCCGTCGGCGTAGCGCTCCACCAGCAGCTTCACCATATTGCCGATGTTGTCCTGCGAGCCGGCCAGCCAGTACTGCAGCGTCAGGAAGTAGGCCCGCACATCCTGCGCGGTGCCGGGGATGAAGCGCAGGATCTTGGGCAGCATGCGCAGCGTCTTCATCTGCTGCGCGCCGGCGCTGCCGTGGTGGCCGTCCTTGGCCGGCGGCTTGCCGCGCAGGCGCTTGAGCAGGGCCAGCGCACCGGTGGCGGGCGCGGACATGTCGAAGCGGCCCATGCGCGTGAGCCGGGTCACCTCGGCGGCCGACATCGCGCAGACCATCGCGTCGCAGTGCTCGCGGCGGGCCTGCAGATCGGCCAGCACGGGCATGAAATGGTCTTCGAGGAAGAGCATCGACGCGATGACGATGTGGGCCGAGGCGATGTCGGCCTTGCAGCGGGCCAGGGCCGCTGGGTTGTCGCCCCATTCGGCGGCGGCATGCACGGTCAGGCGCAGGCCCGGCAGCTGGCTGGCGAGCACGGCGTGGGCGCGCTCGGCGGCGCTGGCGAGATGGCTGTCCATGGTCACGATGACCACGTTCATCGCCGCCACCGGCGCGCTAGCGGCTGAAGTGCGCTTTGGCGTCATACAGCGTCTCCAGCGTGATCAGGGGCAGGCTGCGCGCCAGCGCATAGGCCTCGGTGTTGCGGCGGGCCTTACCGCGCACGAAGAAGGGGATCTTGCGCAGCTCCTGCTCGGCGTCGGCGCTCCAGGTGGCAGCGGCTGCCGCGGCGGTGGCGGCCACATCAGCCGGCACTTCGATGGGGGCGGACGGCGGCAGCGCGGCGGTGGGCGTGGCGGCCCGCCCGAGGTGGGACGGCGCGGCGTCTTCATGGAACTCGAAGTCGCCGCGGAACATGCCCAGCAGGTGCTCTTCCAGCCCCATCATCAGCGGGTGCACCCAGGTGTCGAACAGCACGTTCGCGCCCTCGAAACCCATCTGCGGGGCGTAGCGGGCGGGGAAGTCCTGCACATGCACCGGCGCCGAGATGACGGCGCAGGGCAGGCCCAGGCGCTTGGCGGTGTGGCGCTCCATCTGTGTGCCGAGCACCAGCTCGGGCGTGGCGGCGGCGATGGCGGCCTCCACGTCGAGATAGTCGTCGGTGATGAGGGCTTCCAGCCCGTACGTCGCGGCAGCGGCGCGCAGCTCACGGGCGAACTCGCGGCTGTAGCTGCCCAGGCCCACCACCTGGAAGCCGAACTCGCGCGTGGCCACGCGGGCCGCGGCGATGGCGTGGGTGGCGTCGCCGAAGATGAAGACGCGCTTGCCGGTCAGGTAGTTGGCATCCACCGATTTGGCGTACCAGGGCGAGCGCGAGTCGGCGGCGGCAGCCGCGAGGTCGGGGGCGATGCCGGCGAGCGCGGCCACTTCGGCGATGAACTCGCGCGTGGCCTCGGCGCCGATGGGCACGGTCTGCGTGAAGGGCTGGCCGAGGTTGCGCTTGAGCCAGCCGGCGGCCTGCTGGGCGATCTCGGGGTAGAGCACGACGTTGAAGTCGGCATCGGCCAGGCGGGCCAGGTCGGCCGGCGTGGCGTTCATCGGCGCAACCACATTGATCTCGACCTCAAGCTGGCCGAGCAGCTGCGAGATCTCGCGCACATCGTCCCGGTGGCGAAAGCCCAGCGCCGTGGGCCCGAGCAGATTGCAGCGCGGCATGGCGCCGCGTTGGCGCGGCGTGGCGGGCTTGACGGCCAGCGTGCGCACCAGCTGGTAGAGGGTCTCGGCCGCGCCCCAGTTTTCCTTCTTCTGGTAGGCCGGCAGCTCCAGCGGGATCACGGGCACCGGCAGCTGCAGCGCGGCGGCAAGGCCGCCGGGGTCGTCCTGGATGAGCTCGGCCGTGCAGGAGGCGCCCACCAGCAGGGCCTGCGGCTGGAAGCGCTCACAGGCCTCGCGGGCGGCGTCCTGGAAGAGCTGGGCGGTGTCGCCGCCCAGGTCGCGCGCCTGGAAGGTGGTGTAGGTGACGGGCGGGCGCTCGCTGCGGCGCTCGATCATCGTGAAGAGCAGGTCGGCGTAGGTGTCGCCCTGGGGTGCATGCAGCACGTAGTGCACGCCGCGCATGGCCGTGGCCACCCGCATCGCGCCGACGTGGGGCGGGCCTTCGTAGGTCCAGAGGGTGAGCTGCATCGCGTGGGCTGTCAGGCGGCCAGCAGCTGCCGGCGGGTGAGGGGGCGGGTGAACAGGCCGGCGAGGTCGCCCGCCTGCTCGAAGCCCTGGATGGGCGTGAACACCAGCTCGATGGACCACTTGGTCGTCATGCCCTCGGCCTCCAGCGGGTTGGCCAGGCCCAGGCCGCAGACGACGAGGTCGGGCTGGGCGGCGCGGCAGCGGTCCAGCTGGCGCTCGACGTCCTGGCCTTCGGACAGCCGGGTGTCGGCCGGCAGCCAGGCCAGCTCCTCGGCGAGGTGCTGGCGGTGCAGGTAGGGCGTGCCGACTTCCACGAGCTTCATGCCCAGCTCGCGGGCCAGGAAGCGCGCCAGCGGAATCTCCAGCTGCGAGTCGGGGAAGAAGAACACCGCCTTGCCGGCCAGCGCGTGGCGGTGGGCCGCCAGGGCCTGTTCGGCCCGCTGGCGTGCGGGGGCGATGGCCTTCTCCACGGCAGCCTGCGGCAGGCCGAGGGCAGCGCCGGCGGCATGCAGCCAGGCGGCGCTGCCTTCGGCACCGAGCGGGAAGGGCGCGGCGATGCGGCGGGCGCCACGCGACTCCAAGGCGCGCGCCGTGTCGCCCAGGAAGGGCTGGGCCAGCAGGAACTGGGTGCGCGGGCCGATGGCCGGCAGCGTGGTCGAGCTGCGCGACGGGAAGAAGGCCACCTGGCGCACGCCCATCGCGGCGAACAGGCGGCGGAACTGGTCTTCCACCACATCGGCCAGGGCGCCCACCACGAGCAGCTCGGGCTCGCCGGCGGCCGGCGCGGTGGGCAGCTCGGGTGCCAGGGCGGCGAGGCAGGCGTCCTCGCCCTGGGTGAAGGTGGTCTCGATGCCGCTGCCCGAGTAGTTCAGCACCCGCACCTGCGGGCTGAAGCGCTGGTTGAGGCGGCCGGCGGCGCGGGAGAGGTCCAGCTTGATGACCTCCGACGGGCAGGAGCCGACGAGGAAGAGCATCCGGATGTCCGGCCGGCGTTCGAGCAGGCGCTGCACGACGCGGTCGAGTTCGTCCTGGGCGTCGGCCAGGCCGGCCAGGTCGCGCTCGTCGAGGATGGCGGTCGCGAAGCGCGGTTCGGCAAAGATCATCACGCCTGCTGCCGACTGGATCAGGTGCGCGCAGGTGCGCGAGCCCACCACCAGGAAGAAGGCGTCCTGCATCTTGCGGTGCAGCCAGATGATGCCGGTGAGGCCGCAGAAGACCTCCCGCTGGCCGCGCTCGCGCAGCACGGGCGCGTCGTTGCAGCCGGTGTCGGCCTGGATGGGGATGACCGGGCTCATCGTGCCGCTCCCTGCAGGCGGGCTGCGCGAAGTTTGAGCAGGAACTGCCCCGCGTTGATCACATAAGTGGCGTAGGCGGCAAGGGCCAGCAGCATCTGCTCACGGGCGTCGAGCCAGCCGGTACTCCAGGCCACCAGGTAGGCGGTGTGCAGGGCCAGCACCAGCATGCTGAACACGTCTTCCCAGAAGAAGGCCGGCGCGAACAGCCAGCGGCCGAACACCACCTTCTCCCAGATGCAGCCCGTCACCATGATGGTGTAGAGCGTCAGCGTCTTGACCAGCACCGACAGCGCCGCCGCGCTCTCGCCCGCGCCGGTGAGCAGGAAGCGCAGCACCAGGCCCAGGCTCACGAGGAACACCAGGAACTGCACGGGAGCCAGCACGCCCTGCACCAGGGTCCAGCGGGTGGCGTCGCGCCGCGCTCGCTCCTGCGGCGTGTACAGCGACGGGCGCTGCGCGGCGGGGGCAGGGGAGGGCCTCAGAGGGGTGGTCGAGGCGGCGGGCTGAAGCATGGGGCCGAATCTAGGCTCGCCCTTGATGCGTGTCAATCCAGATTGACGTAATGAAATTTAGACATTTCAATCCGCTTCAGGAAAATCAGCTTGACGGCGCCAGAAGGCCAGCGGACAGTGCACGCAGGCAGTCTGTCAACGAAAGCTGACTGAGCATGTCGCAGTCACGAACGAAGAATCAGACAGACCCCTTTCAAACGGTTTGCAGTAGCGATTTCTGACGCTGCCCAGCGCCGAGACCCGGAGCAGAAGCTCCGCGACTCACACGGAACCCTTGCTGCCAATCCAACCCCGAGGAGACGCCGGTGGCTGGATGGACATTCAACCGGCAGGCCAAAAGCAAACGGACTGCCGACCGCCGAGCGGCAGCACAGCGGTTGAACGAGAACGGCCGCGCCGACGAAGGCGCGGATGACAACGCCGCTGCCGAGGCGCCCCTGACGATGAACGCCATGCTGGAGGCGACCGGCGGGCCGGCGTCTGCCCTGGGCCGTACCCAGCAAGCGCAGCTCTCCCGCCTGGTCGAGCTGGAAATCATCCCGAGGCTGATGCTGCTGCACCGCGTGCCGTCGCAGGCGCCGCAGAGCCCTGCGCCCCGGGTGCAGATCAGCGTCGAGCAGGTGCATGCCCTGGCCGATCTCGCCGTCGACGGCGCGCCCGATGCCGTGCAGGCCAGCGTGGAGCGCCTGCTGGAGGCCGGGGCATCGCATGAGCAGATCTTCCTGGACCTGCTCACCCCCTGCGCCCGCTGGATGGGCGAGCTGTGGGAGCAAGACCTGTACAGCTTCTCGCAGGTCACGATCGGGCTGTGGCGGCTGCAGCAGGTCTTGCATGAACTGGCGGCGCCGCCGCTGGCGCTGGCCGGCGCGGAGGGCGACAGCCGCCGGGCCCTGCTGGCGGCCGTGCCCGGCTCGCAGCACACCTTCGGCGTCGCGATGGCCGGCGAGTTCTTCAGCCGCGCAGGCTGGGATGTGGCCTGCGAGCCGCGCGTCAGCTGGCATGAGCTCAAGTTGCGCGCCAGCCGTGAATGGTTCGACGTGTTCGGCCTGTCAGTCTCCTCCAGCGAGGGTTTGGCCCAGGTGGCGTCTGGTATTCTTGACATTCGCAAGGCAGCGGCCAACCCGCAGCTTTTCGTCATGGTCGGCGGACCGATGGCGGCATGCATGCCCGATCTCGCGCAACGCTGTGGTGCCGATGCCATGGCCTGTGACGCACCCTCGGCGATTGCGGTCGCCCAAGCCAGTCTCCGGCGCAGCGTCAAAGCTGCCTGACGTCAGCGGCCCGCAAGTCCGTCCGACTACACCGACCATCCTTCATGACCTTCGGCAGCGCGTGCTGCCATTGCAACTCAGGGAGTTCGATGCACACCCCCGGCACCGCGGCCGCCACGCAGCTTTTCGAAGCGCCTGAACTCCATTTCTCCGATCTGAGTGCCGACGTGCTCGCCGGTGTGGTGGCCGCCGCGACGGACCTGGCGCTGGTCGTCGACAGCCAGGGGGTCATCCGCGATGTGTCGCTCAATGCGAGCCACGCGACCGAACTGGCCGAATTGCGCCAGTGGGTCGGCCGGCGCTGGGTGGAGACGGTGACCATCGAGAACCGCGGCAAGGTCAATGCCATGCTTGCCGCCGGCACGACGGGGCAGGCGGGCGCGCGCCCCGAGCGGCAAGTCACGCACGCGCTGTCTGGCGGCGTCGATCTGCCCGTGAGCTACAGCATCGTGCCTCTTCACGGCCGCGGCGGCCTGCTCGCCCTCGGGCGCGACCTGCGCGAGGTGGCCGCCGTCCAGCAGCGCCTCGTCGATGCCCAGCAGTCGCTGGAACGCGACTACCTGCGCCTGCGCCACACCGAGGCGCGCTACCGGCTGCTGTTCGAGGCGGTCGATGAGGCTGTTCTGGTGTTGGACGCCAATTCCCTGGTCGTGCTGGAGCACAACGCCGCCGCCGGTCGGCTGCTCGGCGAGGCCGGCCGCCGTGCGGTGGGCCGCAGTGCGCTGGACCTGCTCGCGCCGGGCAGCCATGCCGAGGCCCAGGCGCGCTTCGCGCAGGCCCGTTCGGGCGGGCGCAGCGACGACCTCGCCGTGCAGCTCGCCGCCGGTGGCGTCGAGGTGCGCCTGGCGGCGTCGGCGTTCAAGCAGGACAGCACCACGCTGCTGCTCGTGCGCCTGGCCCCCTCGGCCCCGGCTGCGCTGGGTGCGCCTGCCACCGCCCGGCCGGCCGAAGGCCCCGCGCTGCACGACCTCGTGAACACCCTGCCGGATGCCTTTGTGCTGACCGACATGCAGGGGCGCATCCTGGAGGCCAACCAGGCCTTCGACGACATGCTCCAGCTGCCGCCCGGCGAGCGCGTGCGGGGCCAGCCCCTGGACCGCTGGCTGGGCCGCACCTCGGTGGACATGAATGTGCTCATCGGCAGCCTGCGCCAGCATGGCGTCCTGCGCCTGTTCCCGACCACCTTGCGCACCGGCCTGGGCGAGCCCAGCGCGGTGGAGATCTCCGCCGTGGCGGTCGTCGACGGGCCGCAGCCCTGCCTGGGCTTTGCCATCCGCGACGTGGCACGCCGCCTGCCGGCCGATGGCCGTGCCCCGCGGCAGCTGCCGCGCTCGGTCGATCAGCTCACCGGCCTGGTGGGCCGCCTGCCGCTGAAGGACATCGTCGGGGAGACGACCGACCTCATCGAGCGCCTGTGCATCGAGGCGGCGCTCGAACTCACGCGGGATCACCGCGCGTCCGCCGCAGAGATGCTGGGCCTGTCCCGCCAGAGCCTGTACGTGAAGCTGCGCCGTTACGGCATCCTCGGCTTCGACAACGCGGCGGATGCAGCCCCCGAGGAAGCCTCTGGCGCTGATTGACGAGGCCTGATGTAAATCTGGCTTGACACTCGGCCGCATCAGCCCAGAATAGGCTGCATGCAGCGCCCCGCTCTTTCGGCTGTCGCCGAACTGCTCAAGCCCATCACCTGGTTTCCGCCGATGTGGGCTT
>Ga0233424_10001669_pt1 | contig 18278 bp, 11 predicted proteins | sample Watercolumn_Towu_FD_181011 | JGI IMG/M metagenome (GOLD analysis project Ga0233424, IMG submission 181011) | Freshwater microbial communities from Lake Towuti, South Sulawesi, Indonesia - Watercolumn_Towuti2014_125_MG | ecosystem: Environmental > Aquatic > Freshwater > Lake | place: Indonesia...
CACGTCGAGGTTGTGCTCGATCACCACCACCGTGTTGCCGCCGTCGACCAGGCGGTGCAGGACGCGGATCAGCTTCTCGACGTCGGCCATGTGCAGGCCGACCGTCGGTTCGTCGAGGACGTAGAGGGTGTGGGCGTTCATCTTTCCGGGCGAACCTCCCTCTCCCCGCGAGCGGGGAGAGGGCTGGGGTGAGGGGCGCACTTTGGCCAGTTCCGTCACCAGCTTGATGCGCTGCGCCTCGCCGCCGGAGAGCGTCGGGCTCTGCTGGCCGAGGGAGAGGTAGCTTAAGCCCACGTCCTGCAGCAGACGCAGGGCGTGGTGGATGGACGGGTGCGCCGAGAAGAAGTCGGCGGCATCAGCCACGTTCATGGCCAGCACCTCGCCGATATGTTTCCCTTTCCAACGCACCATCAGCGTCTCGGCGTTGAAGCGCGTGCCGCGGCAACTGTCGCAGGGCACCTTCACGTCGGGCAGGAAGCTCATCTCGATCTTCTGCACACCCTGGCCCTCGCAGGCCTCGCAGCGGCCGCCCGCCGTGTTGAAGGAGAAGCGCGAGGGCGAGTAGCCGCGGATGCGCGACTCCGCCGTGTCGGCGAAGCACTTCCTCACGGCGTCCCAGAAACCGACGTAGGTGGCCGGGCAGGAGCGCGGCGTCTTGCCGATCGGTGTCTGGTCGACTTCCAGCACGCGGGCGACGGACTCCCAGCCGCGCAGTTCGCGGCAGCCGTGCAAGGGTGCGGTCTTGTGCTTCCTTTCCTTCGCCACCAGGCGGTGCAGGTTGTCGCGCAGCACCTCGCGCGCGAGCGTCGATTTGCCCGAGCCGGAGACGCCCGTCACCACCGTCAGGCGGGCGAGCGGCAGGCGCAGGTCAAGATTCTTCAGGTTGTGAAGATGGGCGCCGAGGATCTCGATCGCCGTATCACGGGGACTGACTTTTCGCCGCGGCGCGAGCGGGTGCAGCAGCGGCTGCGCCAGGCAGCGGCCGGTGACGGAGTCGGGATGGCGCATCAGCTCCTCGGCCGTGCCCTCGGCGACGATGCGGCCGCCCTGCGTGCCGGCGCCGGGGCCGAGGTCGAGCACGTGGTCGGCGCGGCGGATGGTGTCCTCGTCGTGCTCGACCACCACCAGGGTGTTGCCCTTGGCCTCCAGTTTCGCCAGCGTGTCGAGCAGGATGCGGTTGTCGCGCGGATGCAGGCCGATGGTCGGCTCGTCGAGGATGTAGCAGACGCCCTGCAGGTTGGAGCCGAGCTGGGCGGCGAGGCGGATGCGCTGCGCCTCGCCGCCGGAGAGCGTCGGCGCGGCGCGGTCGAGCGCCAGGTAGTCGAGGCCGACCTCGCGCAGGAAGGCGAGCCGCCCGCGCAGCTCGACGAGGATGTCGCGGGCGATGGCCTCGTCGCGGCCGGCCAGCTTGAGATCGGCGAAGAAGCGCTCGAGCCCGTCCACCGGCAGGGCCGAGAGGTCGGCGATGGAGCGCTCGCGGAAGCGCACCGCCAGCGCGGTAGGATTGAGGCGCTTGCCCGCGCAGGCCGGGCAGGCGTGCGCATCTCCTTCGAACCACTCGTTCCACCAGATCTCCTCGCCGGTCTGCTCCTCGTCGAAGCCGGCGATGGCGAGGCCCGTGCCGTAGCAGCGCTCGCACCAGCCGTGCTTGGAGTTGTAGGAGAACAGGCGCGGGTCTGGCTCGGCGAAACTCTTGCCGCAGGAAGGGCAGGCCCGCTTGGTGGAGAGGGCGTGCTGCGCCAGCTTCGCCTCGTTTTTGCCTTGCCGGAGGGCGCGGACGAGTTCGTCGAGCGGGCCGACCACCTGCACCGTGCCCTTGCCGAACTCCAGCGCGCGGGCGAGCGCGGCGCGCAACGCGATCTCGTTGTCTGCCGAAACGACGAGGTCGGCCACCGGCAATTCGATATGGTGTTCGCGGAAGCGGTCGAGGCGCGGCCACTTCGCCGTCGGCAGGAAGGCGCCATCCACGCGCAGGTGGCTGAAGCCCTTCGCCGCCGCCCATTTGGCGAGGTCGGTGTACACGCCCTTGCGTGCCACCACCAGCGGCGCCAGCAGGCCGATGTGCTGGCCGCGCCAGTCGCGCAGGATGCGCGCGGCGATGGCCTCCTCGCTCTGCGGCTCGATCGGCACGGCGCAGTCCGGGCAGTGCTGCAGCCCGAGCTTGACGTAGAGCAGGCGCAGGAAGTGCTGGATCTCGGTGAGCGTGCCCACCGTGCTCTTGCGCCCGCCGCGGCTGGTGCGCTGCTCGATGGCCACGGTCGGCGGGATGCCGAAGATGGCATCGACGTCGGGCCGCGCCGAGGGCTGCACGAACTGGCGCGCGTAGGCGTTGAGCGATTCGAGGTAGCGCCGCTGCCCCTCGGCGAAGAGGATGTCGAAGGCGAGGGTCGACTTGCCGGAGCCGGAGACGCCGGTGACGACGGTAAAGCGGTTGCGCGGGATGTCGACGTCCACGCCCTTCAGGTTGTGCTCGCGGGCGTTGTGGATGCGGATGCTGTCGCCCGCCTCCGGCGCCCGCAGGTCGGGCTTCAGCCCGACAGCAGCGGCCGATGTCGGGCTGAAGCCCGACCTGCGGAACGATTCTTCGTACTCGGCCAGTGCCCGCCCCGTGTGCGACGCCGCGCAGGCCATCACCTCATCCACCGTGCCGGCGCAGACCAGCGCGCCGCCGGCCTCGCCGCCTTCCGGGCCGAGGTCGACGATCCAGTCGGAGGCGCGGATCACGTCGAGGTTGTGCTCGATCACCACCAGCGAGTGGCCGGCGTCGACGAGGCGGCGGAAGGACTTGAGCAGCTTGGCGATGTCGTCGAAGTGCAGGCCCGTCGTCGGCTCGTCGAAGAGGAACAGCGTCGGCCTGCCGGCTCTGTCGTTCGTCTCGCTGTCGGCGAGGTGGCCGGCGAGCTTGAGGCGCTGCGCCTCGCCGCCGGAGAGCGTCGGCACCGGCTGGCCGAGGCGCAGGTATTCGAGGCCGACGTCGGCGAGCGGCGCCAGACGCGCCAGCACTTCGGGACGGTCGGCGAAGAAAGTCAGTGCCTCGGATACGGTGAATTCCAGCACCTCGGCGATCGACTTGCCCTTAAGCGCGACTTCCAGGACTTCGGCGCGGAAGCGCTTGCCGTCGCAGTCGGGGCAGCGCAGGTAAACGTCGGAGAGGAACTGCATCTCGACGTGCTCGAAGCCGTTGCCGCCGCAGGTGGGACATCTTCCGTTGCCGGAGTTGAAGCTGAAGGTGCCCGGCGTGTAGCCGCGCTCCTTCGACACCTCGCTCTTGGCGAACAGGTTGCGGATCGGGTCGAAGGCGCCGACGTAGCTGGCCGGGTTGGAGCGCGTCGTCTTGCCGATCGGCGTCTGGTCGACCATCGCCACCTCGGCGATGTGCTCGAAACCGCGCAGGGCGCGATGCCTGCCGGGCGCTTCGGTCGGCTTGCCTTTCAGCTTGCGCAGGGCGGCGTAGAGCACGTCCTGCACCAGCGTCGACTTGCCCGAGCCGGAGACGCCGGTGACGCAGACCAGGCGGTTGAGCGGCAGAGCGACGTCGATATGCTTCAGGTTGTGCTCGGCGGCACCGAGGATTTCCAGGCGCGGGCCGTTCTTACCGGGCGGCCGCGGCGCGAGGCCGGCGTCGGCGCGCTTGCTGCCGGCGAGGTACTGCGCCGTCCGCGTCCGCGCCTCGCGCATGGCCTGCGGCGCGCCGAAGAACACCGCCTCGCCGCCGCGCTCGCCGGGGCCGGGGCCCATGTCGAGCAGGAGGTCGGCCTCGTGCATGATCTGCGGGTCGTGCTCGACCACCACCAGCGAGTTGCCGGCGTCGCGCAGGCGGCGCATGACGCCGATGACGCGGCCCATGTCGCGCGGGTGCAGGCCGATGGACGGCTCGTCGAGCACGAACAGGGTGTTCACCAGCGAGGTGCCGAGCGCCGTGGTGAGGTTGATGCGCTGCACCTCGCCGCCGGAGAGGGTGCGCGACTGGCGGTCCAGCGTCAGGTAGCCGAGGCCGACCTCGCAGAGATACGCGAGGCGCGTGCGGATCTCGCCGAGCAGCAGGTCGGCGGCCTCATCCAGCGGCGCGGGCAGGGCGAGCGTGGCGAAGAAGTCGCGGCAGCGTTCGATCGGCAGCAGCATCAGGTCGTGGATGGAGTGCTTCTCCGCGCCGAGCTTCCACAGCAGCGACTCCGGCTTCAGGCGCGCGCCGTTGCAGGCGGCGCAGGGCGTGTAGGCGCGGTAGCGCGACAGCAGCACGCGGATGTGCATCTTGTAGGCCTTGGTCTCCAGCCAGTCGAAGAAGCGGCGCACGCCGTACCACTTGCCGGGCCAAGATTTCTTCCAGCTCACCCAGTCGTCGTCGCCCTCCAGCACCCAGCGCCGGTGTTCGACCGGCAGGTCGCGCCAGGCGATGTCCATCGCCACGCCGCGCTTCGGCGCGTACTTCGCCATGTCCTGCTGGCACTCGCGGTAGGACTCGGTCTGCCAGGGCTTCACCGCGCCGCCGGCGAGCGTCTTCGACTCGTCGGGCACCACCAGGCCGAAGTCCACGCTGATGATGCGGCCGAAGCCGCGGCAGGCCTCGCAGGCGCCGAGCGGCGAGTTGAAGGAGAAGCTGCTCGGCACCGGCTCGGCGTAGTGGATGTCGCAGACGGCGCAATGGAGGTCGGTGGAGAACTTCCACGGCGTTGCTGGCGTGCCGTCCTCGCCGAGCGGGTAAATGGCGACGCGGCCCTGTCCGACGCGCAGCGCCGCATCGAGCGCCTCGATGACGCGGGCGCGCTCTGCGCCGGAGAGGCGGAAGCGGTCCTGCACCACTTCGAGGGTCTTGCCGCGGCGGGCGTGGATGCGCGTGTAGCCTTGGGCTTCCAGCAGGCGCAGCACCTCTTCCTCGCCGAAGTTGTGCGGGATATCCACCGGGAAGGCGACGATGAGGCGCGGATCGTTCGCCGTATCTCAGCGACTGACTATTTCCGCGTGGATGCTCTCGGCGGTGTCGCGCCGCACCGGCCGGCCGCAGCCGCGGCAGAAGAGCCGCGCCGCGCGGGCATAGAGCAGCTTGAGATGGTCGGCGAGCTCCGTCATGGTGCCGACGGTGGAGCGCGAGGTGCGCACCGGGTTGGTCTGGTCGATGGCGATGGCCGGCGGGATGACGTCGATGCGGTCCACCTGGGGCTTGTCCATGCGGTCGAGGAACTGCCGCGCGTAGGGCGAGAAGGTCTCGACGTAGCGGCGCTGCCCCTCGGCGTAGAGCGTGTCGAAGACGAGCGAGGATTTGCCCGAGCCGGAGACGCCGGTGACGACGATCAATTGTCCGGTGGGCAGGTCGAGACTGAGGTTCTTCAGGTTGTTCTGGCGCGCGCCGCGGATGGCGATGGCGGGCCGTTTCTTGTTGGACATTTGGGATTTGAATTCGTGCAGAGAAAAGCCAGCTTGCCACAGCGGGGCGCAAGCTGGTAGGTTAATTCTCTCAACGGAGAAACCCCAATGACAACAGAAGAATCCGGCAACGTCCAGCCGCTGTTCGAGGACAACCGACTGTCCTTCGACGAGGCGATGCAATACGCCCTGCAACGCAAGGCCGCGGCCTTCGCCGTGCACCCCGTCTTCGAGGAGGAGGATGACGAGTCGCCGTCAGGCGCGCGCGTCTTCGTGCTGGCCGCGGACGGCAAGGGCGGCTGCTTCCTGCGCTTCGTGGCGGGACGCTTTTTCTCGGGCGCCTATGCGGCCGACGACATGATCGAAGCGGGGGACATCCCCGAGCGCGTCAGGGAATTGCGTTTCCTGCCGACGCGCTACGAGGAGGCCTGGTTCACCGAGCAGATCCAGGTGCTGATCGGCAAGCTGATGGCGGCCTCCGGCATGGCCGCGCCGCACATGCCGGACTACCAGAATGCGCCGCAGAAGCATGCGGCGGCGGAGGTGGTGTTTCCGGTGAGCTTCATCAATGCGGCGAAGAAGCCGCATTGAACAGCGGCTCGTAATCCGCTTCCGAGACGAGCGGCCGCGGCACCTTCCTCAGACCGTCCTCCAGCCAGGCGATGTGCTCCAGCTCCTCGCCGGCGAGTTCGCGCGCGAGGCGCTTCACCTCCGGGTCGTCGCTGGCGGCGATGGCCTGCTCGTAGAGCGCCTGGGCGCGCTTCTCGGCGCCGAGCGCGATGGTCAGCGCATCGTGCGGCGTCATGAGATGAAAGACGAACTCGTGGTCGACCTGCTCTGACGGGGCGTCGTCGAGCCAGCTGAACTCCCACGATCTCAGGGCGGGCAGCGGCATGCCGGCGGTGCGGCGCTCCAGTTCCTCGACGTGCTGCTGCTCGAAGCGCGCCAGCTTGCGGAACAGCTCCGCCGTCGGCTGGGCGCCGTGGTCCTCCAGGAATTCCGCGAATTGCGCGCTGCGCGCGGCCGCCTCGCGCTCGATGGCGAGGGCGTTGGCATAGCACTCGGCAAGATTGCCGATGGGTGTCGCGCTGGCCATGACGGTCTCCTCATGAAGCGTTTTGGAAGACCAGCCTACGCCGGCTTTTTTACGGAATAAAGACGCGGTGCAGCATATTGCGCCGCAGCGTAGATGGGGTGATTACTTGCTCTCGCTTGAGGGTGAGGACGGGGCGGATCCCGGCGGGCTCCGGTACTGATCCAGCACCTTGCGCGCATCGGGATTGCCCTGTACGGCGGACAGCTCCAGCCAGAAGCGGGCTTGCGGCTGATCCTTCTCCATGGCGATGCCGTTGGCGAGCAACCGGGCGAGCTCGTATTGCGCGCGCGCATCGCCCTGCTCGGCGGCCTTGCGCACCCAGACGGCGCCTTCGGCTTCGTTTTTCGCCACGCCGGCGCGGGCATGGATCAGCAATTCGCCGAGCAGGGTCTGGCCGAGCGGATCGCCGTCGGCCGCGGCCTTGCGCACCCAGCGCACGCCCTCCTCCTGGTTGCGCACTTCCGGCGTGGTGATCAGCGTCAGTCCGAGCAGGCCCTCCGCCTTTGGGTAGCCCTTCTCCGCCGCCTGGCGCAGCCACTTGACGGCGTCTTCCGGGCTGCGCGTGACGGCGCGGCCACTGAAGTAGGACAGGCCGAGCAGGGCCTGCGCGTCGAGGTGACCCTTGTCCGCCGCGCGGCCGAGCCAGACGATGGCTTCCTCCAGCTCGTTGGTCTGCAGCAGGCTGCGGGCGAGCCAGACCTGGGCGTTGGCGTCGCCTTGTTCCGCGAGGGGCTGCCATTCCTTGCCCTTGAGCGGGGCGTACGGCCGCATGCCCTGGAAGAAGCGCGCGGCTTCCTCGGCGAGGCGCGGATGGGCGGACCCGGCCGATCCGCGCTCCGAGAAGGAGACGGTGAGGACGATGCCTTCGTCGGCCGGGTGCAGGCAGGCCAGGCCGTAGAGGTCGATGATCTGCGCCTTGCCGTCGGCGCCGACGGCGCCCTTGTCGCGCGCCTGCTGGCGATAGCGCGCACACTTGCGCCCGGCGGAGGCTTCGACCTGCACGTCCTCGGCCAGCACCTCGAAGCGCTTGTCGTCGGTCTTGCCCTTCAGGTCGTCGCGGATGTTCGCGGCGAGCTCCTGCGCCGTGCGCGCGCGCCGGTCGGGCACCTTGCCGCTGGCGATGGCGACCAGGCTGTTGCGGTCCTTCGCGGCGGGGCGCAAGAAGGTCAGTTCCGTGTCGGTGCGGCGCACCAGCGCCCAGCCCTCCCCGGCGGGCCGCTCGACCGACATCGGCACCAACACGATGCGGCCGGGGCGATCCTCGGCGGGGGCGTAGGTCTGCGCGGCGGCCGCAATGGCGGTCAGCGCCAGGCCAGCCATCAGAAGGGGTCGAAGGGTTCTCATGATCGCGCCATGATAGACAGGATGGGCGGCGGCGGTTAGCTGAATGCGGGTTTATGAGATGAGTCCTAAGCGCAAGTTTAGCTTATGATGGCCTGAAAATATTTGCTCGCGCCGCAGCGTTTCATCCCTCATTGACACATGGTTTTCCGCGGTCGCGCGTGGCACACTCAACCTTTTTTCGAACTGAGGCTTGGCCACCATGAATGCCCGCAAATTCATTTATGCCTTCGAGGAAGGCGACGGCAAGAACAAGATGCTGCTCGGCGGCAAGGGCGCCAATCTGTGCGAGATGACGCAGATCGGCCTCAACGTGCCGCCCGGCTTCACCATCACCACCGAGGCCTGCCTCGCCTACCTTGAGCGCAACCAGCTGCCCGAGGGCCTGATGGACGACATCAAGTCGCACATCAAGGCGCTGGAGAAGAAGACCGGCAAGGGCTTCGGCAACGCCGAGAACCCGCTGCTCGTCTCGGTGCGCTCCGGTTCGGCCATGTCCATGCCGGGCATGATGGACACCATCCTCAACCTCGGCCTGAACAAGGCCACGCTCGCCGGCCTGATCAAGCTGACCAACAATCCGCGCTTCGGCTACGATGCCTGGCGCCGCTTCATCCAGCTTTTCGGCAAGATCGCGCTGAACGTCGACGACCGCCATTTCGACGAGGCCATGCACGCCATGAAGCGAAAGGTCGGCGCCGCGCAGGACATCGACCTCAAGGCCGAGCACCTCGCCGAGCTGGCCGATCAGTTCGCCAAGATCATCGAGACCCGCACCGGCAAGCCCTTTCCCGAGGACCCCTACCAGCAGCTCGAGATCGCCGTCGGCGCCGTGTTCAATTCCTGGAACGGCAAGCGCGCCGTCGACTACCGCAGACAGTTCAAGATCACGAAGGAGATGGCCAACGGCACGGCGGTCAACGTGTGCACCATGGTGTTCGGCAACATGGGCAACGATTCCGGCACCGGCGTCGGCTTCACGCGCAACCCGGGCACGGGCGAGAACCTGATCTATGGCGAATACCTGGTCAACGCCCAGGGCGAGGACGTCGTCGCCGGCATCCGCACGCCGAAGCCCATTGCCGAGATGGAGCAGGACATGCCGGAAATCTACCGGCAGCTGCTCGAGCTGCACAACCGTCTGGAGTCGCACTACAAGGAGGTGCAGGACTTCGAATTCACCATCGAGCGCGGCACGCTCTATTGCCTGCAGACGCGCAACGGCAAGATGAACGCCGCCGCCATGGTGCGCACCTCGGTCGAGATGTTCAAGGAAAACCTCATCACGCGCGAGCGGGCCCTGCTGCGCATCGACCCGGCCATCCTCGAGCAGTTGCTGGTGCCGCAGCTCTCGCCCGGTTTCAAGGGCAAGCCGCTCGCCACCGGCCTGCCGGCCTCGCCGGGTGCCGCTTCGGGCAAGATCGTCTTCGATGCCGACACGGCGGAAGCGCGCGGGCGCAGCGGCGAGAGGATCATCCTCGTGCGCGAGGAGACCAAGCCCGAGGACATCCATGGCTTCTTCCAGGCCCAGGGCATCCTCACTTCGCGCGGCGGCAAGACCTCGCACGCGGCGGTGGTCGCGCGCGGCATGGGCAAGCCCTGCGTCTCCGGCTGCGAGGCGATCCACATCGACGACATCAAGCGCTGCGCCGTCATCGGCGACACGACGCTGCACGAGGGCGACGTCGTCACCATCAACGGCAGCAACGGCCATGTCTATGCCGGCGAGGTGCCGACGGTGCAGGCCGAGTTCAGCGAGGACATGCAGACCCTGCTCAAGTGGGCCGACCAGGTCAGCCGCCTGCTGGTGATGGCGAATGCCGACACGCCGGACGACGCCACGCGTGCGCGCGAATTCGGCGCCATGGGCATCGGCCTCTGTCGCACCGAGCGCATGTTCAACGCCACCGACCGCCTGCCCATCGTGCAGGAGATGATCCTCGCCGAGAGCGCCGAGGAGCGCCAGGCCGCGATCGACCGCCTGCTGCCGATCCAGCGTGCCGACTTCAAGGGCATCTTCAAGGCCATGCGCGGCCTGCCGGTCACCGTGCGCCTGATGGATCCGCCGCTGCACGAGTTCCTGCCCACCGCCGCCCAGCTCGAACTGGAGATCGCCCACCTGCACCACCTGCGCGACTCGATCAAGGCGCTGGAGGAGCTGCCGGAAACCCTCAAGCTGCTCAATCCGCGCCTCTACCAGCAGTACGCCGACGGCCTCAACAAGCTTTCGGGCAGCATGGAGGACTTCAAGGACAGCCACCTCGAGGATGACATCATCCTGAAGAAGGAAAAGACCCTGAAGAAGGTGCGCGCCCTCTCCGAGGTGAACCCGATGCTTTGCCACCGCGGCGTGCGACTCGGCATCACCTATCCGGAACTCTACAAGATGCAGATCCAGGCCATCCTCGAGGCCGCCGCGCTATGCGCCAAGGAGGGCATCGAGGTGCATCCGGAGATCATGGTGCCGCAGGTGGCGACCGTCGAGGAACTCAAGCGCATCCACAAGTACGTGCAGGACCTGCACAAGGTCGTCGAGCTCACCCACGGCATCAATGTCGGCTACAAGTTCGGCAGCATGCTCGAGGTGGTGCGCGCCTGCCTGCGCGCCGGGCGCATGGCCGAGATGGCGCAGTTCTTCAGCTTCGGCACCAACGACCTGACCCAGGCCACCTTCTCCTTCTCGCGTGAGGACGCCGAGAACAAGTTTCTGCCGGGCTACATCGAGACAGGGATTCTCATCGACAACCCCTTCGAGGTGCTCGACCAGAAGGGTGTCGGCGAGTTGATGAAGCTTGCCGTCGCGGAAGGGCGCAAGACCAACCCGGACCTCAAGGTCGGCATCTGCGGCGAGCACGGCGGACATCCCGCCTCGATTCGCTTCTGCCACACGATCGGCTTGACCTACGTGTCGTGCTCCGGTCCGCGCGTGCCGATCGCGCGGCTGGCGGCGGCGCAGGCGAAGCTGCTGGAAAGCTAGCTGGCGTCGCGCCGCTCTTCGAGAGAGGCGGCGGCGTTGATGCCGTCGAGGAGCGACCTGCCCTTCGGCGTCAGGTGCCAGCGCACCACGTTGCGCTCGTCGATCTTCGACTCGATCAGGCCCATCGCCTTGAGCGCCGCCAGGCGCGAGGCCACCTGGTCCTTCGGCAGCGTGGTCTTGGCGGCGAGGCCGGTGTTGGCGCCGTAGATGGCGTTGCCCTCGGCGACGGCGCGCATCAGCTCGATGTCGCCGAAGCTCACTGCATTGCGCGGCAGCTCGACGATGGAGGCCGGCGCCGGCTCGGGCGCGGCTTCCGGCTCGGCGGCGCGGGCCGCGGGCAGGGCGGAAGCCGGCATCGGAGCCCGTTCGCCGGAGTACTGCAGGTGCTTCACCTCCCGCCGCACCTGCTCCACCTGCCGCACCAGGTTGGCGGCGATGTTCTCGAAGAAGCGCCGCGTCACCACCACGTAGAGCAGGCAGAAGCCGGCGAAGACGAACAGCTCGCTCGATTTCAGCCTTGTCGCTTCCAGCAGGTGGCTCGACATCATGTTGAGGAACAGCGGCACGGTGAGCGCGGCGACGGTGCCGAGCACCATGTGCTTGCCGGCGGTGCGCCAGGGCGTGCCGGTGTCGCGCTCGTTGAGGAAGAAGTTGGCGAGGCCGCCGAGGAGGCCGGTGGCGACCATGATGCCGAGGAGGAGAACCAGGTGGAAGTCGATTCCGGAAACCGCCGCTTGCGCGCCGCCCATACGCCCTCCCCGTGTGCGTGATGGAACAGTACTATGCCACAAGCCGTGGCAAGGGCATAGAACTACTTGGTCTGGGGCTTGGGCGCCTCGCGGTTCAACTGCTTGGCCTGTACCTTGTCGTTCACGAATTGCACCGAGATCGCGGTATTGCCGTCGCGCCAGGTGGCCATGCCGCCGGACAGGCCGCCGATGCCGATGGCGCGGGTCTCGGTCGGCTCGCCCAGGATAGCGACGACCTCCTTCCGGGTCATGCCGTTCCGGATGCGCTCGAAGTTCTCGGCGGAGACCTTCGCGCCGCAGGCGGCGAGGAGCAGGGCGGCGAACACGGCCGCGATGGGTAGACGCATGGACAAGCCTTTCATTTGGCGAACAGCCGTGCCGGGTCGCTGAAGGCCTTGAACTCCAGCGCGTTGCCGAAGGGGTCCATGAGGAACATGGTGGCCTGCTCGCCGGGCTGGCCGCGGAAGCGCACGTAGGGCTCGATGACGAACTCCATGCCGGCGGCGCGGAAGCGCTCGGCCAGGCGCTGCCATTCGTCCATCGGCAGCACCAGGCCGAAGTGGCGCACCGGCACCTGCTTGCCGTCGACGCTGTTGGTCGGGTCTTCCGCGCCGAGGCGCTTGACCAGGTGGGCGACGATCTGGTGGCCGCGGAAGTTGAAGTCCACCCACTCGTCCGAGCTGCGTCCCTCGGGGCAGCCGAGGAACTTGCCGTAGAACTCGCGCGCGCGGGCGAGGTCGGTGACGGGGAAGGCGAGGTGAAACGGCGGCAGTGGGGCGGCCATGCGGTTCTCCTGTGGGTGTCGACTCTCCGCTCTGCGGCGGCTCGGGCGGCTAGTGTGCCACAGCCGCTAGGCGGCGGCTACCGGGCCCGGCCAGGGGATGACGTAGAACAGCACGGCGAAGAAATGCAGCGCGGCGCCGGCCAGCACGAAGCCGTGCCAGATGGCGTGGTTGTAGGGCAGGCGCTTCCACTTGTAGAAGGCGACGCCGGCGGTGTAGGCGAGGCCGCCCATGGCGAGCAGGACGAGGCCGCCTGTGCCGACGCGCTCGAGCATCGGCTGCGCCGCCACCACCACGATCCAGCCCATGGCGACGTAGATCGAGACGATCAGCCCGTGCAGGCGGCCCTTCAGGAAGAGCCGCAGGCCGATGCCGGCAAAAGTCAGTCCCCAGATCACGGCGAGGAGCGACCAGCCCCAGGCCCCGCGCAGGTTCACCAGCAGGAAGGGCGTGTAGGTGCCGGCGATGAGTACGAAGATGGCGGCATGGTCGAGGGCGCGCAGGGTGTGCTTGATGCGCTCGATCTGGATGCTGTGGTAGAGCGTGGACGTCGTGAAGCAGAGGATCAGGGCGGCGCCGAAGATGCTGCAGCTCGCCACGTGCCAGGCGTCGCCGTGCAGCGTGGCGAAGGCGACCAGTACGGCCAGCCCGGCGATGGCGAGCAGGATGCCGACGCCGTGCGTGACGCTGCTGGCGATCTCCTCGCGCAGGGTGTAGCGGGGCAGGGCGGGCAGGGCGTTCATGCGGGTTCGGCTCCTCGGGCAAGGAGCCAAGTATACTCCCGCCTACCCGACCTGCCGCTAGGCTGTTTCGCCCAATCATGGCTCGACCGCTCGACTTCACCGGCCTCACCCTCGCCCTGCTGCGGCGGCTGCTCTACCTCTGGGTGAAGCCGGCCGTGCTGCCGGAGCAGCTCGGGACGCTCGGCCTCGATCCGGCGCGCCCGGTGTGCTACGTCCTGGACGAGCGCTACCTCTCCAACCTGCTGGTGCTGATCGAGGAGACGCGCCGCGCCGGGCTGCCGCCGCCGCGCGCCCCGTTCGCGCTCGGCGCGCTGAAATCCAAGCGCTCCTTCTTTTTCATCGAACGCGCGCGCCGCCTCGTGGCGACGGCGAAGGAGCGCTACGGCCATTCCCCGCTGCTGGTCGACATGGTCCGGGCCGCCCTCGCCGATCCCGCCTGCGACGTGCAGATCGTGCCGGTTACCCTGCTCTGGGGACGCGCGCCGGACAAGCAGGACACCATCCTCAAGGCGCTCTTTGCCGAGACCTGGCGCGCGCCGGGGCGGCTGCGCCAGTTCCTCGCCGTGCTGCTGCACGGCCGCCAGGCCATGCTGCGCTTCGGTGCGCCGCTTTCCCTTCGTGCCTTGCTCGAGGAAGAGCCGGACGAGGCGCGCGCCGTGCGCAAGCTCTCGCGCGTGCTGCGCGTGCATTTCCGCCGCCAGCGCGAGATCGCCATCGGCCCCGACCTTTCCCACCGCAACACACAGATCGATGTTCTGCTCGGGGCGCCGGCGGTGCGCACGGCGATCGCCGCCGAGGCGGCCGGCAAGGGCGTACCGGAGGCGGAGGCGGAACGCACCGCGCGCGGCTTCGCCCTGGAGATCGCCTCCGACTACACCTACGGCGTGGTGCGCGCCTTCGTGCTTTTCCTCACCTGGTTGTGGACGCGCCTCTACGGCGGCGTCGAGGTGCGCAACTTCGAGACCCTGGCGCGCATCGCGCCGGGCCAGGGCATCGTGTACCTGCCCTGCCACCGCAGCCACATCGACTATCTGCTGCTGTCCTACGTCGTCTACCAGCGCGGCCTGACGCCGCCGCACATCGCCGCCGGCGAAAACCTTAACATGCCGGTCGTCGGGCCGCTGCTGCGCCGCGGCGGCGCCTTCTTCCTGCGGCGCAGCTTCAAGGGCGAGCCGCTCTACGCCGCGGTGTTCCACGAATACCTGCATATGATGCTCGCGCGCGGCTTCCCCATCGAGTTCTTCCTCGAGGGCGGGCGCAGCCGCAGCGGGCGCATGCTGGCGCCGCGCGTCGGCATCCTCGGCATGACCGTGCGCAGCTTCCTGCGCGAGCAGGCGCGGCCGCTTGTTTTCGTGCCGGTGTACCTCGGCTACGAGAAGCTGCTCGAGGGGCAGGCCTTCCTCGAGGAGCTGCAGGGCCGGCCGAAGCGGGGCGAGTCGCTCTGGGGCCTGCTCGGCGCCTGGCGCGTGCTCGGGCGCAAGTTCGGCAAGGTGCACGTCAATTTCGGCGAACCGCTCGCCCTGGCCGAGTTCCTCGACGCCCAGCATCCCGGCTGGCGGGAGGGCGGAGAGAGCGGCGATCCGCACGCCGACTGGGTGCGCCCGCTCGTCCGCGCCGCCGCCGAGGAAGTGGCGCGGCGCATCAATGCCGCCGCGGTGGTGACGCCGGTCAACCTCGTCGCCCTCGCGCTGCTCGGGACGCCCAAGCACACCGCCGACGCGCAGGCGCTGCTGCGCCTGATCGAGCACTACCAGGCCCTGCTGCGCACGGCACCGTATTCGCCCGGCGCGGCCGGCTGCGAGCTGCCCGCGGCGGAGGTCGTCGCCTATGCCGAGCAGCTCGGCTTCGTCGAGCGCCTGCCGCACGCGCTGGGCGAGCTGGTGCGTGTGCGTGCCGATGCCGCGCCCCTGCTTGCCTACTTCCGCAACAACGTGCTGCATCTCTTTGCCCTGCCGGCGCTGGTCGCCTGCCTGCTCGGCCGCAACCGCCGCATCGAGGCGCACCGCATGGAAGAGGTGGTGTCCGGCATCTACATGCTGCTGCGCGCCGAGCTGTTCCTGCACTGGCCGCCGACCGCGCTGTCGGAGGCGATGGCGGCGGCCATCGCGGCGCTCACCGCGCGCGGCCTGATGCGGCAGAACCCCGAGACCCGACGCTACGCCGCGCCCGAGCCGAGCAGCCAGGCCTTCGCCGAGCTGCGCCTGCTCGGCGAGACCATCCGCCCGACGCTGGAGCGGCATTTCCTCACGCTGGCCCTGCTGCAGCGGCACGGCTCCGGCCGCATCTCGCGGCGCGCCCTGGAGGAATCGAGCCATCTCCTCGCCCAGCGCCTGGCGCTGCTCTACGAGTTCAACGCGCCGGAGTTCTCCGAGAAATCGCTCTTCGCCGGCGTCGTCGCCCAGTTCGTCGACTCGGGCATCCTGCAGGAGGATGCGGAAGGGCTGCTGCATTTCGACGAGCGCATCACCGTGCCCGCCGCGCACGCCGAGCTGGTCCTCTCCGCCGAGGTGCGCCAGACCATCCTGCGCATGGCCGGCGAGAGCGCCGCCAACGGGCACTGACGCCCCGCGCTCCGCCCGAGGCTGCTGAAGGGTGCCGTACCGTGGCGACTGACTTTTCCCGGCCCGGCTTGTGAAGCCGCGGCACCCGGCGCTATCATCCCCAGGATGGAGCTCGACGATAGGTGCGTCATCCGGCCGGCGGGGTGCCCGGCTCCGCTCATGTCACCCGGCGCCGGCCGCTGGCCGGGCCTCCTTCTTTACTTCGCTACGCCGAGCACCCCGCCGGCGCGATCCGGAACCGCCGTGCGCGCCTTGCGGTTCCGATCCGCCCAAGTGCCCCGCCACCCGTGGCGCGCAGCGCGGTGGAGCAACCGACATGAGTGAAAGCCGCATCCGGGATATCCTCGACAAGGCCATTGCCGCCCATGGCGGGGCGGATTTCTGGCGTGGCCTGTCGGTCGTCGAGGCGCGCCTGTCCGCCGCCGGCTTCCTGTTTACGGCGAAGGGCCGGCCGCCGCTCCGCCACATGCGCATGTGGGCGTCCGCCACCGAGCCGCGCTTTACCTTCTTCGACTATCCGCGTCCGGGCTGGCGCGGCGAGTGGATCGGCGACGAGGAAGTGCGCATCCTCGACGCGGACGGCCGTGTCATGGCGCGGCGCGAGCGTCCGCGCAAAGCCTTCCGCGACCTGCGCCGGCAGTTCCGCTGGGATGAGCTGGATTTCCTCTACTTCGGCGGCTACGCCACCTGGAACTACCTGACGACGCCGTTCATTTTCCTGCGGCCGGGCTTCCAATTCGAGTTGCCGCCGCCGATCGAAGGGCCGCAAGGCATGGTCGAGCGGATCGCCGCGATCTTTCCGCCCGACATCCCGACGCACAGCCGCCGGCAGGTGTTCTATTTCGACGAGCAGGGATTGCTGACGCGGCTGGACTACACCGCCGAAGTGGTCGGCGGCTGGGCGCACGCGGCGCATCTATGCGAGGACTACAAGGACTTCGGCGGACTGAAGGCAGCGACGAAGCGCCGCGTCTGGCCGACCTTCTTCGGCAGCGCCCCGCTGCCCTTCCCGAACCTGGTGGCGCTGGACATCGACGATATCCAGCCGGTCCCGTCCGCCGGGCCGTCCCAAGGACGGGACAGCCAAGCGCGCGGAGCCGCGTAGCGGCGAACCGCCGTCACCCCCGCCCGCGGGGCGGGGGGCTGGGGGGTGGGCTGTCCTTGGCCCAGGAATCCTTCAGCGTCACCGTGCGGTTGAACACCGGCGCGCCGGGTTTCGAGTCGACGCGGTCGGCGACGAAATAGCCGTGGCGCTCGAACTGGAAGCGGTCTTCCGGTTTGGCGTCCTTCAGCGCGGGCTCGAGACAGGCCTTGATGAGCGTCTTCGAGTGCGGATTGAGGTCCGCCAGCCAGTCGCGCCCGCCTGAGCCGGGATTCGGCTCGCGGAACAGGCGGTCGTAGAGGCGCACCTCGCATTCGTAGGCATGCGCCGCGCTGACCCAGTGGATGTTGCCCTTCACCTTGTAGGCGTCGGCGCCGGGCGTGCCGGATTTGCTGTCGGGGAAATAGTCGCAATGCACGGCGATGATGTTCCCAGAGGCGTCCCTGTCACAGCCGGTGCATTTCACGACGAAACCGTAGCGCAGCCGCACGCTGTTGCCGGGAAAGAGGCGGAAGTATCCCTTCGGCGGGTTCTCGGAGAAATCTTCGCGCTCGATCCAGAGTTCCTTCGAGAAGGGCACGCCGCGCTTGCCGAGCTCCGGCTGCTGCGGGTGGTTGGGCGCGAAGCACTCCTCGGACTGCCCTGCCGGATAGTTGTCGATGACGAGCTTGAGCGGATCGAGCACGGCAATGCGGCGCAGCGCGCGTGCGTTGAGGTCGTCGCGCATGCACTCCTCCAGCACGCCATAGTCGATCCACGAGTCGGCTTTGGAGACGCCGATGCGCTCGGCGAAGGTGCGGAAGCCCTCCGGCGTGTAGCCGCGCCGACGCGCGCCCAACAGCGTCGGCAGGCGCGGGTCGTCCCAGCCGTCGACATGCTTTTCCTGCACGAGCTGGATGAGCTTGCGCTTCGACAGCACGACGTAGGAGAGGTTGAGGCGGGCGAACTCGATCTGCTGCGGCAGCGGCCGCGCCAGCAGCCCGCCCTCGGCCAATTTGTCGAGCAGCCAGTCGTAGAAAGGGCGCTGGTCCTCGAATTCGAGCGTGCAGATGGAGTGGGTGATACGCTCCAGCGCGTCCTCGATCGGGTGGGCGAAGGTGTACATCGGGTAGACGTTCCACGTGTCGCCGGCGCGGTGGTGCTCGGCATGCTTGATGCGGTAGAGGGCCGGGTCGCGCAGGTTGATGTTCGGCGAAGCCATGTCGATCTTCGCGCGCAGCACGTGGGCGCCGTCGGGAAACTCGCCCGCCTCCATGCGGCGGAAGAGGTCGAGGTTCTCCTCGACGCTGCGCCCGCGGTAGGGACTGTTTCTCCCCGCTTCGGTGAGCGTGCCGCGGCTGGCGCGCATCTCCTCCGCGCTCTGCGAGTCCACATAGGCGTGGCCGCTTCGGATCATGTGCTGCGCTGCCTCGTACATGAAGTCGAAGTAGTCCGAGGCAAAGTATTCGTCCTTGCCCCAGTCGAAGCCGAGCCAGCGTACGGCGTCGACGATGGCGTCGACGTACTCCTGCTCCTCCTTCTCCGGGTTGGTGTCGTCGAAGCGCAGGTGGCAGGCGCCGGCATAGT
>Ga0233424_10001670_pt1 | contig 18270 bp, 14 predicted proteins | sample Watercolumn_Towu_FD_181011 | JGI IMG/M metagenome (GOLD analysis project Ga0233424, IMG submission 181011) | Freshwater microbial communities from Lake Towuti, South Sulawesi, Indonesia - Watercolumn_Towuti2014_125_MG | ecosystem: Environmental > Aquatic > Freshwater > Lake | place: Indonesia...
ATCGGGGGGCTCGTTTCCAACCGTGTTGAGCTGGGAAAGGAGGATCATGCGCGACCGCGGAGAAATATTATGCGAGGAGCCGTGCACCAGGCAGGCGTGGAAGAACAGGACGTCACCGGGTTCACCCTCGACAACCGCCAACCCGTGCTCCCTGTACAACCGGTCCATGTCCGCGGGAGACACCATGCATTTGGCCAGCCCATTCACGTTAATGAAGGGCATGTGCTCGATGAAGCCGCACCGGTGGGTCCCCGGAAGCACGTGCAGCGCTGCGTTGCGGAGAGTATGGGGGTCCAGAAACACCATGCAACTGAGCATGTCCGGACGTGGGTAGCCGCGATCCTTCCAATAGACCAGATCTTGATGATAGTATTCGACCGTACCACACCAGGCCGCTTTCACGTTGATCTTGCTGGCCCAGATGTAAACCGGCTTGCCCATCAACTCACCCGCCATGTCCAGCATGCGCCGGTCCGAAGCGATTCTTGCAATCGGATGATCGCCAGTATGGACCACGGTGAAAACAGCGAGCGGGACGCCCGGCTCCTGTTCGGTCCATGATTTCGCAAGGGCGTTCTGATCCTGAGACTTGAACCACGTGCAAGCCTCTTCTGCAACCGCACGGTCAAACAATCCGCGGTGAAGGTAATAGCCGTCACGCTGAAAAGCTTCGACGATCGCGGAACCGAGGATTGAGGGGTTCCGAGGAGCCGTCATGTGTCTTCCTCCTGTCTTTGTCTTTTATTTTGGAGGGCCGCTGGACGCGGCATTTTCCTAACTCATTCCACCCCGATCCGGATGGTCCATGCCCCAGGGGCGCCTCCCCGGATCGGACCTTCTTTCAGAAAAGCCATATCGGAGCTTCGTCAATCACCCATAGCGAGTTGCACGCCACGCTGCGGCATGTCCGTCACAGCTCAAACCCCATCTGTTCCATGACCTTGCCCGCAGCCCCGGTTGCCGGCAGGAGATCCGCGTTCGGATCGGAGGCTCCCGAGTCCGTCGCATCACGGCTGTACAGCTTCCAGTAGAGACCGCGCCGCTCAAGGAGGGATGCGTGCGTTCCCTCCTCGACGACACGCCCGCCGTCCAGCACCACGATCTTGTCCGCCCCCACGATCGTGGACAGCCGGTGGGCGATCATGACCACCGTGCGGTCTTTGCTGAGACGGTTGATCGCCTGCTGCACGCGCTGCTCCGACTCGTTGTCCAAGGAGCTGGTTGCCTCGTCAAAAATGAGTATTGAGGGATCCCGCAGGACGGCCCTGGCGATGGCAATCCGTTGCCGCTCGCCGCCGGAGAGTTTGAGCCCCCGGTCCCCCACAACCGTGGCATAAGCGTCCGGCAGGGCCTGGATGAACTCATGGGCATCAGCCTGTCTCGCCGCTTCGACGATCTGCTCATCCGTCGCGGCCGGCATCCCGAAGGCGATGTTTTCTCGGATTGAAGCGTTGAAGACGAAGGTGTCCTGGCTGACGAACCCGATAGCCCTGCGCCAGGATTCCAGGCTGTATTCCCCCAGGTTCACCCCGTCCACCGTGATACGGCCCTCGGTCGGCTCATACAGGCGGACCAGGAGGTCCACAACCGTGGATTTTCCCGCGCCAGAGGGCCCGACCAACGCCGTCACTTTGCCCGCTTGGAAGGCGAGCACGACGTCGCGGAGCGCCGGGGGTTCCGGCTTCCCCGGATACTGGAACGTCACGTCTACAAACCGCACATCCTCCCGGAGCCCGGTAAAGGAGCAGCGACCGTCCCGCGCCTCTTCGATCAAGCCGGGCGCGAGCAGGTCCGTGACGACCTGCACGGAGGCCATGTCTCCCTTGAGCCTGATGAAATCTCTGTTGAGGGACACGATGACCGGGAAGAGGCGAACCAGGACGACAAGAAATGTGATCAGGAACGGGACCAGGGCGCCAGCCTCGTGAAAGGCTCCCGCACTCAGCGTCATCACCATCGCCGCGAGTACCATGACGGCGATGACTTCTCCAACAGGCTGGGCCAGCAGCGACAGCGACTGCAGGTCAAGGTTGGCCTGCCGGACCCGACTGGCCAAATCCGCAAACCGGTTCGCGAGCCGCCCTTCCGCGCAGAAGACCTTCACCTGGCGGATACCGAGCACCGTTTCGGTGCCAAACGACAAGAATTCGCCCACCAATGACTGCCGAATCCGCCCAAGCCTGCCGGACGCGATCGACATGAGATAAAACCCGATGGTCAGGACGGCGAACGTGCCGGTGGCAATCAGCGTGGCCTGCCAGGAGAGAAAAAGGAGGAGCATATACAAGGCGGCGGCAGTGATGGCGTTGGAGAGAAGCGCGACCGTGATCGACACGGCCTGGCCGGCAGTCCCGCCCTCGTGGAAGAGATCGTTGACCAACCGACCCTGCTTCCGGTCCAGGAAGAACTGGTAATCGGCAGCCATGTACCGCCTGAAGACCTGGTTGCGGAGGTCGCTGATCGCCGAATGCTCCAGGCGCACGGCAAGCAGACGCCCGACATAACCGAAGAGGTTCTTCACCAGGATGGTCCCGATCAGCACGGCTGCGATGATCTGAATCTGTTGTGAAACGGGGTGCGCGTCCAGGTAATGCACGAAGGACGTGAACACCCCCAGGTCCTGCGCCGGGACCGCCCCGCCCGCTTCGCCCAAGGCGAGAAACAGAGGGACAAAGAGACTGATTCCCACGGACTCCAGCGTTGCGCTCACCGACAGAAGGACGAGAATCACCGCGAGCGACGGGCGGTAAGGTCTAAGAATGAAAAGAAGCTGGCGGATCATGTGCGGTTTCCGTCCCTTCGCTTCGAGAGCCTTGCCCCAGCCTCGATGAGCCGCGAAGAGGTTCCTTACGAGGTCTTCAGGCCGGCAACACCCGATTCAACGGATCGATTGATAGACGGGTCATGGGCCGGGAAACAAATGGAGCAGGTCACGCAAGATTCAGAGTTTAGCTAACTGCCGTCCAACAACCGCTTGGCTTCCTCCATTGCAGCGCGTGTCGTCTCTGTGCCTCTTGGTTGTGCAGCAGCATATCCGTAAGCCAGCACCGCTTGCTCTAAATTCATCTCTGTCCCATCCAACACCATCAAGCCACGTTTGGCGGCTAACGTAAGCAATGTAGACGGAGCTGGCTGGTAGATAATATCGAATACCACGGCATGACTCGGCAATAATGATAAATCTTTTTCGGAGATAGGCGTCTGACCGGCGGTCACCCCTGTCCCAACCGATGTGCAATTAATGAGGACCTCTGTGGTCGGCAACGCGGCCGCTACCTCTGACCACTTGATCCAATCGCATTTCAATTGCTCCGCATACCGCCTTCCCGTTTCTGAACGTCCCGCAATCCTCAGCCGTCCGTTCGTTCCAATGGCCTGTCGGACAAATGCCGCCACCGCCTTGCCTGCTCCGCCTGGCCCCAGTAGCAGCACCGACTTTTCGGCTATCTTTCCAAATTCTCTCTCGAAGGACACCAAGGCACCTTCGCCATCGGTATTCGCGCCCTTGAGGTGTCCAGTGCCCTCGCGAAATAAGCAATTCACTGCTCCAATCACTAGTGCTTCAGAGGTGAGTCGGTTCTTCAGCCATCGAGCCACCGATTCCTTGTAGGGCACCGCGACTGCACCGCCCAGAAAATTGGGATTGGCGTTAAGTGCCGCAAGCAACTCGTCTAAGCGGTCTCTCGGAATGTCGATCGGCAGCATCTCGGCGTCACTGCCATGTGCTTTGAACGCGGTATTCCACAGAATCGGCGATCGGGCTCCCTTCGAGGGGGATGCGCCAAGGATAGCGGCAAAATTCCGTTCATCCGGATAGGTCAGAGGGTTCTCGGCCAGCGCCACGATATCCGCAAAATGCGTCATCGGACCCTCTTCCCCACCGCCCGCGCCACCGAGTCCATACGCCCCATGAGGGCGGCGAACTCGCCATAGTCGATCGGCTGTAAAGGATCGACGGCGGCATTCGGGGGGTCCGGGTGTACTTCGAGCATTACACCATCGGCTCCGGCCGCAATACCTGCCAACGCCATGGGCTGCACCCAGGGCCGCCAGAACGTACCATGCGAGGGATCGACCGCGACGGGCAGGTGGGTGATTTCCTGAGCGGCTGGAATCACTTGCAGGTCGAGCATGAAGCGCGAGCTTGCACGGTGGGTATGCGGCACCGTCACGCCACGCTCGCAGAGAATGACCTGCATGTTGCCCTCGAACAGAATATATTCAGCGGCGCCCAACCAGTCGCGAAGCGATGACCCGTAATGGCGTTTGAGCATGATTGGCTTGCCGGTTCGGGCGCAGGCCGTCAAGAGCGGAAAGTTCTGCATGTTGCGTGTGCCGATCTGAATAATGTCCGCCACGCTGGCTATTGCAGGAAGGAATTTCTCCTCCATCACTTCCGTAATCACGGGAATGCCCGCTTTGTACTTGGCTTCCTTCAGCCATTCGAGGCCCTGCTCCCGTGTCTCAGTATATTTTGCGCTCCGATAAGGAAAGGTCAGCGGTTTGAAGGCGCCACCGCGGAGAAAATGCGCGCCCGCCGCCTTGACGTGAGTCGCCACGTCGAGGATCAGCTCATATGATTCGACCATGTTCGGTCCGGCAAACACGGGGACGAGATTGCCGCCGAATTCGACACCAGCAACCGTAAACCTTGACTTGTGAGACGGGTCTTTTTTTGCAGCGAGTGGAAATTTGGTTTCCAAGTCTTCTGACGTAATATCCTTGCCGGGAAACTTGTTCTCAACACTCATTGTTTATGCTGAATCCTTCCTAGACGTTCAGATATCGGCTTGGTCGCGAGCGACACCCATCCGCGCTCTTCCTCGCTACGATACAAGGCATGCACGAGTTCTGTCGTCCGCATGGCGTCCTCTGCCGACACCGGAGGATCAACACTTCCCTGGGCTATTGTGTCGAGCACTTGTTGTAACAGGGGCCCATGACTCCACCCGAAACCATTGGGGACGTCCTGCGAGAACTTCACCGGCACATCGACGTCTTCTGGCTGCGGCTCGGCAAAGCGCCATGTTTCCACTTTGTTGAGCGCAATGCCGCCAATCACGGCGAGTCCCTTCGAGCCGACTACAGACAGTGACGCTTCCAGATCCTCGGACGCACCCGTCGTGGCTTCGATTGTGCCGAGCGCACCGCTCTTGAATCGGACCGCCGCGATTAGTGTGTCTTCGGCCTCCAGCCGGTTCACTCGATTTCCGGTTGCCGCACAAACGGAATCCACGGGTCCCAACAGCCAGTTCAGGATGTCAACATGATGAAGAGCCTGCTGATTGATCACCCCTCCGTCTTGCGCCCAGGTGCCATGCCAGCCGTCTTCGTAGTAGCTCTGTTTCCGACACCAGCGCAGTCGGACCGTACCTGTTACAACGTTGCCAAAGCGGCCTGTTTCGAGAGCTCGGCGCACGCACTGAATTGCCGGGTTGAACCGGTTTTGGAACGCCACGGCACACATCAGCTTCATCTCTCTGGCCAGCCTGTGCAGCTCGCTTGCTTCCGACGGAAGCATAGCGACCGGCTTCTCCGTCAGAACATGCATGCCGTGTGTTAGTGCGATACGGGTGTGGGTATAATGCAGGCCGGACGGAGACAGCACCAACACCAGCTCCGGCCGGCACTGCCTGAGCATCTCTTCATGATCTGTAAAAGACCGGGTCTTGAAATGCCCGGCAAGATCCGCCGCCCGCTCCTGTATAGGGTCACAGACACCGACCATTTCCCATCCTGAAACCGCACCGGAAGCCAGGATCTTGGAGTAATGTTGCGCTATCCGGCCACAACCGATCGCGCCAATGCGTATCGAGACATTGCTCATGTGATCCCTTTACTCCCAGATGGGCGATCCTTCCACCAATCATCAATGAGTTTCTCGGCAAGCTCCAACGTTGACTCGTCCCGGACTTCTATTGCGGCAAAAGGATGCTCAACCTCGAAGATACCGAGTTTGCTATCCAACATGTTGCCCTGCCGCAAGAACACCGGATGTGTGACACAGCCGAATCCCAACAAGCCGACCATGACGTGGCTTTGCTTAAGCTGCCGGGGCATGAATCCTTCTGCCAACAGCGCCGCTTCGCCATCTTTCTCCATCCAAATGGCGCGCGTCTCTTTGCGCGCGGCAACGACGGTGTCTAACCCTTCCATCACCAATCGCTCTATCATGTTGTCCAGAACCGTCGGCAGACGGAAGGGATATGTTTCCTCCAACCTCACTATGAGGTCGGGTACGCCATCAGCGACCTCGATCTGTTCAAGCGCATACCGGAGCACCTCTAAGACATCCACGTAATCTTCGGACAATTCCTTCGGCCGAAGAAAAGGGGCACGCGCCCCGAGTGAATGAGCCAACTCTGCTGTTCTTTCATCATCAGTGGCAACAACTACGTCTGTGATCAACCGGGTCGCCCGCGCAGCCCGCACGGTATAGTCGAGCAGGGTGGTCCCATTGAGACGTCGCGATTGGCCGCGCACTGGAATGATCGCAACGGTTCGCAGGTCGGCCGGGTTCCGACGATTGTTTCTAGGGCTTAGATGCTCCAGCGACTCCAGAATATGTACGACCTTTCGGCAACGTTCCCGATCCAAATCCTGATGAATGCCGTGCCAGTGGTACACTCGAGCCTCTGGTTCATAGATGATCTTCATGCCAGCAGATATCACTTGTTGACCCCAGACACGATCCTCGATGTTGGTCACGTGCTCGTCAAACGGAAACCGTTCCCACACCTCGCGACGGAATGCGCTGTTGGCATTATGGAAGAAGGAGTCTTTGATCTGAATCTTCCTGTCCAGTCCGAACACGGTGATAAGGTCGCGCTTGTCAAAATCGCTGCTATACGAAAGCGGTTCTTGACGACCATAGACACCGGCCACATGCGGATCCGACAGGTCCCGCACAAGGTTCTCGAGCCAGGAAGCGTTGACGGGGATGCAATGACCCGAAAGACAGACGATGATCGTGCCTTTGGAGGCCCGAATGCCTTCGTTCAGGGCCTTCCCCGGAAAGAAGTTGTCGATCTGGACCACGGAGACGGGGAATTCTTGCGCACGCTTGACCGTTCGGTCGGTCGAGCTGTTATCAACGACGACTACTTCGATCGCCTTATGGCCTTGGCTAAAGACGCCTCGGAGGCAGGAATGAATCCATCGCTCCTCATTCTTGGTGCGGATGATAACGGATACCAGCGGTCGTTCAGCCTTCGACATTTACTCTCCTAATTTGCAACGCTGCCTCAGCCAGCAGCAGATCTTCCATCCGGTGTATATCGATCCCTGTGAATGCATCGTCGTTTACGATGATCTCAACTCGATCACCAACACGGCGCCCTTCACGCCATAACCAGGCGCGGCTCGCACAGACAAGTCCAGTGTCCTCGCGGATCACCGCACGCCTGACTTGTCGAGAGGCATAAGTCGCCATCCACGGTCGCAGGCGGATCCAACTGCCATCTTCCCGCTGTTCCCAGAAGTTCTTATGAGTCTTGTGCCCGGAAAACACGCTCTCGATCTCCGGACGGGCACGCAGGACGTTCACCGCCGTTCGGATCCAACCTGGGTCCCGAAAAATGTCAGTTGCGGTCAGGAATACTGCAATTTCAAATTGACGGCCGATCATTTCCTCGTACGTCACCAGCGCGTGCCTGAGCGTGTCTTCTGTGGTCGTGAGGTCCTGCGCCAAGTCGGATGGCCGCAGGAACGGGACTACCGCCCCCGCCGCTCGAGCGGCCTGCGCGATTTCCTCGTCATCGGTGGTAACCAGAACGGTTCCAATCACGCCGGACTCGATCGCGTGCTGCACAGGCCGCGCGATCAGCGGTTCTCCATTCAACATCCTGACATTTTTGCGCGACAGCCCCTTCGATCCACCGCGCGCGCAAATAATACAAACGACCTCCTCGTTAGCATCAATCATTGATCCAGCCTCTCAGCCTTTGGACCAAGCTTTCGCTGACCTAGGCCAACGCTCCTCATCGGGCTCTTCAGCGCACCTAGGCTGTTTCGGGTTGCGCGTCAGGATTTAGCATAGTGATGATTTCGGCGCGCAGCCTGTTGAGAGCGTGGCCATCGCGATATGGGTCCAACCAATCCCTGATTTTTCCTTCCCGCTCCTCCTCTCTCTGTGACCGAAGTGCTCGAAGGGCTTCCTCGACCATGCGCTCTTCATCATCAAAGACCCAGCGGTCACATAAGATTCCAGCGGAGGGGGCTTGTCTGAACTCCGGTGGAGCAAATGCAAGAGACGGCTTGCCGAGAAGCAACGCCTCAGCCCAGACAGATCCGAACAGCGCATATTGCGCTGTGGAGAGCGAGAGCACCGATTGATTGATGAGATACTGCGCTGAGCACGCAAGCCCATAGCGCGGATTAAGAATGACCATTCGCCCATCCCTTACGAGTCGTCCAATGACGCTCTCAAATGGTGGCCTTAATAGAAAATCCCCATGCTCTGGCCATTCTTCATTCGCTTTCGGCTTGAGAATGATTTTTACAGTGGTTTCAGCTTCTGCAAGCTTCTTTAATATTCGCAAGAAAGCAAGATAACGGTCGTCGACAAAGTCATCGGGGGTGTAGGAGCCCGTAAAGGCAGCCACAACCTTATGCTCCCCCCTCACTGATTCGACTTGATGACGTACTTCTTCTCTCGCCAGCATTGAACGCCTGTCAGAGAGGAGGGCATCATTTGCCGGAAGACCAATGATCTTCACTCTCATGCGTCTATTCCAAGTCCCATTGTCTAGATCGGCGACGGACGATCCAGGACAGGGGCAAAGATCATAGGATAGATAGGATGAGGAATATCCTGGCTTGAGTGCCACGCTATGCGGGATCCATACGGTCTTGGTCCCGAAGCGATTAAGAACCGCCGTTTCCACGATGTGAACGTGTGAGTGCTCTTCGCAACTGAGCAACGCACCAAACGAGTAATGCCACATGACATTCTCGAGCATTACTCCGTATAGCATTGCCCCGACTGATCGTCGCCGCATGATTCCAACTGCTTGCGACGGCACCATGAGCCAGGTGATGGCTCGTACAAGACGCAGGCAAATACTCATCAGGGACGGAAGACAGAAGGGGACCTCATTGATTGCCCTGCAAGCCAAACCGGAACCGCTATATTGTTTAAGTCGATTTTTCTCTAGTGGCTGACGAGACAATAGGACAAAAACATCCTTGTGATGGATGGTCTCTTTGTCGACCAGAAAATCGGCGGCACGAATATCCCATGGGCGACTCTGTGATACATCCCAATAATCATGCATCAAGATGCGAAAGTGCTCGCGCACTGGAGCACGAAGCATGATTCCCTGGCGAAGCACGTGCCCGATTACGGTTCCGATGAACGCCACCACGACCGCAAGACTGTACAGCCAACTCCCGACGGTTGACATTACGGACGCCACCTTCACGAGAACAACCTCGATTCGGTCAGGCTTAAGTTGTTGTTCTTGAATCTCTTTCCAGCGTTGAATGATCCGAAAAGACTCGGAACAGGATGCAATGAAGAGTACTCTGTCGCACTTGCAGGAGATCGCTTGGCTCAAGCCAGCTTCATACAGAGCTACTGATCCTTCGATCCACTCGGCCAAGAACTTCCGAAATGCATTCGCAATCATGCGGTCCCGGAAGAATCCGATCAGACCCCTCTCGGCGAACTTATCAATCCCATTACCCTCCACCAACGTCTCGGTGAGGACCGCACTCTTGAATGAAGCCAGGACTGCTCCTTTTCCACGATGCCTCCCCTCGATTTTCAGATACCATTTTCGAGGAATAAAGAATCGAGTCAACCAGTTATCATGCAGAATCAGCACCTGCCTGCAATGACACCCGGAGGCTCGTCGGAGCCAGGGGAGGGTGAAAAGTGACAGCCGCTCAAGGATCAACATGTGTTCTATTGAGCACTTAACTGCCGAAGCTCACCATCCACAAAATGCTTCGTCTCCTCTTCGGACAGAAATGACGCCTTGATACGTGCCAGCACCTTCAATTGCAGGAACTCATTGTCTAGCCGACCAAGTTGTTCGACATGACCGCGACTGATTCGTCCCTGCAAGTACGCTTCCCTTACAAGAGATGATAGTTTACTTGGATCTGTCGTTGTTGCAGCATTGTTGGGCTCAGAGGTCCTTCGACCGGCTGTCCAGTTGAGATAGAGTGCTTTCAAATACTCAGCCCGTTTCTCTCCGAAGAGTTTTTGGGCAATATGAAAGAGACGATTTCTCGGTAGTACCTTGGAGGGGGACGGGAACGTGCTTTTCATCGACGTTTCAAGAAATGACTTGGCCTTTTCATAGGTATTCCCCTCCCGCCACGCTTGAGGCCGGTCCTGACACGGCTCGGCAAGCACGATCAGGTAATCGAATGTTAACGGTCCCGGACCATGGTCCTCACAAGCGATCACGCGAAAACCAGTGGATGCCAGCAATTGCGACAGTGTCTCTTGTGTGTACAGTATGACGTGAGCGTCAATGAGTTTGTCTCGGTGGATTCCACGTAAATCAGGAGTCTCGAAGTATAGAAGTCCGTTGTCCTTTATGGCATTTTTAACTGCTCGCAGAAATACAACCGGCGATTGGATATGCTCAATGAGGTCGAAGGCAGCGATGAGGTCGAAAGGCTGGCTACCCGCCACCCGCTCATGAAAATATTCAGTCACGACCCGAACGCCATTGATCTCCTCTGCATACTTTGCGAATGGCTTATTGGGATCCACCCCAACTGTGGTCCATCCGTCCTCCTTAAGCAAACGAAGAAACGAACCATCTTTACACCCTATTTCAAGCGCCCGTCCGCCGCTGTACGCTCTGTTCAGTTCGTGAAGGCGATCATCAAGCCACTTTTTTCGAAACCTATTGACCTCGGCCTTGTAGGCCGTTGCCCTAAGAAACTGCTCGCGGGTCAAATCGCGATAAGGCTCATCGTAAAATTGATCCAACTCGGCATTCTGCTCATACTGCAGGTTTGAATACACCAATCCGCAGAGCTTGCAATGCACGTAGATAATCCTAGACTCGTGAGATGCGGTAGTCGAACCTATCTCCACCAGGGGCTCGCTCCGAGTTTCGTTGCAGACCGGGCATGACTCCACAACCTTCATGCGGTTTCTCACTATCCTGAGTTTTTAGCCGGAGGGACCGCGCGCTTATGGCTTTAGTTGACGACGCCGGTCCGAGCAACCCGCTCGATCGCTTCCGCCGCCCGCTCGGCGCTCCGTCCGTCCCCCAGATAGGTACCGAACCGCCTGAGGTAGGCTGTCCCGTCCCGGCGGGCCTCCTCGAAGTGTCCGGTCGCCAGGTAGCTCCGGAGGATGCCGATGAACTCGTCGTGATCATCGCTGAAAACCGCACTGCGCTTCAGCAAGTCGAGTGACTCGGGTTCCCACCGGAGCCAGTTGTTGAAGACCAACACCGGTTTTCCCATCGCCAGCGTTTCCAGAAATGTCAGGGTCGGCGAGTCTAAGATCACCAGGTCGGCGACGGACAACAACTCAACAAAGGAAGGCTCCTCTGTAACCAGCTTGCAATTCCCGATGCCCCGGTCTCGGATAAACTCATGAAGCGGGTAGCTGCGACGCGTACCGATATTCTGCTTCACGACGAACTGGAAAGAAGGGTAGTCCTTGAAGGTTTCGACGATTCTCCGCTGAATGTGGAAATAGGCGCTATCCGACTTCGGATAGCTGTAGGAGACGTAATATTTCGACCCATAGACCGCTGTCGGACAGTACACGACCGTCTTCTTTCCCGAGTCCAATCCAAGTCGTCTGAACAGGCGGGCGCGACCCGGTTCCGACTGGCGCGCCAGCTCCAACTGATCCAGCGCAGGCGAGCCGGTCGGCACGGGAACGGCCCCTTGCGAATAGTGCCGGCGACAGAAATCCTCCATGCCTGTCCCGTAGGTCAAGAGGTAGTCAGGCCCTTCGCATTCCGTGTAAAAGACGATCGGGCAGAGCCGTTCGCCTTCCGCCCCGTGCTGCTGATTGACGACGGTTACCCCCGCCTCCTTCGCTGCGGCGCAGACGGCCTTTTGCCAGGGCAGCGCCACCTGGGACAGAAGCACAACGCGGACTTGCTCCTGATTAAACAGCGCTTTCGCCCTGAGGTATACCCCCGCTGGCTGGGGCAGACCGTGGAACAGCAGACGCCGAAGACGGCTCTCCATTGCCGGGAACAAGTCCACCCCTTCCCATTCGAGAAACCGGCGGACCCCATCATCCGCAGTCAATTGCTCCCAGAGTACCGGAGCCTGTTCAGCCATGGACTGGACCTGCGCCGCTTGCACGTTCCCCTGTCCCAGCCGGACCAGTCTCATCGGTCGGAACGAGATGGCCCAGCCGCTCGTCCGAGGCCAATACAGGAACCGTAGCCGGGCGCCTCTCGTTTCAAAAAGGCGTTGCATGATCAGTTGGGTCTCCCTGTCGTTGATGTCCGCCACGAGCACGGTTGATGCATTCCCGACAAGCGAGCCCTCGACCCACGCCCAGAACAGGGAAGTGGCGCCGGAGGCCAGGACCCGAAAAGCCTTCCACCGCTCAGAGAAAACCGACAGGGAGCGGCCACCCGACCGCCCGGAGTTGACGGCATCCGCCATGACCGCTTCCGACCCGTTTGTCTCACCGTCAGTTTGCAGCTTCCAGGCAGAGAACGGCAGATTGAGACTCGCACTTACTAATGGAAGCAGCCTGGCATAGATGGAGCCACGGAACAGGAGAAAGGGATCGGCCGGGTCGTCCCCCAATGGCGCAGGCGCCGACAGGACTGTAGCAGGACTTTCCTGCGCCAGAATCCGCTTCAGGATGAGCGCCCGCAGGCTGACCGCATCCAAGAGAATCTTGAGCGCAAAATAGTGGAAGCGGGCGGGCGTCACACCGCAAGTCTTGATAGCATCAGATCGCTGGGCAAGCCAGCCATCCACGTATTCACAAAATCGCTCGACCCGCTCATAATTTGCGATCCCCGCTTGCGTGATCTCCTCCTCGGTATAGTAGTCATCCACAAGGACGAACGGCAGCCCGGCTTTCTCCAGCGCATATTCGGCTTCCGGGCTGAGTGCGACGACTGTGAAGGACCCATCCGGTCCGCCACGCGCCAGTTCACGCAACCGGCCCAGATCCGACTCGGATTCGACGAAGACGAGAGTGGGAGCAGCAGTCCCCATCGTTAGTTGGTCAGCGGCCTCTCGCCACTAATGGCGTCTACTAGGCCGACCGTCTTGAGGTAGTCGTTCAAGTCGCAGCCCGGACAGGCAACGGGGCGCCCGGCTGAGACACAGTCTATGAAGTATTTGGCCTGTTCATGGAAACCGGGCTTAAACTGCTGATCCTCCTCCGACAGGGGGAGGGGCTCCTCGTGGCCGCCCCGGTAGATCGCCTTCCCCGATTCGAGAGGCTGGATCTGGCAGCAGAGGTCATCCGCATAGAGCGTCACGCGCCAGCGGTCTGGGGCATACCAATGGGACGTGTATTGTCCCAGAACGCCGCTTTTGAATTTCAGCAGAGCCGCATAGCCCCGTTGGCCGTCTATCCCGACCTGCCCGACCTGGGCCGCCGTGACCGTGGCGACCTCGCCGCCCAGATAGCGCAGCAGGTCGATGCAATGGACGCCGTTCATGTAGATCCAGCGCTCCACGACCCGGGTCGGATGATGGTTTTGAAGGTCAGTGATGTCCTCCGGAGCGTGAACTTCTATTCCTCTGATCCCTCCGTGCTTCTCAGCAAGACGAAGGGCGGCGTTGATGTTGGAATAGAATCGGCGATTCATGCCGACCATGTGAATGGCCGAAGATTGTGCCGCCACGTCGGCTACTTCTTTGGCTTCCGCCAGAGACAGACCGACCGGCTTCTCGAGAAAGACGGCTTTGCCGGTCCGGAGACAGGCCTTGGCCACACCGGGCAACTCAAGCACGCTGGCAGTCACCCAATAGACATCAACCTCGGCACGGTCTAGCAAGTCCTGATGGCCGACATACACTTCAGCGATCCCGAACTCCTCAGCAAACGCCTTCCCGGACTCAATGTGCCGGCCGCAGCAGGCCTTGAGTACGACGTTGGGCAAGGTCTGAAGAACCGCGGCATGCGAGCGTGCCATTCGGCCGACGCCGATCATTCCGATTGACAGGTTCCGGCCCGATACCACGCCCATGCGTCACGCAAGAGCCCATCGAAGAGATGGGTCTCTGAAGTCTAACGGGAGCTTCACGGGGATGTGCCCCTGTGCACTGGACACCCTCAGCGCCGCATACAGCTCCAGAGCTCTGTAGGCATCCTCGCCCGTCGAGGACAGCGCCCCGCTACCGAGAAGCTCCTTCACCGCCTTGCTCGTCTCCTGAATCACATCATAGGCAGGACCGGGATCAAACGGGACGGGATGTATCGGCGTATCGTAACGGAGCAGCGGATGGGCCCGATCCGCCTCAGAACGGGCCACGACCTCCCACTCGTTCGATGTCTCGTTAATTCTGACGGACCCGTAGGCTCCCACGAGCTCGACCATACCCGGCACCCCCAGGTCCTCCGACAGATCGATGATCAGCCGACATCCATTGCGGAACAGGACAACGCCGACCCCCCCGGGATCGTCATACTGCGGACCCCGGGGATTCGGAGCACCTTGCGGGGGCACCCATCCGACGGCACTCTCAGCCTCCACTCCCGTCAGGAAGCACGAGAGATCGAGAAAGTGACAGCCATTGCCGCCGAGGCGTCCTCCTCCCATGCGAATATTGACTTGCCGAAGGGAGCCGATGATTCCACGTTGAAGCTCGCCCTTCAAACGAACGTACCCGGCATGGTACCGACGCCCGTGATTGACAGCCAGTCGCTCCCCACGATCCCGACAGGTTTGGACCATATCCCAGGCATCATTCAGGCTCGTGGCCATCGGCTTCTCGCAAAGGATTCTGGGCACGCCGCTCCGCGCCGCTGTACAGGTGATGGACGCATGCGTATCGGCCAGGGTCGCCACAATCAGGAGATCCAGCGTCTCTTTGCTCAATAAGTCCTGCCAGTCTGTATAGCAAGACGCTATCCCTTGGAATGGTGAGCATTTGCCGGGGTCCAGGTCGCAGACTGCCGCAGGCGCAAGGCCCAGCATTTTCAGGGCCTCCACATGCCGCAGCCCCATGCGCCCCGCCCCGACGAGGCCGATCCGCCATTTTGGGTCAGTCATCCTCAATTAGCCCACTCCGGTCTCTACTGGATGGCTTCACGCCGTTGACCTGAATCATCTAGGCATCCGCTCGGCGCTGGTCTATACTCATGACCCGCCCCTGCGGAACGTATGACCATGCTGCAAAGCAAAAGACACTCCCTCATCGTGTTCGCAATTTTTTTCGGAAACCTGTCTTTCGTTCTGCTCTTTTGTTTCGACCGATGGGGGCCACACACTTTTGTCACGGAGGGGTACCATTCGTACAACGGCGAGAAAATCCTCGCAGGAGCGTATCTGCTTCTGATGCTTATAGTCGCCGCGTTAGGGCTTTTGAAGACTAGATTATGGGAACCTTTTGTGCTGTTCAACCTCAGTCACGGCTCGGTTCTGGTCACACTCCTCGCGCTGGAGTTCCTATTCGCGCTTACCCCCTCGCTGGTGCCTGATCCAATCGCCCGGCTCTCGCCTAAGCTGAATCCTATACTGCGAGCGATCCGATCTGAAGTGCTGGAATATCTTCCATACAATCCTTGGGTTAAATTCCGGCCGCGTACTGCCATCCGGGACCTGTTTGCCGATGAAGACATGGCGGACAGTTGGATCACGGACGACCTGGGATTCAAGAACGACCCGGCGTTGGTATCGCGATCGGAAGTCACCGCCCTCGCACTGGGAGACTCATTCACCGAAGCGATGGGTGTGCCGATCGACAAGACTTGGACTAGCTTGATCTCCCAGAGCGGATATCCCGTCTACAACCTGGGCGTACAAGCCTACGCGCCTCAACAACTGGTCGGCGCCCTTGAGCAATTCGGTCGTCGCTTCAGAACAGGGCTGGTTATCTTCGGGTATACCCCTGGGTTCGAAAGCCGAAATGAATCGCTCATACACGCCAAACCTGGTCAGGGCCAGTTCGTCTATTGGGGGGGGGGTAGAGCGCATCCAGAGCTATCTGGACGAAGAACGATTGAGAGAGGCCAGGTTCTTCCCGACTATGAATGCCCTTGCCGACCTTATTAAAAGACACCTCGGGCTCAAGCTTGCTGACATGAATGAGCAAATGTGGGTTTCGCATTGCCAATCCCGGAACCGCGAGCCGTCTCTTGCCGTCTACTGTCGGGAAATCACCACTGCCGCCAAGTCGATCTTCGACGCCCATTCGATAGCTTGGCAGACGACGAAGGACTCAATCCTGAAAGCGAGAAATATTGCCCGACAACGGGGAGCCGAATTTATGGTCCTCCTCTATCATCAGAGGGATTTCATCTATTACGAAAAAGTCATTGGCGAGCCGCCACCATCATCCCATTATGAATTTATGGCAAGCCAGACCATGAAGGATTTTTGCCAGCAGAATGGCATCGCGCTCATCGACACCTATGGACCGCTTACTACCTATTTGAATGGCCTCGCACAGCCTGTGGCTCTGACAAGCCTCCCTTTCTTCCGGCGGGACGGACATATGAACGAGATCGGACAGCGCCTTGTCGCACAGACCGTCCTTGACTATATCGAGAGCCGCCAACATTCGGAATACGCCAAAAAGTGAAACTGCCCCGTGTAATTTGTTGACCCCATCCAATTATGCTTCTTTGAAAAGTTCCACGACTGCATAGCGTTCCACCACAGAACCGGTGTTCGCTCCACCGTTGGTTCCCAATCCGTTACCCGAAAAAGTGGTTTGACAAATGTGTTGGAGTTCAAACGTTTTGGTCGTGGAAATGGTAACCCGAGCTACAACTACCGAAAACGTATCATCCCCATATGTTCCGTTGGAAAACCCGCTTGTACCAACAGCCACCGTGACCCCATCCGTCACATTCTGAAAGCGGACTTTGTGTTGATTAACGTGATGCGCCGGCGCAAAGGCGTGCAGGCGGTAGGTGCCTGCCACTAAAGTAATCTGGTTGCTGGCAACAGAGGCAGCCCCGGGAACATCCACGACCTCGGTGTTAAGGTCTCGTGTGCGCCAGGCACCCGAGGTGAAGGTCCCGCCATCTGTCCCGCTCGCCTTCTCGTCCATTATAAGTATATAACCTGGCGAAGGAGGTGAGGGAGCCGTAGCGAGCCGGCGTGATTTTTCCCTCCAGTTCCCGCTTCCTTCGGAGACGAAGGTGATAACGTCACCGGCTGCCACGTTCAGATTCGTACTGTTCTGGAGAATTAACGAGACAGCGTTGTAGGTGATGGTCAAGGCCGCATCAAAAATCAACGTGATCTCAAACCCGGCCGGTCGCGGGCTGATTGAGGTGATAGTCGTATTCCCGGTCACATGAAAGACATCCCCATCCGAGCTCAGGGTAAGCGCCGAGGCTGACGCTAAGTCAGCACCCTTTTTGTTAAAAACCCTTCCTGCGACATACCAGACCTCCTTGGCTAGGCCGATGGAGCGCCTTCTTTGAGCTTCTGAGATATCAAGAGATCTACCATCGTCAGCTGTGATTGGCCATCCACGTCGATCGACTCCAGCGGGCTCATCAGAAACGGGACCGCCTTCCCGCCCCAGGGATGATTCGACGTCTCAATCAGCTCGGTTTTGACGATGTAAATGGCCCCGTTCACAAAATGGAAAATCGGATAGGTCTGGCGGCCTTTCCAGCGCTCTTCTGCGGACAAGGCCAAGTGCATCGTCCCGTTGTCGAACCAGGCCATATCGCAGGGGTGCTCCAGCGGCTCGGAGACGCTGACGACGCTGTCTGCGTCTTCTTTCAGAAACAGCTCGATCGCAGCGTCGATGTGGGCTGCGGTCCGGAGCGGCGAGGTCGGTTGCAGCAGCACCACCGCCGTCGGCCGGTATCCGTCGACCGACTCCAGCCGCCCGACGGCATGCCGGATCACCGCCATCATGGGCGCATCGTCCCCGGCGAGCTCGGCGGGCCGCAGAAACGGAACTTCGAGCCCAAGCCGCCGGCCCACCTCCGCGATTTCCTCGTCGTCGGTCGAGAGCAGCACCCGGTCGAGCAGGCGGCTCCCGAGCGCCGCCTCGACTGTGTAGGCAAGCAGGGGCTTCCCGGCGACGGAGACGAGGTTCTTCCGGGGGATTCCCTTCGATCCGCCGCGCGCCGGGATCACACCGAGAAAGCGTCGGTCAGTGCTCATTGGGACA